>Ga0315280_10001039_pt1 | contig 49537 bp, 45 predicted proteins | sample YL17G06_40_MG_FD_203697 | JGI IMG/M metagenome (GOLD analysis project Ga0315280, IMG submission 203697) | Sediment microbial communities from Yellowstone Lake, YNP, Wyoming, USA - YL17G06_40 | ecosystem: Environmental > Aquatic > Freshwater > Lake > Sediment | place: USA: Wyoming | collected... | reverse complement strand
GAAAAATATTCCTCTTGCTGATGATTGATGTCAAGAAAACAGAATTGGCTATGATATCCTGAAGCTTTTCCATCTCTGAGCCAAGACTGAAGCGGAATTTGAGACAAAGAGAATCCCCAGACTGAGTAAGAAAATATAAGAAAATGGCTGGCAAAGCTTGGAGTAACAATCCCTTACATCGAGATGGGGAAGTCCTTGGGAGAATGGTTACGTGGAGTCGTTTATGGGGAAGCTGCGGGATGAGTTGCTGAATGGAGAGATCTTTGATACGCTGATAGAACCCAGTGTGGTTATTGAACGCTGGCGGAGGGAATATAATCTGTATCGGCCTCCTGGTTCTTTGGGGTATAAACCACCGGCCCCAGAGGCTTTTGAGCTTAAAAATTTAACTTTACAGGTGGTACATTGATGGGAGGCAGGTCACTGGAGAGAAAGACCTCATAGAGAAAGAATGGCTTCAGGATGAATTCACAAATTTTATTTTCGGTCGTTTTTGTTCCTCGTAAAGAACTCTGGTCTTGATCTCATCAAGGTAAAATACTCAAGACATTAGGAGGACATAATGAGTCAGGGAATTTCGTCTGGTGGCTGGATCTCACTCGTCTTAGGCTGGGGAATCATCCTCGGTTTAGTCTTTTACTGTTTCTACCGGGTGCTGTTCCAGAAGAAGAAATCAGAGGTTGCGGTTGCCAGCCCTGAGTCTAAGCGTGAACAGTGGGGGACACGGATCGGACTCATTCTGGCCATGGCCGGAAATGCTATCGGCCTGGGAAACTTCCTTCGATTTCCTTCTAAAGCTGCTGCCAACGGCGGCGGCGCATTCTTGATTCCCTACTTCTGTGCCCTGTTGCTCCTGGGGATCCCCCTGATGTGGGTCGAATGGGCGATCGGCCGCCACGGCGGAACCCATGACCATGGTTCTATGCCGGGCATGTTTCAGATCATGTGGAAACATCCGGTTTCCAAATATATCGGCGCTTTTGGGATTTTCCTCCCTGTAACTATTGCCGTTTACTATACATTTACTGAATCGACGACCTTGGGATTTGCCTTTTTTACAGGAAGCGGAAAATACTTCGGTCACCCCTCGCGGGAGGCTATGGCGAAATTTCTTAAGGGCTACCAAGGAGTTGAAACGAATGAATTCTTTTCTTCTCTCATACCTGCGCTCATTTTTCTGGGTGTATGCGTAGCCATCAATTATCTCTTCCTCTATCGGGGAATCTCCAAAGGGATTGAACTCCTGGCCAAATATGGGATGCCGCTGTTGTTTATTTTTGGGATTGTCTTGGTCGTCCGCGTCTTGACTATGGGGACCCCTGACCCGGCCCATCCAGAATGGAGCATCGCCAACGGCATGGGCTTTATGTGGAACCCGGACTTCAGCCGTCTTACCTCGGCCTCAGTCTGGCTTGTTGCGGCGGGGCAGATCTTTTTCACCCTGAGCCTGGGGCAGGGGATGATTCATACGTATGCCTCCTATGTCCGGGAAAAGGACGATATCACTTTGAACGGATTATCCACCTCATCAGTTAACGAATTCGCTGAAGTGATTCTGGGCGGGACGATTGCTATCCCTGTGGCTGTGGCTTTTTTTGGAATCGAAGCCACGAAAAAAATAGCTCAGGGAGGCGCTTTTGACCTGGGTTTTGTTTCTCTTCCGGTAATTTTTCAAAAGATCCCGTTGGGCCAGCTCTTCGGTGCTATGTGGTTTCTGCTCCTGTTTATTGCAGGAATCACTTCTTCAGTCGCCATGATTCAACCGCTGATTGCCTTTTTGGTTGATGAGTTCAAGTGGAGCCGCAAAAAGGCTGTGAATGTCATTTTCTCGATTATCACCTTAGCCATCCTGTTCGTCGTCTTTTTCTTCAAATATGGTGTTTTAGATGAGCTGGATTTCTGGGCGGGCACATGGGGCATTTTCCTTTTTGGGTTGCTGGAAATTATCATTTTCTCCTGGATCTTCGGCATTAAACGCGGGTGGGAAGAGATGCACAAAGGAGCCGACCTCAAAGTCCCGGGATTCTTAAAATTCGTCCTCAAGTACATCACTCCGCTTTATATGCTGATAATCCTCGTTTTCTGGACCTATCAGGAGGCTCCGCGCAAATTTCTGATGAAAGGGGAAGAGGCGGTCCGTCACCCTTACCTTTGGGCTGCCAGAGGCCTCTTTGTGTTAATTATCATCGTGATTTGCATTTTGATCAGAATTGCCTGGAAAAAAAGGGAGCGACCTGCTGCCGAAAAATTATAAGAGCAAAACGGGCCTATACCCTAACTCCAGTTGACAAGCCGGAAGGGGCGAAATATAATAAATAACTGGATATGGGGGCGAACGGATTCGACGGAGATAGTGAGGCAGAAGCTGCATGTCGAGATTCCATCCACCTCGCAAAACGGTGGACTCAAGTAAGTGCAGTAGCACAACCACTCGCTGCCTAAGCAATAGGCATGCCGTTTCTCAAGTTCACTCCTGCGGTCCTTGAGAAGCGTCGATGAGCAGGATAGCGAACCTGGTGCGCCCTGAACCTGGTGAGTGAAATGCTCCTGGGGCTGGTTCTTCGGCGCTTTTCCTCTTCGAGCGCCGCTGAACGAGATCAAGGAAGAGGATATGCATGTAGAAGGTTTCTGCTGAATGTCTTCGGACGCGGGTTCGATTCCCGCCGCCTCCACCATGATGTTGCGTTGATCGAAATTGAGAGGCACTAAAGAGAAAAAATCGCGACGACTGGTCTATTTCTCTCTTCTTTTCTTCTCCCTTCTCTCCTTGGCCGCAGCGCAGCCCACGCTTAAGGTTGAGACTCGGGATTATGAAGATTACAGCCGGGTCATCATCACTTTCCCCGCCACTTTCCCCTTCAGCCTGGAAAAGAGCCAGTCCTTTCTTCAGGTCAACATAAGAACGCCGCTGGCCTTCCGGCTAAAATCCCAGCGCCTTCGCAGCCGGTTTATCAAATCGTTCAGCGGGAACACTGTCAGCGATTCCTATATCCTGGTTATCGAAGCTCAACACAGCAACTTCCGGTATGATTCATTCAGCATCGAAAAAAAGCGCCAGCTGGTGATTGATTTTTACCCGGGGACAGAAGAACTGCCTGAGACCACCTCACCGGCAGGAGTCAAGCCTCCGTCGGAGCCGGTAAAAAAGGAGGAGAAACCTCCTGCTGTAAAGATCCCCGCGCCTGCTCCTAAAATGAGCCGGCCAGGGGCGCAAAGTGTCAGGACCATTGTCATCGACCCCGGCCACGGCGGCCTCGAAAGCGGCGCCAAGGGAAAATTTGGCACACTGGAAAAAGATGTCACCTTGGCCATCGGCCTGAAACTCAAGGCGGTGATCGAAAAGAACCTGGCCTATCATGTGGAACTGACCCGCGATAAAGACATGGATGTCGCGCTCGATGACAGGACGGCCATGGCCAACAACCATAAAGCCGACCTGTTTATCAGCCTCCATGCCAACAGCTCCTATCGCCGGAATGCCCAGGGCTCAGAGACTTTTTTCCTGAGCCTGAATGCCACCGACGAGGAATCGCGGCGCCTGGCCTATCTCGAGAACAACTCCACTCAATTCGAGAAACCCATGGATGAAAAAGATAACGACCAGATCACCATGATCTTGTGGGACATGGCCCAGTCTGCCTATCTCAAGCAGAGCCAGCGGCTCGCGGAAATACTCCAGGAAGAGCTGAATTCGCTCCTGGGCACCGCCAACCGGGGCGTCAAGCAGGCACGTTTTAAGGTCTTGGAAGGAGTGGCCTGCCCGGCCGTCCTGGTCGAAGTGGCTTTTATCTCCAACGCGGAAGAAGAAAGAGATTTGGTGAAGGAAGAATTTCAGGACAGTGTCGTCCAGGCCATCTATCGCGGGATTGTGACCTACGTCAAGCTGACATCTTAAGGAAAAACGAAAAATGGACAAGAAGAGGTGGATTGTCTTTGGACTGTCCGTGATTTTTCTTCTTGTCCTTGTCTTTATTTTTTTTAGAGGCGGTGGGCAGGAGAAGATCAGGTCGGCGGCCGAGATATCTCCTTCAGAGAGTCCGCCAGAGTCAGAGCCGCCCGGGGAAACCAGGATAGTGACTCTCTTCTTCCTTTCTGAAGAAGACACCCTCTTCCATCCCGAAGAGAGACGGATCATGTCCAGCCCAGCGGTTGTCCAGGAGGCAGAAGAGGTCGTCCAGGAGCTTATCAAGGGGTCGAATAAGGGCAACCTTTCTGCTCTGCCTGCGGAGGCGAGATTAAGGCAACTGTTCATAACCAAGGATGGCGTGGCCTATGTTGATTTTTCCAAAGAATTAATGGAAAAGCTTCCCTCCGGGTCCTCGACGGAGTTGGCGGCGGTCTATTCCATCGTCAATACCCTGGCCTATAATTTTGAGGCGATAAAAAAGGTCTTCATCCTGGTCGAGGGTGGAGAAAAGGAGACCTTGGGAGGGCATATCAGCCTGAGCCGGGCTTTCGTCCCTTTTTATTCTCTCAGCCCAGAGTAGCGTCAAAATCATTAGCTGGCGAACTTCGTTCCCATGAAAAACGTGCCCCAAGTCGTCATTGTCGGTTTTCCCAATGTGGGAAAATCTACGCTTTTTAACAGACTCTTGAGAAAAAAGAGATCCCTGGTTCACTCTTTGCCGGGAATGACGCGGGATGCTGTTTCCGCCGTCGGCTCTCTGGAAGGGAAAAAATTTATCCTCACGGATACCGGCGGTCTTGATGATTCCCCGGAAGTTCCCCTCGCTTCGGCGGTAAAGAAGAAAGCCTGGGCGGCTGCCCAAAAAGCCGACGTCCTTCTCTTGGTTCTCGACGGGAAAAGAGAGCTGCTGCCCGGAGAAGAAGAGCTGCTGCGTTCCCTGAGAAAGCTCGGAAAGCCCATTCTCATCGTCCTCAATAAGATCGACTCTGCGGGACAGGAGGGAAGGACCGGGGATTTTTTCAACCGATTGAAGGCGGGAAATATTCTGGCCGTGTCCGCTGAACACAAAAGAGACCTCGACCTGCTCGAGGAAAATATTGTGCGCCTTCTTCCCGGCACACCGTCAGAAGAGGAGGGCCTCGGAACGCTAAGGGTGGCTATTATAGGCCGGATAAACGTCGGAAAATCCTCTTTGATCAACCGCCTTTGCGGCGAGGAACGCTTGATCGTCAGCAGTTCTCCCGGGACGACGCGCGACAGCACGGACACTCTGATTGTCAGGAATAAAAAAGTGTACGGCCTGGTGGATATGGCGGGGATCCGCAAGCTGAGCCGGACCAGGGACAAAAGAGAGAAAGCCGGCATCATCAAGGCTAAAAAGGAAATAGCCCGGGCGGATGTCTTGTGTCTGGTCATGGATGCCCGGGAATTTCCCACCCGCCAGGATATCGGCCTGGCCCATTTGGCCTATGAATCGGGGAAGCCTCTTCTCCTGGCTCTCAACAAGTGGGATTTGGTCCCGAAGGGCGAATTTCATCAAAAGCTTAAGAAAATAATCTATCGGAGAATGCCTTTCGTTTCTTACGCTCCGCTGCTTTTCGTGTCGGCCTTGACGGGAAAAGGCGTCAGCAAAATCCTTGACCTCGCCGAGGAGGCTTATCGCCGCAGCTCTTTAAGGGTGGAAACTTCCCGGCTGAACGAATTCTTGGGCTGGGTGAATGCGGCCCATCCTCCTGTGACCAAAACAAAAAGGGCACTAAAAATCAAATACATGACGCAAAAGGACGTCCGGCCGCCGACATTTATCCTTTTTGCCCATAATCCAGCCTCCTTTTTACCCGCCTACGAGAAGTTTTTCCTCGGGCTTTTAAGGAAGAAGTTCGGCCTTTGGGGGACTCCCCTCCGTCTGATGATGAGAAAGAGCTAACAGGAGTTTCTTCTTCTTGACTTGAGCCCTTGTTCTATTATAAATTTAAAATCCTGGTTTCTTCTTTACGACGATTTGAGAAAATAAGGAGGCTGAGATGAGTCAAAAAAGAGTCGGTTTCGTCTTCGTGGCGCTCCTTGCCTTTGCTTTGGCGTTTTTTTTCACAAGCTGCCAGGACCTCAGTGTCAGCAAGTTAAAAGCCAATTATCATTTCTCTAAGGCCAATCAGTTTTTCAAGGACGGCAAATACAGAAAGGCCATCACCGAATATGAAGATACGCTGAAGTTCAATCCTAATATGGTCGAAGCTTACCGGTTCCTGGGGGAAAGCTACAAAAGCCTTTTTAAGCCCGGCGTTGACACCCCGGAGAATAATGGAATCTCCAAAAAAGCGCTGGCCGCTTTTCAGAAGGCTCACGAGGTTAACCCCAAAAACAAAGATGTTATTTATTCTCTCGGCGATATGTATGACAAGTTGAGAAACTTCACGCAAGCCGAAAAATACTTTCTCATGATCCTCGAGCTCGAGCCGGGAAACATGGAAAACTACTATGTCGTCGCCGAGTTCTATAAAAGGTACGCTTCCGAAAGAGAAGAGCTGAGAGCAAAAGCCGTATCGATGTACCTGCGGAGAATCGAGCTGGACCCGGAGAACCCGATTGGATATGCTTATATGGCTAACTATTATGACCAGACAACTCCCGTCCCGGAATTCGATAAGGCTGTGGGATACCTTCACATGCGGGCTGAATTGGACCCGAATAACGCTGAAGTCTATTATTCGATCGGAGTGAATCGCTTTATGAAGGGTTATCGCCTGCAAAACGTCTTATCAATTCCCGATAGAGAGAAACTCGGACAAGATAGTGTAGATGCTTTGAATAAGGCAATTGAAATCGATCCTGCTTACCCGGACCCTTATGCATATTTAAATCTCGTATATAGAAATATTTTTGCCAAGGTTTACCCTGAAAAAGAATCCCGGTATGTCCAAGAGGCAGACAGATGGACGGAAAAATTTCAGGAAGTGAGGAAGAGGGCAATCGAAAAAGAAAGACTCGAAAAGGAATTGAAAAAAACTGAATAACCTTAAATTCTTCTTTTTTCCGGCTCCCATAATGAATGTTTATTCCTCTTAGGGATGAGAACCCGACCAGGCGCATCCCTGTCGTCACAATCTTTATTATCGCCCTCAACTGCCTGATTTTTCTGTATGAGGCCATCTCCCCCCGGGGCCCGGACTATTACACCCTCAAAATGGGCGCCATTCCTTATGAGGTCACTCATTTCAAGACCCTGGCCCACCTTCCTCGGCTCTCTCCGCCGCTGACTCTTTTCATTTCTATGTTCTTGCACGGGAGCCTCTTCCACCTGCTGGGAAACATGCTCTTTCTTTGGATTTTTGGGAATAACGTGGAGGACTTCATCGGTCGTCTGCGGTTCATCGTTTTTTATCTCTTCTGCGGATTGGGTGCGGACCTCACCCATATTATCTTCAACCCCAACTCCCGGGTGCCGATGATCGGAGCCAGCGGGGCCATCGCCGGAGTGCTGGGAGCTTATTTCATTCTCTTTCCCAGAACACGGGTCTTCACCTTTGTTTTTCTTTTTATCTTCATCCGCGTCGTGCCCATCCCTGCGGCTTATGTCCTCGGGTTCTGGTTTTTGATGCAGGTGTTGAATGTCGGGCTGGGAGGAGGAGTAGCCTGGTTCGCCCATATCGGCGGGTTTATTATCGGAATCGGGTTGATCAAGGCTCTTTCCGGGCGAAAGCAAAGGCGGGTTTGGGTAAATTAATCGTTCCTCTGCCGTCGGTCAAGGTGGTGGCCGGAAGCCCTGATTTTCCCGTACGCGGAGAGCTTCCTGGCTCCTCGGAAGCATTTCCAAGTATGTGATCTTTATGATAGGCGCAGGATGCCGCCCTCGGCCCCCACACTCCGGGGAACCAGTCCCGTCGGTTCCCCCCGTCGGAGAATCCGACGGGTCCCCTCTCCGCTACGGGGGCTTCAGGGCGGCATCCTGCGCCGAATGAAATCACCTAAACGGAGATGCTTATCCGCTCCTCCCCGAGGTTGACAACTTCCCCGATATTTAGTATGTTATTGCATCGTTTTAATTTAATCCTGATTCTGAGGAATGGAGTGATGAAAACATTTGTCCCTAAAAAGGATGACCTCGAGAGGAAATGGTGGCTGATCGATGCCGACGGAAAAGTTCTGGGACGCCTGGCCACGCAAGTGGCTATACTGCTCCGTGGAAAGAAAAAGCCGCAATTTGCGGATTTTTGTGATACCGGTGACTTCGTCATCGTGATTAATGCGGAGAAAATCAATGTCACCGGAAAAAAGCTGGAAGACAAGGTTTATTATTCTCATTCGGGATATCCGGGCGGGCTGAAAAGCGAGACTCTTAAGGACCTCCTCCAGGATAAACCTGAAGAGGTGATTCGCCGGGCTGTCTGGGGAATGATTCCCAAGAATAAGCTCGGTCGCGCCATCTTTAAGAAACTTAAAGTTTACCGCGGGCCTCAGCATCCTCATGAGGCTCAAAAGCCCCAGGAATACCAGTTTTAGGAGGCGCTTTGAGTTTAATTCAGTATTACGGAACAGGGAAAAGAAAGACTTCGGTGGCCCGGGTCTTTCTGCGCTCAGGAAAAGGGGATATCACTTTGATCGTGGACAAGAAGCCCCGCCCTTTTGCCGAATATTTTCACCTGGATTCGCATAAATATGTCATTCGGCAGCCTCTTGTCTTGACGGACACCGAGAACAAGTTTGATATCTTTATGCGCGTCAACGGCGGAGGTCTGAAGGGGCAGGCCGGGGCCATCCGGCTGGGAATTGCCCGCGCTTTAGTGGAATTCAACAGGGAACTCAAGCCGACCTTGAAGGATGCCGGTTTTCTCACCAGAGATTCCCGCATTAAGGAAAGAAAGAAGTACGGACTGTTGGGCGCGAGAAAGGCACCGCAGTATCACAAAAGATAAGGAGAACAGAAGTTGGTATCCGTAACGATGAAAGAACTCTTGGAAGCGGGTGTTCATTTTGGCCACCAGACCAAAAGGTGGAACCCAAAAATGAAGGAGTACATTTTTGGACAGAGAAACGGCATCTATATCATCGACCTGCAGAAGACGATCAAGATTTTCAAGGAGGCTCTCCAGTTCATCAAAAGCGTGGCCGAGGCGGATAAAGATGTCCTTTTTGTCGGCACAAAAAAGCAGGCGCAGGATATTATCCGGGAGACCGCCGGCCGCTGCGAATGCAGCTATGTCAATCAACGCTGGCTGGGAGGCCTGCTGACGAACTTCTCCGTGATCCGGGGGAGCGTCGAGAAGCTTATCGAGCTCGATGAGATGAAAGAGGACGGCCGCTGGGAGCTCCTTTCTAAAAAAGACCAATCCAAAATGGAGAAGCTGCATAAAAAGCTGTCCAAAACGCTGGGCGGGATCAAAAAAATGACGGCGCTGCCAGGGACCATGTTCGTGATCGATTCCGCCAGGGAGGAAATCGCCCTGACCGAGGGCCAAAAACTGGGCATTCCCATCGTGGCCGTGGTTGATACCAACGGGAATCCTGAAGGTATCGATTACCCCATTCCCGGAAATGACGATGCCGTAAGAGCTATCGAATTGTTCACCTCCAAAGTTGCCGAAGCAGTCGCTGAAGGGAAAAAGAGCCGTCTGGATAAAGAACTCGAGGAGTCGAAAAAGGAAGAAGGAGAAACGACCGAGCAAGCAGCGGGCCTTGAAGAAGATATAACCGGAACAGACAAGCCTGAAAAGTAGGTTAATCAAGGAGAGAATGATGGAAATAACGGCGGAAAAGGTCAAAGAGCTCCGGCAGAGAACCGGAATCGGGGTCATGGAATGCAAAGAAACTCTTCAAGAGTGCCAAGGCGATATTGAGAAAGCCATCGCCGCCCTGAGGAAGAAAGGGTATTCCCGGGCCAAGGATAAGATGAGCCGGGAGACCTCGCAGGGGCTCATCCAGTCTTACATCCATCTGGATGGGAAAATCGGCGTTTTGGTGGAGGTCAACTGCGAGTCAGATTTTGTGGCCCGCAACCAGGAATTCAAGGAGCTGGTGAAAAATATTGCCATGCAGATTGCCGCGGCCAACCCCCGGTATGTCGCCACGGAGGAGGTTCCGGCTGAGGAAATTGAGGCGGAGAAAGAGATTATCCGGGCCCAATTACAAGACACCAAGAAGCCGCCCCAGATTATCGAGAAGATTGTCGAAGGGAAGCTCAAAAAATATTATGGGGAGATCTGCCTGATGGATCAGCCTTATATCAAGGATGATAAGATGTCCGTCCAGCAGCTTATCGCCACCTACATCGCCAAGTTCGGGGAAAACATCAAAGTGAAAAGGTTCGCCCGGTTTACGCTGGGCAGGGATTGACGTATAAGCCAATGGCTCGCCTAAAGCCAGCCTACAAGAGAATTCTTCTCAAGCTTTCCGGGGAGTCCCTTCTGGGCCAGCGGCCTTACGGGATTGATTTTGAGCGGGCCGAGTCGATCGCCCAGGAGATTAAAGAGATTTATGATCTGAAAGTCCAGGTAGCCATCATGATCGGCGGCGGAAACATCTTCCGCGGAAATCAAGGGACCGAGGCAGGGATGGACCGAGCGGCCGCAGACCAGATGGGCCTTTTGGCCACGGTCATCAACGGGGTCGCCCTCCAAGAAGCCCTGGAAAAGCAAGGGCTTGTCAGCCGCCACGTTTCGGCCATCGAGATCAAAGCCTTGGCTGAACCTTTTATCCGGCGCCGGGTGATCAGGCATCTGGAAAAAGACAGGATTGTTGTTTTCAGCGGCGGGATCGGGAGTCCCTATTTCACCACGGACACGGCGGCGGCGCTCCGCGCTCTGGAAATCAGGGCTCAGGTCATCATGAAAGCGACGAAAGTGGACGGCGTTTACAGTGCCGACCCGATGATCGACAAGACGGCCAAAAAATTTGCGACGATCAGCTACCTGGAGGTCATCAAAAAGGGGCTTAAAGTCATGGACTCCACAGCCATCTCGCTGTGTAAAGACAATAACCTGCCCATCATGGTCTTTAATCTGAACAAAAGAGGAAATATCAAGCTCGCCGTCATGGGCGAAAAAGTCGGGACTTTGGTCCATTAAAGAGGGGAAAAATGGTCAAAGAGGTCTTGAAGGAACTCGAAAAGAGAATGAAGGTCTCCAGCGAGCATTTCCGCAAGGAATTGAGCAAATTGAGAACTGGCCGGGCCAATATCAGCCTTTTTGAGGACATCAAGGTCGAATACTACGGGACGCTGACTCCGATCAATCAACTGGCCACCCTGGGAGTCCCTGACCCGACTCTAATCTCAGTCCAGCCTTGGGATCCTTCCCTTTTGGAGACGATCGACAAGACCATCCGGGCCGCCGACCTGGGGCTCAACCCCATCAACGATGGAAAGACTTTGAAAGTTCCGATTCCGCCGCTGGATGAGGAAAGACGAAAGGACATGGCCAAGAGGATCAGAAAAATGCTCGAGGAGGAAAAGACAGCGCTGCGGAATATGCGCCGCGAGAGCAAAGAACAGATCGAACAGCTCGAGAAGGATAAAAAGATCACCGAGGATGATAAATTTTCCGGCCTGGAAAAACTTCAGGAGATCATGGACGATTACACGAAGAAGATCGAAGAGGCCGCTTCGGCCAAAGAAAAAGAGATCCTCGAGCTATAAATAGACACCTTTTTCCCCCGCTTTTTGAGGTGCGTCTCTTTTTAAAAACTAAGCCTTTCGCTTCAGCCAGTTCTCTGTCGTCCCGAACTTCGTCCTGATCACCACGCCCCAGACGATGATACTCAAGCAGAAGGAAAAGAGGAAGCCGAGAACGGGGATGAATTTGATGATGCTGATGAGGATCAGTCCGAGGATGACAGCGGCAATCGCGGAAACGCTCTTGCTCCAGAAGGCCTTGCCGAGGCTCTCTCCGAAAAGATAAAAGAGGACCACTGTTCCGAAAATCTTGATGACAATGCCTGCGGCGATCAGAAAAAGGAGGAAGGGAATACCGATGAGAACCAAGGAGAGCAAAGCGCAGACGATGATGAGGCCGGTAAAGAGGACCAAGGCTATAATGCCGGTCCCGGCCACGGGCCAAAAAGAGACTCGGATCTGCGAGGAAGCGAGAGACAATTGCCTGGGGAAGATAGCGGCAATGACGAGGGCGAGAAGCAGCCAGATGAACATGCTGATCAGCTTGAGAATCAGGATAAAAGGAATAAGTGGAGGAAAGAAGAAGATGCCGCCCTTGAAGATCTTCGGGATAAGCTCAGAGGACTTAAGATAGACTGTATCGCCCTGGATGATGCATCCCCGCTCTTTATTGAGCACGCCTCCCAGGGAGACCACATCCCCTTTGACCACAGCCGTCGAGCGCAGCGTGATCACCGAACCGATCCCCACGACGGAATCGCCGACCTCTCCGCTTAAGGTGATGGTCCCGCCGAAAGCGACAATATTCTGTTTGACCCTGCCTTCGACGGTGATATTTCCGCCAAAGGCGATGACGTTGTCCTGGACTTCATCCTTGGCCACGAAGACATCTTCTTTGACCGTGACATTCTCTCGGCCATGAAGAGGGAGCAACGTCCCTATAAGAAAGAGCAGGGTAAAGGCAAACGTGGTCTTGTTTTTCATATTTTTTCTCCCATCATATGTTTCTTCCTCAGGACATAAAAAAGCGCGATGAAGATGATCAGTGTCAAAGTTATGATGAAGATTTGGGTTCCTGGACCGATCATGGTCTGGAGAAGAGTGAGCCCCTTATAGAGAAGTTGGGCGAGCGAACTCAGCACCTTTCCCGCGAGGGCAAGAATGGTCAGAAGCTTGGCCAGGAAAACGGCCGTGTTCTTAGCATATCCCCAGAAGGAATGGTTGAGACGCGCCAACAGAGTCAGCAGATTTTCACTCCGAGAAACGGCGGCCAGGACGAGGAACAGTGCCAATGATGATGAGCCAGCGGCGAGAACGACCAGCCAGACCGGAAAATGCCGCTGGGCCGGTGCAATTCTTGCCATAACCCGCTCGGTGAAGTCTGGAGGTGTCTCAAAGTCCGGCAGGCTCGAAGCCGCCTCGGCCAGGACCTTTCGTTCTTCGACGGTTTCCCGGCATCTCGGGCAGACACTCAGATGCTTTTCGATTTTTTCTCTCTGGCCGGCAGAGAGGTCCTCCTCGAGATAGGCGTAGATATCCACAATCTTTAGACAGCTCATGGTTTCGCCTCCAGAAGCTGTCGAACCATTTCCTTGGCCTGGTAGACGCGGTTTTTGACCGTGCCGACAGGAAGGTCCGTTATTTCGGCCATTTCCTCGTAGCTAAGCCCGTTGACATGCCTCCAGACAAAAAGCTCCCGCAGGGAAGCCGGGATTTGATTTAAGGCCCGCTCGATTCTTTGTCTCAGTTCAGTCAGCTCGAATTTCAGGACGACCGACGGCCCCTCATCCGGAATGTCCATGGTCAGGCCGTCGCAGTCCGGGTTGAGAGGCTCACTCAGGGAAAAAGTCGGGATTTTTTTCTTGCGCCAGTGGTCGATGACCAAGTTCGAGGCGATTTTGTAGAGCCAGGTGCTGAATTTATACCGGGGCTCAAAAGAGCGAAGAGAAGCATAAGCCCTGACAAAAACTTCCTGGGTGAAATCTAAAGCCAGCTCCCGTTCCCCGACCATGCGGCCGATATAATTTAAAAGAGGCTGTTGATATTTCCTGATAAGCATTTCAAAAGCCTTTTTTTCTCCTCGAAGGGACCGCTTGACGAGTTCTTTGTCGTTCTGTTCATTCATGGAGGACAGCCTGTCCTCAAGTATTCATACGAAAAGGCAAAAAATTGGTTTATCTATTTTTTCAGAGGTGAAAGGTCGCCGATGATTTCGCAGTCAGGCGGGACTTCGAGTTCAAACAGGTTTGGCGACAAGTGCGGGTTGACCTTGATCCGGCTGAACAGGAATTCCCGCCTGTTTCCGGCCCAATCGAAGAACACGGCTTTCTCGATCAGCCAGGTTTTCTCATCCACCCCAAGCAGGATGTAGGAGAAATCTCCTTCCTTCTTCGGGGTCAGCTTAAGCTCGACCGACGACTTTTTCTCCGAGGGGAAGTCGGCGGGCTCGACTTGGTAATTATCCTGGAGGCTTTGCTTACCCGTGAGAAGCGCAAAAATCTCCGGGTCTTTCTCCTCCGGGGTAAGGGTGTGGCGGAAGAGTTGATTATCGTCGGGATAATAGGCCAGGGAAACTCCTGCTTTGTAAACATAGGTATACCGCTCGGGGGCCTGATATTCCCAGCGCATCAGGTCGGGCCTTTGAAAATAAAACTTCCCCTTCTCGCTGAGTGATGTTGAGATGGAGGCCGAGTATTCTATCTGCTCAAAATCGGCCTGAAGAGACCGCAGCGAAGAGAACCTTTTTTCAATATTCACCGCTGCGTCTTCGGCCGAAAAAGAGAGGCTGAGAAGACAAACAAGCAGGAATTCAAGCGCGCCTTTCATGCCCAAGGAATTATAGTCTAATCGGGGTTGGTTCTCAACGAATCAAAATTCGGCGGCGGTTCTGCTTCAAAATCTTCCTCTTATCAAACCTGGAAATTTTTGTTATAAATTTCCTCGTGCCAGCGGAGTTTTTCCTCCTTCTCGGGTTTTATTTTGTTCTCATTGTCTTTATCGGCCTGAAATTCTCCCGCCGGATGAAAAGCCTGGAGGATTTCTTCCTGGCCTCCCGTTCCCTCTCAGGCTTTCTCATCTTTGTCTCTTTGACGGCATCCTGGTTCGGCGCCACCTCCATTCTCATCACCACCGACGAGGCTTTCCTGGTCGGACTGAGTGCCTTCTGGCTGGTGGGCCTGCCGGCTGTGGCCACGGTACTCATATTTGCCTTCTTCCTGGCCGGCCCCATCCGCCGCCTCGACATCCTTACCCTTCCCGACCTGGTGGAGCTACGCTACGGGAGGACGGTCCGTCATTTAGCTTCTCTCTTGATTTTCTGGTACATGGTTGTCCTGGCCTCTTCCCAAATGGTGGCCCTGGGCAATTTTTTTAGTCCCTTTTTAGGCGTTTCCTATTTTTGGGGCTTGGTTGTCGGAACGGCGGTCGTGCTCATCTACCTGCTCAGCGGCGGCCTTTTTTCTGTAGTGGCCACTGACATTCTCCAGAGTCTTCTTTTAACAGGGGGGGTGACCGGCCTGGCCTTCTTTCTTCTACGGGCTTCTTCCCTGGAGACGGTCCTTGAGGCCGCCCGCCAGGCCGGAAAACAAGAATATTTCCACTTCTTTTTCGACTTTGAAAGAAATTTCCTTATTGCCCTCTCCTTCACGCTGGCCTGGACGATTTCCCCCATCGTCTGGCAAAGAATTCAGGCGGCAAAAACGGCGAAAAAAGCCAGGCAAGGCTTATTTGGAGCAGCGGGAGCGTTTGTCGTTCTTTATAGCCTGGTCGTCTTCATCGGCATCTTTTCCCTTCCCCTTTTTTTGGGCCGCCAGGTTTCGCCTCCGCTCATCTCGGAGATCATTTCGTCAAAGATAGGAAAATTAGGCGGCGGGCTGCTCTTTATCGCTGTTATCTCGGCCATCTTATCCACCATGGACACCGCCATCAATACGGGCGCTTTGAGTTTGACCCGGGACATTTACCTCCGGATTTTTTTCCCGCGAAAAGAGAAACGTCCAGCGGCTGTCTGGGCAGGCCGTATTTCCACTCTTTTGGTCGCCGTTTTGGCTTTTGCTGTGGCCACCCGGTTCCAAAGCATCCTCAAGACCATCGGAGCGGCCTCAGAAATTATGGCCGAAGGACTGTTTATCCCGGGGTTGGCCATGCTTTTTCTTAAAAAGAGACGGCCCTTGGCGGGAGGGCTGAGCCTGGGTTTAGGAGGAAGCTTTGCCCTGGCCAGTTCCCTTGTCGAAATGAAATTTTTTCCGTTTCGTCTTCCGGTCTGGCCTTTTTCTGTCCCTTATGGGTTAGCCTTCAGTTTGATCGGTTTTGCCGCGGGATTCCTGTGGGATGAGGTTCGGTCCTCCCGCTCTCGCCCGGCCTCCGCATAGGTTATTGTTTGCGGTTGTCATCTCGGAAAAACTCGGTTTTCGAGGTTATGTTTATTGGTTCTCTTCCAAATTGTGTAGGTCAAACACACGGAAAGGAGCGGCGGCCTTTCCGTGTGTTTGGTCATGCCATTTGCTCATGCAAAATGGAAGAGAATCTGTTGATTTAGAGCGAGCCCGCGGCCCGAGCCTATTTAGTTTTAGCGGCGAATCATGTATCATGAGGGCAATGTCCGCGTGGGAAAAACTCCGCTGGAGAGCAGTCGGAATCCTGGGAAGAGCGATTTTGCGGTTGTGGGGGAAATCCTGCCGGATTAAGGTCGTCGGTGAGGAAGAATACCTTCGCCTAAGAAAAGAAAAAAAGCCGATCATCTTCTTGACCTGGCATGGCCGGCTTTTCATTATTCCCTATTTTTTCCGCAAGCGCGGGGTCTCGGGGCTCGTCAGTCCGAGCAAGGACGGCGAGATTCTCGCCCGGATCGGCTCGGGCTGGGGATTCCGAATTTTTCGGGGGTCAAGCTCTCATTCGATGGTCCGGGCCTGGGTCGAGATGAAGAAAGAGCTTCAGAGCGGAGGCGAGTTGATCATCATCCCTGACGGGCCTCGCGGCCCCAACCGCGAGCTGAAGCCGGGCTGCCTGAAACTGGCCCAGGAAACAGGTGCGCTCCTTGTGCCTTTTTCCTTTTCGGGTTCGAGGAAAAAGTTTTTGAAAAGCTGGGACAGTTTTTTGTTTTCTTACCCCTTCTCGAAAATTGTTGCCCTTTACGGGAAACCTATAGCCCTCGGCCCGCTTGTGGATGAGGCGGGTTTCGAGAAAGAACGCCGGAGGGTCGAACAACTGCTCAACGAGCTCGACGCCGAGGCGGACCAATATTTTGAAAAAAACCAAAATGTGCCAGAATGAGCAGCGATTTAGAATGAGGGTTTGCCTTGCCCTCGCTGCCGCTTTGTGCTATAAAGGCAAGCACAACAGTCAATTTTGTTTCCAGGAGGGAAAGATGAACAAAAAGATCACCGGCAAGATGGTTGTCCTGGCCTTTTTTCTGGCCGCTTCGTTTCCTCTTTTCGGGCAAACGGCCGCCGACTCCATCCGCCAAGGAGACGAATATTATGCCCAGTTTGATGACGCCAAGGCCCTGGATGAGTACTTGCTGGCCGTGAAAGCCGAGCCGACGAATTACGAAGCTCTCTGGAAGGCTGCCCGCGCCTACTTTGATGTCGGGGACCTTGTGGACCCGAAAGAACCGAATGCGGCCGAGAAGCAGAAGAAAATGTACCTCGAGTCGGAGTCTTATGCGAAGCAGGCCATCAAGGCGAATCCCGACGATACCTGGGGGCACTTTTACCTCTCGGCGGCGATGGGCAAACACGCGCTCCTCTTAGGGAAAAAAGAGCAGATCAATATGTCCAAGCAGATCAAAGCGGAGATCGAGAAAGCCATCGCTCTGGAGGCAAACAATGACCTGGCCTGGCACGCCCTGGGCCGGTGGAACCGCCGGATGGCCGAGATCGGTGGGGCGCAGCGGTTCTTCGGGGGCATAATCTACGGGTCTATTCCTAAAGGCTCATTCGGGGAAGCGGTCAAAGATTTCCAAGAAGCCATCGAACTCAATCCGAATTACACGAACCACCATCTTGAGCTCGGCCTGACTTACAAGGCCATGAAGAAATATGACCTGGCTGCCGAGGAGTTCCAGAAATGCCTCGACTGCCCGATCACGACATCCAAATGTCATCTTTTTAAACAGCAGGCGCAAGAGGAGCTGGAGAACCTGAAGAATAAGAAGAAATAATAAAGTTTGGCCGCGAGAATTTTTTTGCAGCGTTTTTCGGCCTAGGCCTCGGTGATCAGCGTTGAGTCATCTCTTCTCTTCAGCTTTAAAAAAAATCTATGTTCTTGTTCTATACGCCTGTTTTCTAAGCTTGAATGCCGCCGCCCTTGAGTTCAGCCTTAAGATCAACCAGGGCTGGGCCTGGATGAACGGCGGGGATCTAAATGAGAGCATCTCGGGATGGCGGCAGTACTATCAGGACAGGCAGAGCTCCTCCTTTTCGTCTAATTACGGTCTGGCGGAAATGCACAGCACTTATGAGGTTGGAGCCGAAGTGGCGGTCAGCCTTTCTTCCCGGTGGAGCATCGGCCTGGGCGCAAGCGTTTTGTCCTACGGTCAAAAGGGCGAGGTTTCTGCAAAACTGGCCACCCAGGAAAATTATATACTCTCGCCAACCCGGTGGGGCACTGTCTCCCTTGAAGAGATAACTTCCCAACAACCTGAAAATGAATTCCTGACCGTGCCTATCATTCTCAGCGTTTACTATCTCTTGCCTCTCGGAGAAGATTACAGCCTTTATCTCGGGGGAGGCGGTGGCCTTTACCTCAGCCGCTATCGCCATAAAGAGGCCTATTCCTACAGCTTTAATTACACCGACAATCAATTTTCTGCCAATTCTTCCGTCCTATACGTAGACAAGTACGCCTCTGTAGGCGAATATACGGAAACGGCAAAAACCCAAGACTTCGGCCTCCACGCCGTTGCCGCTCTCGGCATCAGAATAAGCTCCTCGTTCTCCATCGCCTTTGAAGTTTTGGGGAGGTGGGTAAACCTCGACGGCTGGGAAGGAGAAAAAACGGACTCTTATAATTGGACTCATACTTGGGGGTTGTCGGGCGTTTATTCAGAAAACGGCAAGACAGAGGAATCTTATGACGGCGGACTCTGGCGAGTTGACGCCCGCAGCGACCAAACCGGGAAAACGTATCCGCGCCTTGTCTTTTCAGGAGAGAAACCTGTTTCAGCCGACTACACTGCGGTCAAGCCGGCGAATATCAGCCTGAGCGGGTTTTCGGCGCGAGTCGGGCTCAAGTTCAGGTTTGGGAAGAGCGGCTGAACGGGGGCGAGAAGAAAACGCTCGGGAGATAAGCTCAGCGCGAGATCGACAGGCTCAAATTCTCATGAAGCTCTAAACCTTGAGGCCCTTCCACTTTCAGCCAGAAGACAATTCGGTGCCCTAAAAAGACGGGAGGAATTTTCACGACGAAAGGCTCGCTGGCTTTTCGCGACTCTAAAGCGGGGAGCGCCGGAAGGTTCACCTCCGGAGCAATGAGGACAAAATCCGGGTGGGTTGAGAAGAGAGAACCATGGAGTCCGGATACAGGGAGCCGGCTCTTATTTTTCAAGGTGACGGTAATTTCAATAGTCTCGCCGGGCTCGACACGGCCGTTTCCGTTGCCTAAACTCTTTCCCGACGCGTCATCATCGACCGAATAATCTTCAAGCGCCACGGCCGGCAAGCCCAAATCGGCTGCCAGGGCGGCATCGACAATACCCCAGCCAAAATTATTGTCCGGATTCTGGTTTCGGCCGGCCGTCCCGAGAAGAGCCGCCCGAACCTGGGCCGGTGTCCAGTCGCGATGGATTTCAAGGAGCAAAGCGGCAACCCCCGCCACCAGTGGAGTGGAAAATGAGGTCCCCGAACCCCGGCCGTAAACACTGCTGCCGTCAGTTCCGTTAGCCGCAAGCCGATCGTTGACGCCGAGGGCGCAGACTTCCGGCTTTGTCCTGCCGTCATAAGTCGGTCCGGGGGAGCTGAACGGGGCTATCCTTCCCGAAGAGTCCACGGCTCCGCAAGCGATCACATCAAACCCGTCGGCGGGGGCGATGATATGATTCCAGGCTGAATTTCTCTCGTTCCCGGCGGCATTCACTACGACCACGCCCAAGCTGACTGCCCTGTTGGCGGCGCGGGTCGTCACCGCCGTGCGGCCGTCCATATCGGCATAGGTGTACCAGTCGATGTATCCCAAAGACGACGAGACGACCTCGGCGCCCAGGCCCTCGGCCCATTCAATCCCGGCGACCCAGTAATCCTCTTCGATCGGCTGCTCGAATTTTTCTGTCTCTGTCTTGGCCAGCAAAAAATCGGCCCCGTAGGCCGGGCCGATGAGGTCGCCGGGCTTGAACCCGCCGAGGATGGACCATGTCCCGGTCCCGTGGGAATCGGAATAATCCTCCGGGTCGCTGAGGTCCTGCTCGACGTTGTCGTCGCCGTTGACAAAATCCCTTTCGGCGACAACGCGGGCCTGCCGAAAGATTTCGTGGGATTTTCGAAATCCTGCATCCAGCAGGCAAACCAGGACATTCCGGCCGGTGTAGCCGAGCCGGTGGAGAGGCCAGGCATTGATCTGGCTGATCTGAATAAAGGACGGCCCGTAAAAGCTCAGGAGAGGGTCATCGAGAGGGAGAGGCGTCTCAGAAGCCGGCGGCGAAGGCGGGGCATTCCTGGAAAAGGAGAGCACGAGGTCAACCCGGAGGACAAAAGGGAGCCGTGTCAGCATCCTGACCTCGAAAGGGGTGGCCTCGGCGCTGACCGCGTTGAGCCACTTGGATGTGGTCCTGATTTTTTTGACCAGCGGCCTTATCTTTTCGAGATAAGGTGAATAGACGGGAAGGTCGGCATAATCGGCCAGTGCGCCCGCTTGGAGAACTTTGGCGCGGCGCCAGAGGCAGCGCTCGGCGAGATTCTGCTGCGCTTTGGCCAGGGCTGTTTCCAAGGAATGGGTTCCGCTCGTCCCTTTATCTTTTAAATAGACCCAGATGGCCAGAGGCGCCCCGATGTCTCCTCTTTGGCCCATTTCCTGGGCCAGCCTTGAGCTGATCCGCGGATTTTGCGGGAGTTTGCTCCGAAGTTCTGGATTTTTTTGCCTGGATTGTGCACCCAACAGAAATAATAAAGAGGTGACGAGAAGGCCAATAAAGACGCGATTTTTCATTCGGAAAAGACCTGCGCGGAGAAGGCCTCGATATCGACTCCTTTTTTCCATTCATCCTCGTCCAGACCGGCCTTCAAACAGCAGTGGCTGAGAAAAGTCTGGCGGTCCCAATTATATTCCCCTGGAACTTGAGGCAGGAGAAGGCCCTTATGCAAACCCTTGGAGACAATGAGCCCGTGCTTGCCGACTTCGATTTCTTCTACGTTTTTGATGGGTTGGGGCAGGCTGAGGACGGATATTTCGATTTTCGTCCGGGGGAGTTCCTCCAACGTCACCGGCTGAAACCGGTAATCCTGGGTCGCCGCGGCGATGGCCATCTCGATGATTGTTTCATAAAGGGGCTTGTAGGGGAGGGGATAGCCGATGCACCCGCGGAGTTGATCCTTGACTTTGAGAGTGACAAACGCTCCTCTTTTTTCGAGCAGCTTTTCGTTTTCGACTTTCGTTTTTAGCCGTTTTCCTGTCTTCAAATAATGTTCCAGGGTCTGCCTGGCGAGGTGGAGAAGAAATTCTTGTTCGTTTTTATCCAATAAGTCTTTCATTTTTTCTCCTTTGTCCGGGAGTGCAGCGATATGGGCAGAAGAAAAAATGAATCTTTATATTCGATGACATGGGGTTTTAGGCTCAATCGATTTTTGGGACGGCGAGTTATTCTGAGGAAGAGCTTTCCATAGGCGAAAGGCTGGAGAATCTTAGGCTTGGCAGCGGTGCTGGGAGTGAAGGAATAGAAGCCGATGATTTTTCCGCCAAAAAGCCGGCGGAAGGCCCAGTAATTTTGTTCGGATGAAAAAAAACTCTCTCTCGATGGATAAACCTGTTCTACGAAAAACCTTTGCCCTCTCTTGTGGCCAAGAAGGAGGCCGCTCGGCGCCTGGCCCGGTGATTCGAGCGCCTGCCCTTTCAGGTAAAGGAGAGCCTCCCGAGAAAGATAAATATCCATTGCCAAAATTATATCAGATTTTCCGGGCCCAGACCATCAGGCTGTAGCCCTTCTGGAAAAAGAGAAGAGTGTCCAGGCGGGAAACAAGCCAGACGAAAGGGTAAAACAGGGAGTAAAGGGCAAAGGGCTTCTTCTGCGCGTTAAACTCCTCCTGGGAGGATGGCCGGATGTGTCCATCTCTCTTGATTTCGGCGGGCTCGCGGGCAAGGACTTTTAGGTAAATCAGGTTAATGATGAGCTCGAGAAATTCCGAGAAAAAGCGGGAGTAAGTAACCTTGTTTTCTAGGCGCAGATGGACCCGTTCGAGTTTTGTTTTGAGTTCTTTCGCCGCGTAACCTTCTCTCTTGTGGCCGAAGTCCTCCAGTTTCAGGCCGAGGGCTGACCGGAGTTTATGAAGGAGAAAAAACTTCCCCGTCTGGGGAGTGACCAGGATGAGCTGCCCTCCCTTTTTGAGAACCCGCTTTATTTCTTGGAGCACGCGGTCGTCATTCCCGACATGTTCCAGATAATCGAGACAGAGGACAAGGTCGTAAGATTGACTTTTGAAGGGGAGCGCTTCCCCGGAGACCTGGACCAGGTCTTTTTCAAGCACACCCCTGGCTGTCTCCAGGTTGGTCATATCCTCGTCAGCGCTCACCCAGAAGCCTCCTTTCTTACGGGCGAAATAGCTCAGGATGCCTTGCGCGCAGCCCAGGTCCAGGGCGACACGGGCCGGGCGGAAAGGAAGGGTCTGCTCGAGGAGCTTTAACTTGTCCCTTTTCTTGATGGACTTTTTGACCAGCTGAAGCTGCCAAGGCTCTTCTGTCATCGGGGAGGATTATATTTTTTTCCCCTCAAAAACACAAGGAACCCCCCGCAGACAGCCTTGCTTGACTAAAACAAACGTTCGATTTATCATAGCAGCAAGATTGGGATGATCAACTACAAACTTGTCGTGGTGGGCCCCCTGGACACAAACTGCTATCTGGTTTACTGCAAAGAGACCCTCGATTGTGCCATCATCGACCCGGGATCCGAGGCGGAGAGGATATTTCCGTTGATCGTCGAGCTTGGTCTCAAGCCGGCAGTTATCCTCAATACTCACGGCCATATCGATCACACCGGGGCCAACAAGGATGTCAAAGAAAGGTTCAATGTTCCGCTCTGCATTCATTCCCTCGACAGTCCTATGCTGGAAAAAGTGCACGAGTTTGAGCTGAGCTTCTTTCTGGGCGCCAAAGAATCACCCCCGGCCGACCGGCTCCTCAAACACAATGATACGATTCGGTTTGGCAAATCCAGGCTGCGTGTTGTCCACACTCCCGGTCACACGCCGGGCAGCGTGAGCTTCCTCGGGAACGGGGCCCTCTTTTCCGGCGATACGCTTTTCTTCGACGGAGTCGGACGGACCGACCTTCCCGGAGGTTCGACCAAGGATTTGGAAAAATCGATCAAGGAAAAGATCCTCACGCTCCCATCTGAGACCATCGTCCTTCCGGGCCACGGCCCCTTGACCACAGTCGGCAAAGAAAAAGAATCTAATCCTTTTTTTGCATGAAAAACCCTCGCTCCCCTGCCGAGGAAGTCCTTGAGCTTTTCCTTGACTATCTTTCCGTGGAAAAGGGACTCTCGGCCAACACCATTCTCTCCTACGGCCGCGATCTCGGGAAATACCTGCTTTTTTTAAAAAAGGAAAAGACCGGTTGGGCTCGGGCCGGAGAAGACACTTTGGCTCGATTCATTCACCACCAAAGCCAAGCCGGGCTTCAGGCGCGTTCTCTGGCCCGGCTTATCTCGGCGCTGAAATCGTTTTACAGGTTTTTGCTGCTGGATGGGCTCGTTAAAAAGGATCCCGCGGCCGACTTGACCTCGCCCAAGACCTGGATGACTTTGCCCAAATACCTAACGGTCCAGGAGGTGGAGGATCTTCTCTGCCAGCCGGACGACCAGGACCTCCACGGCCTCCGCGATAAGGCCATGCTGGAGGTCCTCTATGCGACGGGCCTTCGCGTTTCCGAGCTCGTCCAGCTCAAACCAAAGGACCTTAACCTGGACGACGGCTACCTCATCTGCCGCGGCAAGGGAGGGAAAGAAAGAATCGTTCCGCTGGGGAAGTTGGCTGCAACCTGGACCAAGAGATATCTGGACGAAGCTCGACCTCAGCTTCAAAAAGAACCGACAGAGGCCCTGTTTCTGACTCGGCTGGGCCTTCCGTTCACCCGGCAGGGATTCTGGAAGATGCTTCGAGAGTACGGCCGAAAAGCGGGGCTGGCTTCCAAAATCAGCCCTCATATCCTCCGTCACTCTTTCGCCACCCATCTGCTGGAGAGGGGCGCGGACCTCCGTTCTGTCCAATTAATGCTCGGACACAGCCAGATCACCACCACCCAGATATACACCCACGTCAGCCGGGAAAGGCTTCGCCAGGTTTACGAAAGATACCACCCCCGCGCCTGAATGTCCTCCCTCCCCTTTTGATCATATTTTTGGCTGTCAAGAGAGCTTTATACTTTACACATCATATGGAATAAATAAGAACTGAAGGAATTGCTCTATTTCGGGCGGGCATAGTGGGGGATGATGGAGAGCGAGACCCGCGCCCGGTGGGACTGGGCGGTCAGGACCGTCCGCTGCGCCTTGAGCTGCCATTGCTGATGTCTCCAGGTCCAAGAATAATTCTTGGTGACGGGACCGGCGTAAATCTCGACCTCCTTCAGAGACACGCTGTTGGACCCTTCGGTGACGCAGGTGTTGTAGTCCACCTGGACATCGTGCTGCCTGTTTTCCTCGGAGGAAGGGAAGAGAAGGTCGACGCTCTCCTCGGCACCGTCCTGGGGGACGACTATCCCGTTGACGATAAAATCGAGGCAGAGGTCGGCGCCCTTCCGCAGGATGTATTTCAGGTCAAAGGAAGGCTTCTCCTTGAAGTCGGACGTGGTCAGAACGCCGCTCGCTTCCGGGGAGGTGACGGTTTCTTGGGCTTTCCAATCGGCGAGCCGGCAGTCAAAGCGGTAAAGAAGATAATCGTTGTCATCTTTCTCCAGGCAGCCGGTCCAGCGGATGACAAAGATATAGTTTCCGGTGTAGCTGAAGTTGTTTGACTCCAGCTTATATTCGCCCTCGGTTTTCAGGTCGATGGCGATCTCCCACCACAGGGGTGCGGGGCGAAGGGATGGAGCAGAAGACGTCTGAGAGATGACCGGGAACAGGAAAAAAACAAGCGTCAGGGCGGGAAAGCAGAAGAAAAAAAAGCCTCCTCGTTTCGCCCTCATGGTCGATCCGGTCGCGCAAAAATATTCTACTGCTTTAGCGGGAGCTTGACAAGCTCAAGAATTCCTGCTATCCTGGCCAGGTTTAACTCATCAGTTTAGATATTAAACTTTTTAGTTTTTTAATTGAACTGGAAGGTATAAGAATGAAAAAAACGGACCTGAGGCTGGAGCGAGAGCACTGGAGGCGTCAGGAGTACCGCCAGTCTATTCTGAAAGCCGCAGAAAAGATTGTCGCCCAAAAAGGCTATAGCGCCATGACTATGGATGATGTGGCTCGGGAGGCTGAATTCTCCAAGGCCACCCTGTACCACTATTTCAAAGGTAAGGGGGAGCTCATCCTCCAAATCATCGAAAGTTTCTTCGACGAGATCAGGAAGGGTTTGGCCAAGGTCAGAAGGCTCAGGGTCAGCGCCAGAGAAAGGCTGAAGAGGGGCATTTACTTTTATCTTCAGTTCAATCAGAAAAAGGAGAACATTTCTCGAGTGCTGATGATGGATAAGTCGTTTATCGAGAAATTGAGGATTTTTGTGACCGAGGAAAATAAATTGACCTCGGAGATCGACAGAAGGTTTATCAACAGCATCAAGGCCAAGAGGAGAGAAATCCTTGCGGACGTAGCCCAAATTTTGCGTGAAGGCGTGGAGAACAAAGAGTTCCGCCCGATGGATATACAAGCCACAATTATTTTTTTCGAGGCCGTTCTCCAGGGTTATTATCATGTCAAGCTATGGCACGAGCGGCATTATAGCCTCGATGAAGCCGCCGAGCTCATTTATAGCTTTTTTCTTCACGGCATAGAAAGAAAAGAAGGGAGAACGAAAGGAGTGTCAAGATGAAAAAGATCGGAGCGTCAGTCCTGGCCCTGCTCTTAATCTTAGGAAGCGCCTGGTCCGCTTTTTCTCAGGAAAAGGAGAAACTCACCTTGACCCTGGAAAAGAGCATCAGCCTGGCCCTTTCCCAAAACCCCAGCTACCTCGCTTCCCGGGAAGGAGTCGATGCAGCGCAGGCCCAAGTAAGATATACCGCGGCCCAATTCTTTCCCAGCCTTGACGCCCAGGGCCTTCAGATTCTGGATAAGAAGGTTTTTGTCGTCGAGTTCCCCTCTCTCATACCGGGCGGGCGGCCCCAAAAGATACCCCTCGATTTTACCAGGACTTATCAGCTCTCCTTGTCTTTCACCCTGCCCCTGTATACGGGAGGCCGTTTGACCTCGGGCTATAAACAGGCCAAGTATAACCTTTCGGCCAACGAAGAGGAGGTCAGGCTGTCAAGCCAGGAGACGGTTTTGAACGTCAAAAGAGGCTTTTATACCTGCCTTCTGGCCAAAGAACTGGTCAAGGTCTCCGAGGAGGCTTTGGGCTTGGCCGAGAGCCTTCTCCAGAACGTCAAAAATATGTATGAGGTCGGCATGGCTTCTCGCCTTGACCTCCTGAGGGCTGAAGTCCGGGTGTCCAACTTGAAGCCCCCGGTTATCCAGGCTCGGAACAATCTGGCGATTTCGGAACTAAGCCTTAAAACGCTCCTTGGGCTGGACCTGGCCCAACCCGCCGAGTTTGTCGGAGAGCTGATTTACCGGCCGGTTGAAATGGACCTTCAAGAAAGCCTGGCCAGGGCTTTGGCCAACAGGCCCGAGCTCAGCCAGGTCGGTTACCAGAAAAAAATGGCCGGAGAGATGGAGAAAATCGCCCGTGCCGGAAGTCTTCCGACTCTGGCGGTAGCCGGAAACTACAATTATTGGGCCAATTATTTCAATTTCAAAAAAAATAACTGGGAGAACTATTATTCCTTCAACCTCGTCCTGACCATACCTATCTTTAACGGTTTTTCGACGCCGGCGAAAGTGGCCGAGGCCCAAGCCCGGATCAGACAGATCGAATACGCCGAAAAAGGCCTCATCGACGGGATCAAGTTAGAGGTCCAGTCCGCCATCTTGAATATTAACCAAGCCAAAGAGTCCCTCCTCTCCCAGCAGAAGAATATCGAGGAGGCCAAGGAAAGCGTGCGGGTGGCGGAGCTCAGCTATACCGAAGGCTTGGTCACGATCACTGATGTCGCCGCCGCCCAGGTCGCCCTTAGCGAGGCGCAAATCAATTATCTTCGAGCCCTCTATGACTACTCCGTTTCCCAGGCCCAGCTCGAAAAGGCCATGGGAGCAGATTGGAACACAAGTGAATAGGATCAGATAAAAGGAGAGATGCGATGAAAAGAATATGGAGCTTAAAGACGCTTGTCGTTATTTCCCTGTTCTTCGTTCTTTTTGACTCTTGCCGTCCGCAAAAGAAGCAAGAGGTCAAGGAAGCGACTTTCGGCACTTCGCCGGTGAAGGTGTTCAAAGTCTCGAAACAGCGGATCTCCGAGAAACTCTTTTACACCGGAACGCTCGAAGCCTGGCAGAGAGTCGTTATCACCCCCGATGTCGGCGGTAAAATCGCCCGCATCAATGTCAATGAAGGAGACAGAGTGAGCAAGGGGCAGGTTTTGGCCGAGATGGATATCGAGGCCCTCGATCTTCAGCTCAAGCAGGCTGAAGCAGCCCAGGCTGTCGCGCAGGCCCGTTATAATGACGCCAGAGTCAACCTGGAGAGAATGGACCGGCTAATCAAAGAGAAGGCCGTCTCCGAACAGCAGTATGAGCAGGTCAAGCTGGGGTTTGATGCCGCCGCCGCCCAGCTTAAGCAAGCCGAGGCCGCCATGAACCTGGCCCGGCACAGCCTGGATGTCTCCATCATGAAAGCTCCCTTCAGCGGCATCATCGCCTCAAAGAATGCGGATGTCGGAGACGTCATCAACCCGATGATGGGCTCGTTTTCGGCGACGAGCGGCGTCCTCACGCTGGTGGACTTTTCCCGTATCAAGATCAGAGTGGATATCTCGTCGACCGACATCCAGCTCGTCCGGAAAGGCCAAACGGCTCTTCTGCGTGTTCCCGCTTTGCCGGGCCAGGAATTCCGCGGCACTATCAATGTTGTCAACCTTGCCGCCGACCCCTCGACCAAGAAATTCGGGGTCGAAGTCGTGATTGAGAATGCGGACCTCGTCTTGAGGCCGGGCACCTTCGGCGAGATCGTTCTCGAAGTCAGCACCCACGAGAACGCCCTCGTTGTTCCTCAGAAGGCCATCCTGGAAAACAAATATGTTTTCATCGCCCAGGACGGCAAGGCCGTGAAAAGAGAGGTTACCCTCGGTCTTCAGAACACGACCTTGGTCGAAATCGTCACCGGACTGGCTGAGGGAGACCCGGTCATCGTCGAAGGCAATTTCGGCCTTGAGGACGGCGCTCCTGTTGAAATCACCGGTGAGGTTACGCCATGAAACTGCCTGAATTTTCCGTCAATCGAAGAGTCACGACGTCCATGATAGCCATGATCTTGGTCGTCGTGGGGTTCATCACCTTTTCCAGGCTTGGTCTGGATTTGTTCCCGGATATAGAATTTCCCACGGTCTCGGTCATAACGACCTACCGTGGAGCCTCCTCCGAGGATATAGAAAAGACCATCACCAAGCCGTTGGAGCAGGTTGTCAGTTCTGTCAGCAGAGTCAAAAAGGTCACTTCCACGACTACCGAAGGCAGTTCCGTGATTACGGTCGAATTCGAATGGGGGACGAACCTGGATTTCGCTGCCCAGGATGTCAGAGACCAGATCGGGCTCTACCGGAACTACCTCCCCTCGGAGGCCTCCGACCCCCTCGTGGTCAAGTTTAATCTTGCCCAGCTGCCCATCGTCTTTTGGGGAGTGACTGCCCCTATGCCGAACGCCGACCTCAAGAAGCTTCTCGAGGACGATGTCGCTCCCCGTCTGGAGCGAATCGACGGCGTGGCCTCGGCCCAGGTCTTTTCGACCGACATTCGAGAAATCTTGGTGGAGGTCGATAAAACCGCGCTGGTCTCAAGGAATCTCTCTCTTGACCGGGTTCTGGCGTCCTTAGGAATGGAGAATTTGAACCTGCCTGCAGGATTCATCGTCGAGCGCCATTCTGATTTTGTCCTCAGAACGATAGGGGAGTTCCAATCGCTCGACGACATCCGCCGTGTCGTTATAGGAGCCACAGCGGGCGGCGTGCCGATTTATCTCGAGGATATCGCGGAGGTTAAAGACACCCTAAAGGAAACCCGCTTTTTGGGCCGGGTCCAGAAGAAACCAGGGGTTTATCTGATGGTCAGCAAACGCTCCGGCGCCAATACCGCCATTGCCGGGGAGCAGGTCAAAAGAACGCTCGAGGAGATCCGAAAGACCCTGCCCCCGGATATCGAGTTCTACACGGCCATGGATCAGTCTGATATGATCCGGCGCGTGGCCAACCGGACGTCCGGAAATGCCCTCCAGGGAGGCATCCTGGCCATCATCCTCATCTTTCTCTTCTTGCAGAACTGGCGGCCGACTTTGATTATCGCCCTGGCCATCCCCCTTTCTATCATCACGACATTCATCGCCTTCTATCTGGCCGGCTATACGCTTAACCTGCTGACGCTTGGAGGTCTGACGCTCGGCGTCGGTATGCTTGTAGACAATGCCATTGTCGTCATTGAAAACACGTACCGTCATATCGAAGAAGGAAAAGAAAGAAAGAAAGCGGCCATTTTCGGCGCCTCCGAGGTGGGCATGGCCATTACCGCATCCACTCTGACTACGATCGTTGTCTTCTTCCCGATGGTTTTTGCCCGCGGCATCACCGGCAAGCTGACCCAGGCACTGGCTCTGGCCATTGCCTTTTCCTTGATCTCGTCTCTCTTTGTGGCCCTGACCATTGTGCCCCTGCTGACGTCCGTGCTCTTCAAAAGCAAAGACGGAAAAACGGCTACTTCGAGCTCCGTAAACAAGGATGAGGTTCGGTTCCAGAGATGGAGAAATGTCTATAAGAAGCTCCTGACCAAAGCCCTGGAAAAGAGACGGTGGGTCCTGGCGGGCGCGCTGGGGCTTTTTGTGTTGTCCCTGGCGATTATTCCGTTTTTAGGAACAGAATTCATGCCGGCTCAGGACCGCGGCATGATTCTTCTCAAGGTGAAGATGCCCATCGGGACGGCGCTCGAAGAGACAAACCGCGTTGTCTCTATTGTAGAAAACCTGATGCTCCAGCAGCCGGAAGTGACGATTGTCTCGGCTCAGGCGGGGTCGTCCGCCGAAGAGAACCCTTCCGATCAAGCCAGCAGCTTCAGCATCTACGGGACGAATGAGGGCTTGCTCTGGGTCGGGCTGGTAGTCAAGGCCAAGAGAAAGTCCACCGATGCTCAAGTCCTGGAAAGGATCCGGAGCGAACTGCCACGGTTGGAGAATGTCAAGTTCGAAGCCCTCGATATGGGCCAAATTATGATGGGAGGGGCCCAGGCTCCTGTGGAGATTAAGGTCTTTGGAAGAGACCTGGACACGATGAAGAATATCGCCGACACTATCGTGGCCCGAATAAAGGACGTCCAGGGTTTGAGGGACCTGACTCATACGCTCTCGCAAGGGAAACCTGAATACCAGATCAAAATCGACCGGGAGAGGGCGGCCAAATTTGGTCTCATGGTCAGCCAGATCGCCAGCACGGTCCAGGCAGCAACCGTGGGGCGCGTGCCCACGCGCTACCGCGAAGAGGCTGAGGAATTCGACCTCAGAGTCCGGTTCAAGGAAAAATTCAGGGACAATATCAAGGAGATCGAAAGCATTCCCATCGTTACCCCGCAGAACAAAGTCATCTACCTGGACCAGGTTGCTACGATCGATAAAGGCGAAGGTCCCATCCAGATCACGCGAGAGAACCAGACCCGCCGGATCTCGGTGACAGCCAATATCGCTGGCCGGGATCTGGGAAGTGTGGTCAAGGATATCAAGGCTCGACTGGGGACGATGGACCGGCAGCTCCCGCCCGGGTACTTTATTGAATTCGGTGGGTCCTATAAAGATATGCAGGAGGCCTTTCTCATCCTGGCTGGAGCGTTTGCCCTGGCCACGCTCTTGGTTTATATGGTCATGGCCTCCCAGTTTGAATCGTTCCGCCACCCCTTTATCATCATGTTCACTATTCCTCTGGGTTTAATAGGAGTTGTCCTGGGGCTGCTCGTCAGCGGAAAACCGGTCAACCTCCCTGTCATGATCGGGTTCATTCTCCTCGGTGGAATTGCCGTCAATAACGGGATCGTAATGATTGATTACATTAACCAGCTCAGACGCCGCGGCGTCGAGTCCAAGGAGGCTGTTGTCCAGGGGGCCGCGACTCGGCTCCGGGCGGTCCTCCTGACGGCCTTAACGACCATCCTGGGAATGCTGCCCATGGCCTTGAGCACTTCGGAAGGCGCTGAGATGAGGGCGCCGATGGCCATCACGGTAGCCGGAGGCTTGACCGCAACGACCTTCCTGACGTTGTTTGTTATCCCGATTATTTACTGCCTGTTTGAGCGGATTTCCTTTAAGAAGACCGTCTGAAAAAATCGGGGACGGTTCTCCCGGAGAACCGTCCCCCTCTTTTATTTTCGGCTAATTTTAATATCTCAGGAAAGCCCCGATCCTGCCGTAGCGGTCCAGTTTCGAGGGTGGTGTGACGTGATGAACCCGGCATTTTTTGTTCATCGCCGCCTCAACGCTCTGATCGATGACATCGAGCACCTTTTCAGTCTTGACCTGGCAGACGGGGCAGCGGAGCTCGTCCACGTAGAGAGAATGGCACTTCGGGCACATTTTTCCTTCGAGAGAGAAATTGTGCGTCACGACCAGAGTCTGGACTTCTGCCCGATTAAGCTTCCGCAGGACTTCTTTCACTCCAGAAACGGCCCGGCCGCCTTTTTCGAGCTCCGAAATGAGGCCTTGGACGGTCCCGGCTTCTTCTTCTTTTCTTAGTCTTTTTTCAATCTCCTGGGCTTGTCTGAGGATTTTATCCTCGGGGTCATTGGAATTTGTTTTCAGCCAGCCCTTCAGTCTCTCCTTGAGGTAGGGATGAAGAAGAGGCTCGAAGTCGGACCGGTATTCCTCTTTGCAGCCTAAAAAAAGCCAGTCAAACTGATTTTTCTTGAACAGGTCAAAGGTCTTCTGGGAGGCCTTCTTAAAGTGGTCGCGAAGGCGAGCATCGATGTGTCGCTCTATCCGTTTGGATTCATAGCCTTCCCAGCCGCCTTCTCTGACCCGGCTGGGGACATCACTTGTCAGGCTGTCAATGCGGGCGATTTCTCCCATGAAAATCTCGAACCAGCGGGCCGCGCGGCGCTCCAGGAGAAGAGCGCAGATGTGGTGGTACTCATCGAGGATGGCCGAGAGAGGCCGGACGTAAGGGCAGCGGTCAAAGATAATGCGATTTCGAGGAGCCTCGGGCAGGACAAATTCTTGCCAGAAATCTGCTCTGGAGCAAGAGAAGAGGGCCAGGCCGGACGAGTTCAGGGAAGGCAGACTCCGGTTAGCAAAGCGGCTGACCTTTTCCAGGTCCTGCTCGAGCGATTCTTTTTTGTCCTTGCTCGCATCCAGGGATTGAAGCCGCGTCCGACCCTGGGTCAGCAGGTTTTTGAACGAAAGGTTGATCTCTTTTTTGGTCAGCCGGCTTTTATCCGTGTCAAGATAGAAAGACGTGGTCAAGAGATTATCATTTTTGAATTGGGCGAGAGCTTTGATCTGCTTTCGCGAAGAAAATTTCATAAAGCCTCCTTCTTCATTTTAGAATGACGAAAAGAAAGGACAGGGGAAAACGTTCTTTCTCTCTTCTTAAGCCATGCCCCTTTACCAAACTTGTCTTGAAAGACTTAATCGCAGTGAATATCACGCACCCTTTAAAATAAGAACGGAACCTGTGTTTGTCAAGCCCTTCCTTTTCTTGCCCTCTCCCAGTTTGATATAAGCTTCTTATATTCAGGGGTTAGCTGGGGGATTTAATCCTGGAAAGTAATCCGCTTGGGGTCAAACCTACACAATTGACAAATTAGCCTTATCTAAAGAGCCAAAGAAAAAAGTGTCAATTGTGTAGGTTTGACCCCGCCACATTTGTCACGAAGCGCCCTCACAAAATTGCCGTTAGAAAGCCCGACGGGTCCTGTCTCGGTTCACCCCCGGCGCCCGTCGCGGTCGATCTTGTTAATTTCCATGTTAAAAAGTCCGCGGCATCAAACGCTCCGGGCGGCGGCGGGCCCCCGAACCGAGCCACCCGTCGGGTGTCGGCCCTTTATTCCGATCTTGATGAATGACCTAAGGTTTCGGGTAATGAGGGAATGCTAACGGCAATCTAAAGAGGGACTTTTGACTTTACCTTTCCGGGAGAGGCCATTATAATAAAGGCCTGAAGCTTGCTGATGCGGAAGTGGCGGAATCGGTAGACGCATAAGCCTCAGGAGTTTATGGCCGCAAGGCCGTGTGGGTTCGAGTCCCACCTTCCGCATGTCGCCGTCTATTGAGAGTATGCCCTCCGCTAAACACGTCCTCCTCGTCAATCCTTGGATTTACGATTTCACAGCCTATGACTTTTGGCTGAAGCCGCTGGGCCTCCTCTATATCGCCTCCATCCTCCGGGAAAACACCGACTGCCGCATCCATTTCATTGACTGCCTGGACCGCTATCACCCTTTCCTTGAGACGAAGTTGAAAACGAAACCCGACGGCCGGGGCCATTTTCCCAAAGAGGAGGTGGCCAAGCCTGCTATTCTAAAAGACATTCCCAGGCGCTATTCGCGTTACGGAATTCCCGTCCCGCTCTTCCAGCAAGAGCTGGAGCGCCTGCCGCGGCCTGAAGCTGTCCTCCTGACCTCGAGCATGACTTACTGGTATCCGGGGGTGCAGTTCGTAATCGAGCTCATCCGGCGGCAATGGGGCCGGGTTCCGGTCATCCTGGGCGGGCTCTACGCCACTTTAGCCTCGGAACACGCCCGCCGCCACTCGGGGGCGGATGTTGTTGTTCCTGGGACCGGTGAGAATGCGATCCTTCCGCTGATGAGAGAAATTCTTGGTGATAAAGCCGCGCGTATCGGGGAATTCAAGGGCTTAGAGCAGATGCCGTTTCCGGCCTTCGACTTATTGAGAAACAAGGATGCGCTTCCGCTGCTCACCTCCCGCGGCTGTCCCTTTCACTGCTCTTTTTGCGCGACTCCGCTTCTGTACCGGGATTTTGAGCAGAGGTCGCTCTCGTCCGTCATCTCCGAGATAGAAATGAACGTGCGGCGCTGGGGGACAAAAAATTTGTCTTTTTACGATGATGCTCTTCTTATCGGCAAAGAACATCATTTCATTCCGCTGCTCGAGCGTTTGGCGGATAAAAAATGGCCCCTGGCCTTCCATACCCCTAACGGACTTCATGTGCGCGAGATCGATTCAGCCCTGGCGTGTCTGTGCCGGAGGGCCGGCGTCCAATCTCTCTATCTCAGTCAGGAGTCCTTCGATGAAGAGCTTTTGGAGCGGTCCTGCCCCAAAGTGACACCCCGAGACCTGGAAAAAACCCTCGCTATCCTGGAACAAGCCGGCTACCGCCGCCAGCAGGTCAATGTCTATCTTATGGCCGGGCTTCCCGACCAGGACATCTCGCTCATCCGTGACAGTATCCTCCGCGTCCGCCGACTTGGAGCCAGGCCGCGCTTGGCTTTCTTTTCGCCTGTGCCGGGGACTTTGGAGTGGAGCCGGGTTGTCGATAAAGGCTGTCTCCCAGCCGATGCCGACCCCTTGCTTCACAACAAGCTGACCTGTGTCTATTTGTGGGGTGAGAGCTCGCCCCAGGAATTTGACTCCTTGAGGCCGCTTCTCCGAGAGGAAATTTAGGGACTTACGAACCAGAGCCCTCCTTGCATTTGCCGCCTGATAAGTTTATCTTAGAAAGTAAGCCTCTCGAGGCAGCAGGGCAAGCAAGCAAAAATGAGAAACTCACTAGGGAAGATTAAGGTTCCTTTTTCTATTGCCGGGCTCAGCCTGGCGGAAGCATCTAAATATGAGCTCTATCTCCTGCTGGGCAGGGCTTACCAGAAAACGACAAAATGGGATAAAGCCATTGAGACTTTGAGAGGGAAAAAATGAAACAGCAGCTGAGATTTAGGGCTGGATGGATTTTGCTTTTGTTCATCGCAGCGGCCTGCCGTGTGAGCAAGGTCGAACAGCAGCTTTCGCCCCAGAATTCGGAATTCTTGTCCCAGGTCCGCTATATCATCACGAATGAAGAAAAAAAAGCTTTTCTTGCGCTCCCCGACTCTGATAAGGAACAATTCATCGAAGAATTCTGGAAGCGCCGCGATCCCGACCCGGGGACTAAGGAGAATGAGTTTAAGATTGAGTATTTCAAACGCATTGAGAGCGCCAACAAGCTTTTTGGCGGTGAAGGCCGGCCCGGCTGGCTCACAGATAGAGGGAAAATCTACATCCTTTTTGGCCCTCCCGCCTCGCGCTCGACCACTCCCTTGACGGGAGATGCTGGCGGCCGCTGCCAGGAGGTCTGGTACTACGGCGCGTTTCCGGTCATTTTTGTGGATATGAACTGCGACGGCCATTTTATTCTGGGGACTTTAGACCTGGCGCATCTCCATAACCTTAATATGGCGCAGGAAATCGCCCAGAATCCGATCGTCTCTGAGAAAGGACCGAAAATCGACTTCGACTTCAGCCTTAGAAAAAATACCAAAGTCGAGTCAAGGGTGGAGGGACTGGTAGAAATCGAGATCCCCGTCCGCACCATCTGGTTCTCCTCTGAAGAAGGAAAGTTCGCCACAACCTTTGACCTTGAGCTGGAAATCAGGGATAGCAACAATGCCGTCCGCTGGCAGTGCAAAAACAGCTATAATGTGGCCATGACGCCAGAGCAGCTCAAAGAGAATCAAAAAAATAAATACAGGATTGAGATACCCTTTGCCGTGGACCAGGATGTTGACGCGTTTCGGCAGGGAAGGAACAAGATCCAGATTGTGCTCAAAAATAGAACCGGACTTGAAGAGCTGCGCAAGGTGGCGGAGTTTAGACTTTAGGGGAAACGGAGGGCAAAATGCGGTTAAAGACAAAAAACAAGACGGCTGTTTTGGCGGGTCTTATCTTCGTTTTTTCTCTCCTCGTCGGGCTGGATATGTCCGCCGGGGCTCAAGAGAATTTAGGGAAGGGCAGAATTACGGGCACGGTTGTCGATGAAAATGGAGCGCCTCTCGAGGGGGTTCTCATTGTGGTCGAGCTCATCGGGTCAACGACCAAACTCGAGGCCCAGTCGGATAAAAAGGGACGCTTTGCCGTGGTCGGGCTTGGAACAGGGAAATGGCGAATCACGGGTTCGAAGGACGGCTATGCCAACGCGTTTGTCGATATGGACGTCAGCCAGCTTTCATCCAACCCACCCATCGCCCTGACGTTGAAAAAGGCTTCCGGGTTGGCGGCCTTCTCCTCTGATAAGGATTCGCAAAATATGTTTGACCAAGGCAACGTCCTGCTCAATCAAGGCAACTACGATGAAGCTTTGAAAGTTTTCAAGGAGTTCTCGGCCAGGTATCCCGAAATCTACCAGGCCCACCTGAACATCGGGACGAGCTACCTCAAAAAGGGCGATTTGGAGAACGCCGAAGCAGAATTCAAGCTTGTCTTGGACAAAGTCATGGCCGCCCACGGCGATTACAAAAAGGACGCTGCCGCGGCGGTCCGAGCATTCTCCGGATTGGGTGAAATTGCCATAAGAAAAGGAGATTTCGAGACGGCCAAGAAATATTTCAGCCAGGCTCTCGAAATATCGCCTCAGGATGAAGTCGCCGCCTACAACGTGGGCGAAATATTTTTCTCCAACCAGCAGATCGACGAAGCCATAAAATATTTTGACCTGGCGACCCAGATCAAGAAGGACTGGCCGAAGCCTTACCTCAAGCTTGGCTATGTCTACCTGAACAAAGGGGACTTCGCCAAATCTCTGGAGGCTTTCAATAAATTCATCGGGTTGGACCCCGAAAGCCCCGAGGTACCTCAGGTCAAAAATATCATCGCCACGGTCGAAAAGATGAAGAAGTGAAGCCGATGCTGCCGCGGAAGAAAAAACAGGAACGGTTTAGCCTGGGTTTTCTGTTTTTGCTGCTGGCCTTTTCCTCCTCCTGCCGGCTTTACAATCTTCAAAAAGAACTCCCTCCCAGTTATGCCGATTTTCTCTCCAAGGTCCGATACATCATCACCAGCCGGGAGGAAAAAACCTTCCTCAAGCTCCCCAATTCTGAGAAAGACCAGTTCATCGAGGAATTCTGGAGGCGCCGCGACCCCGACCCCGAGACCGAAGAGAACGAATTCAAGAAGGAATACTTTGGCCGTATCGAACAGGCAAACAGGCTTTTTTTTGGTGAGGGAAAGCCGGGTTGGCTCACCGACCGAGGAAGAATCTATATTCTCTTCGGCCCTCCCTTTAACCGAATCACCAACCCCTTGGAGGGCGAGTTCGGGATCCGCTGCGGTGAAGTCTGGTATTATGGGAATTTTCCCGTGGTGTTTCGCGATTCGAATTGCACGGGCAGCTACGAACTGGTCACCTACGACCTGACTCCTCTTCGTGAAGTCAACATCGCCTATATGCACGACCTCAGCCAGGCTCAGGCGCAGGCGCAGGCTCAAGCGCAGGAAACCTTTTCCTGGGAGAATGATCTCTTTGATTTCAGGTTCGAGGTCAGGAAAAAGACCGTCGAGCCTGAAAGAATCACCGGCGTTGTCATCATCGCTATTCCTTATTCCTGCATCTGGTTTAAAGATACGGAGGGGATTTTCAAGACGGAGATGGAGGTTCAATTGGAGCTTCGCGATGAGACAGGCCAGCTCAGGTGGGAAGATAAAGCTAATTTCGAGATCGCCCTTAGCCTGGCAGAGCTTAAAGAAAGACAGAAAGCCTCTTATAACCGTGAGATTCCTTTTGTCCTCGAAAAAAATTTAGAAGAACTCCGGCGGGGGAAAAATACGTTCCAGTGCCGGGTTAAGAATCTGACCGGCCGTGAAGAGCTCCGAAAAGTCTTGGAGATCGACTTCTAAGGAATTTGGGCTTTTCCTTGTTCGAGGAGTTGGTCTTTGGCCCAGGACGCTGCGCCCATGAGGCCAGCATCGTTCCCCAAACTCGCCCTCTCGATGGAACAACAGTCGAAGGAGGCCTGGTACGATCTCCGGCGGGCTTCTGCGGCGGCGCGCGGAAGCAGCAATTCACCGCTGGTCATCACTCCTCCCCCCAGCAGGATCTTTTCGGGGTTAAGAAGGTTGATAGCTGTACCCAGCCCGATTCCTAAGTAATACGCGGCTCGTTCGAAGCTTTTCCGGGCGGCTTCGTCTCCGTGCTTCGCTCTTGCGGCGATCTTCTCGGCGGTGAGCGTCTCATCTGTTCTTGTCAGCCGGCTGTAATTCCTGATGATCGGGCCGGCCGAAGCTTCGGTCTCGAGACAGCCCCGGGAGCCACAGTTGCAGCGCTCTCCCTCAGGGTTGACGACGATGTGACCCATTTCCGCGGCGAACCCGCACTGGCCGTGCAAAAGTTTCCCGTCGATGATGATTCCGGAACCGACTCCCGTCCCCAAGGTCAGGAGGATCATGTCCCGGACGCTTTTTCCCGCTCCGCACCTGTACTCGCCGTAGGCGGCCATATTAGCGTCATTATCCAGCCAGAAAGGGACCTCGATGAAGCGGGCAACGGCGCCGTGGACGTTAAAATTATCCAGCTCCGGGATGTTGGGTGATTGAATGGTTCTCTGCTTCTTGAGGCTGAAGATCCCGGGAATGCCAAAGCCGACAGCCTTGATCGTCTTTCTTTTTTTTGCTCTCAAGTCTTCCCAAAGTTCCCGGAAAAGCCCGACCATCGCTTTGATCGTGGGCGGTGTCGCCGCTTTGTCTTTGAAGACAAGGTTGTTGCGCTCGTCCAAGAGTCCGTACTTCAGTTGGGTTCCTCCGAGGTCAAATCCGGCGTATAAAGACATGTTTATTCCCTCCTGGCAATGGCGGCGTAATTTGCGGGCGCGAACAGGAGATCATTCAAGCGGTCGATATTCTGATTCAAGATGGCGGTGTGCTCATCGGCCCCGGGCAGATTTTTGAGCCGTTCGCTTTCCAGGGCAATGGAGTACTTGATCTCCACATTCTCGAACCCGGTTGCTTCCAGCATGAATTTAAGGGCTTGAGGATGGATGGGCTTTTGGTGAGAAAGGTCCAGATAGAAAATCTGGACAAGGGTGAAGACGGAGGCAGGGTTTATTGTTTCGAGGACAAGCGTCCCGGAAGGCTGAAGTTTTTGGTAGCTTAACTCAATGAGTCTTTTCAGGTTGGCCGGGGGGAGATGCTCGATAACTTGGGAGGAGAAAATCCCGGCCAGGGAGCCGTCTTCCCATCCGGCCAGATTCTCCAGGATATCGCCTTTCTGGCAGCGCAGGCCTTTGTCCAGGCAAATATCGACCATCTGGGAATTGCTATCCACTCCGGCTGCCTCGATTCCGTTTTCCCGGAGGAGATCGAGGAATTCGCCCCGGCCGCAGCCCAAGTCCAGGACCATTCCCTTTTTAGGGAAGCAGGAGAGATAATTCCGCTGCTGTTTCTTGACCTCTTCTTCATAGCCGCGGAAGCGGTTTTCAAAACCGGCATACTGCCAGTCTTCCAGGGGCTCGAGAATCTCACGAACTTCTGCCGCCGCCGGCATTTTCTTCTCCTCCAAAACAGCCAGAAGCCGGGTGAGCTTCTCCCGCAGGAGGATGAATTTTTTCATCAGGATTTTCACATCCTCGTATTCGGCGGCCAGCTTGTCCACGCGCCATTCCATGCTCTTAAAGATCAGGCCGACGTGGTTGCTCCCCAGAGCGTCCCATTCCTTATCTTTGGCGTCAGTCAGGGCAGACTGGAGCTCGATGAGTTGGGTGAGTCCGGCAATAAGGTCTTTGGTTAAAGTGGGGTTCGGAAGGAACGAGATGTTCTGGGTTTTTTTCTTTATCTCTCCAAGCTTCTGGGCAAAGTCATTTTCTTTGTGTTGTCGCTCCTGGGCAAGCTTTTCGAGTATCCGTCTCATTCTTCCTTGGAGGGAGGATGGGTCTTTTCTGGGTCAGATTTTTTTTCTTCTTGTTCTTTATCTTTACCACCGATGGATTTCCGGAAATTTTTGATGCCTTCACCGAGAGATTTTCCGAGTTCGGGCAGACGGCGGGCGCCGAAAATGATGACGACGATGAGAAAAATAAGGAGAAGCTCTGTCGGTCCAACTGGTCCAAACAAAAACATATCAACCTCCTTTGAGGAGTTATCCTCAAATCACTTGGATAATATTCTTAAACTCTAAACAGAAAGTACTCGAGTTATGGCTAAAAGTCAAGCTTGGCTCGGGCTTGGGGTTCGCAGGCAGGTGAATTGACTCGCGGATGGGTTTCTGACATCATACGTTTCCGATGGAAAGGAGCCGCAATTTCTCGATTATGGCCCACATTGACCACGGTAAGTCCACTCTGGCCGACCGCTTCCTCGAGGCCACAGGCGCCCTTTCGGCCCGCGAACTCCGGGAGCAAGCGCTGGGCAAGCGCATCATCGCCCGGGAGACCATCAAGGCTTATCGCAAGGATGTTATAACCGAGCTCTACGGAGGGGATTATACGCGGAAGATGAAACTCTTGGAAAAACAAAAACCGGGCAAAAAAAGAATGCGAGTCATCGGCCGGGTCGAGATTCCGCAGGAGGCCTTTCTCGCGCTGCTCGAAATCAAATAAGATGGAGACATCACCAGTTCCGTGATGATTCAAGAACTTGCTGAGCATGGGTCCTGTCACGGCGCGTCCCCGCCCGTCCTCGCTAAAGACCCCCCCACCCGCCACCATTCGCTGCGGGCGTTGCGGGGACTGGCGCCGTGCCACCCACGCTCTTCACGGAATAAGAGATGGTCTCGATAGGGAGGAACGGGATGTTGCCGACGATTGCCTGGAAAGACGACAAGGTCATTATGATCGACCAGCGCAAGCTGCCGCTTGAAGAAATCTATGTGGAATGCAGGGATGAAGACCAGGTGGCAGAAGCCATTGAGAAGATGGTCATACGCGGCGCCCCGGCCATCGGCGTGGCGGCCGCTTTCGGAGTGGCTCTCGGCGTTTCAAGGGTCGCTCCGGATGAAAACCTTGAATGGAAATTCAACCAGGTCTGCCGGCGGCTGGCCCGGACACGGCCGACGGCCCGCAACCTTTTCTGGGCGCTGGAGAAAATGAGAATGGTTTTTGAAGAGACCAAGCAGTTGAGCCTCAACGATCTCCGGGAAAGGCTCATCCGCGAGGCGTTGGCCATTGAAGAGGAAGACGTCGAAACGAACAAGAGAATCGGAATGTTCGGGCGGACCTTGATCAAAGACGGCGATTCTGTCCTGACCCATTGCAACGCCGGGGCTCTGGCCACAGCCGGCTACGGGACGGCCATAGGCGTCATCCGGGCGGCCTTTGAGGAGGGGAAAAAAATCCAGGTGTTTGTGGATGAAACCAGGCCCTTCCTTCAGGGAGCGAGGCTGACCGTCTGGGAGCTCGACAAGCTCGGCATCCCGATGACATTGATCACCGACAACATGGCCGGGTGGCTGATGAAAAAGGGCGAGATTCAACTGGTTATCACAGGCGCAGACCGAATCGCTCGGAACGGCGATGCCGCTAACAAAATCGGGACATATTCCCTGGCTGTCCTGGCCAGGTATCATGGCCTTCCCTTTTATGTTGCTGCCCCGCTCAATACCTTTGATTTCAGCTTGCCAGAAGGCGCGGAGATACCTATCGAGGAAAGGTCCTCCCAGGAGATCAGAGAAGTCGGCGGCTGTCTCATAACACTCCCGCATATCCCGGTGCGGAATCCGGCGTTTGATGTCGTCCCGGCAAAATTCATCACAGCCATCATCAGCGAGCGCGGAATCGCCCGGCCTCCTTACACGAAGAGTCTGGCGGCATGGCGCCGTGAAACCAGAGCAAAAAAAGGAAAGAAAAGCCGTTGACGAGGAAGGCAAAAGAAGAGGGAACCCGGAGTCCGATGGCTGTCTTAGGGATAGAGACCTCCTGCGATGAGACGGCCGCTGCGGTCTTGACGGTTGAGCGAAAAATCTTATCGAGCGTCGTCCTTTCTCAGGACGAGGTCCATGCTCCTTATGGCGGCGTCGTTCCGGAGCTTGCTTCGCGCCAGCATCTCCACTCCATTGGTTATGTCGTCGGCGAGTGCCTTCGCCGAGCCGCGATTTCTCTGGACGGCCTAGACGCCTATGCTGTCACGCTGGGGCCGGGCCTGATCGGCTCTCTTCTCGTCGGCCTCTCGTTTGCCAAAGGCTTGGCTTATTATTGCCAGAAACCCCTTGTCGGCATCGACCACCTCGAGGCGCACATGGAGTCGGCCTTCCTCGAGCATCCTGACATTCCGTTTCCCGCCGTGGCTCTTGTCGTCTCCGGCGGGCACACGTCTCTGTTTTTTCTGAAAAAGAGGCTTGATTCGAAGCTCCTCGGAAGAACCCGGGACGATGCAGCCGGCGAGGCCCTGGACAAGATAGCCAAGTTCTTAGGATTAGGTTATCCGGGCGGTCCTGTCATCGAAAAAATGGCTTCGGCCGGCGACCCGGAAAAGTTTGCCTTCAGCCTGCCGCGGATGAAGAATTCGAGCTTGGACTACAGCTTCAGCGGCCTTAAGACAGCCGCCCTGAAGTGGATCGACGAGACGAAGATGTCCAAAAATCATCCTCATCTGGGAGACTTTTTGGCCAGCTTTGAAGAAGCCGTCGTCCGCGCGCTCCTCGACAACCTCTCCCGGGCCGTTCAGGAGTTCAAGCCTGTTTCTCTCATCCTCTGCGGCGGCGTCGCCCGCAACAAGAGGCTGAGGCTGCGGTTTGAGGAGCTGGCCAGGTCAAGCCGTCTGAGTAGTTTTATCCCTTCACCCCAGTTCTGCACGGATAATGCGGCCATGGTGGCCGCACTGGCCGTGGAGAAATTAAGGACGGGGAAAAAACCGGGCCGGGTTCTCGACCTTGATGCCTACCCCCGCTTCATTATCTCCACGGAATGACTTGAAAATAGTACGGGTCGATGAGCATGGATTCTGAAGACCGGTGGGTCAGACCAAGGGTGATCTCGTAGAGAAAGAGATTTTTGAGGGGATAAAAAGCAGCGGGCTCGAGGATCATCTCTTTTGTTTCATAACCTGTTTTACCCTCAAATACAGGAAGGTCGAAAAAGGTCATCTTGACCTCGTACTCGCCTTTATCCGACCCAAAAAGAAGCTTGACCTTCTCCAGCTTCTTCCTTGAGCCGAAGATGAAGGTATAGGTTTTTTCAAAATGGAGATAGAAATCTCCGCTTTCTTTGGCCACGACCCCTTTTCCGAAAGGAAAAAGGGCAAATCCAAGAGTCCCCTGAGGGGAATAACGTATGGTTTTGCTGGGGAAGAGAGAGCTTCGGGGATACTGAACCCAGAGCCAGAAGCCTGCAAGAAGACCCGTGAAAGCAAAGAGATAGGGAATGCCCCGGCCAAGCGGGCTCTCCTTTTTCGAGACGACATAAGCGGCGATAAAAAGAAGAAGAGCAAATACCCAGATGTAGTCGGGCCAGTAGCGGGAGTTGTCGACTTTGATGAAAGAAGGCAGAAAGGGAGGCAGGAAGAAATGAAGGTTGCTTAAATAGACAAAGAGCTCTCCGGCCCGGGAGGTGAAGTCGTGAGTGGTGGGCTGGTAGAGAAAAGAAGGATGACGGAGAAGGATTCCTGCGATGACGAAGCTTGACGCCGCAGACACCCCGAAAAGAAACGTGAAGATTTTTTTACGATTGTGCACGAGAAAATAGCTTAGGGCAACGGCGGCAATCCAGGAAACCGGAGTCAAAACGCGGCCCTGAGGGCAAGCGCCCTGCCGGTGGGTAAAGAAGGCGTAATTAAGAAGATAGGGAAGACCGATGAGAAGGAGGCACCAAAAAATTCTTCTCTGCCGGCGGTACACTTCCACAAGGCCCAGAAAAGCGAAAAAATAGAGAGGCGAGTAGAGAATAAGCCCGTCCCGCTGGTCGAGAAAATAATCCAAGAAAGCGTCAAGTCTGGCCCTGAGGGGAATACTGAGGACGGCCTGTTTGAAAGCTTCTGTCTTTTCGGGCGTCATAGTCCCTTCGTAAACGGCCACCGGCGAGAATGTTCCATAGAGGCCGTAAACAAAAACATAGAAGAGAATCATGGAAACAAGAGGAACAGCGGCAAAAGCAAAAATTTTATGCCCCGCTTTGCGCTCTTTGAAGAGAAAATAAAGGGAAACGAGAAAGAGCGGCCAGAAAAGGAAGTTGTACTTCAGCCCGAACCAGGGGAAGAGGGCGAGAAGAAACCCCAGGAATATCATTTGCCGAGAGGAGATGGAACCCTCCGCGGTGACTTTTCTGAAAATATAGAAGGAAAAGAGGGCGATGGGGACTTCAGGGTAGAGGTGGACGGCGTAGAAAAGGATGGGTGAGCTAAAGGAATAAAAAGCCCAGAGGCCGAGGCTGAGCCTCTCTCGTTTCCAGAGATCCCTGGAGTAGAGATAAACCTGAAGCCCGAGCAGCGAGGCCCAGAGCGATAGGCTTGCCTTGAGGACAAAAGTGAGCCCTTTTCCGGAAAAGAACCGGCTCAGCCAATAGAAGGGCAGCATCAGGACAGAGATCCCGGGCAGGTTGATAGGATAGATATAGTCTTTCCCTTTGCGGCCGTAGCGGCCGTAGACCCCCAGCTTTAGCCTCGGGTTATCTTTTTTTGAATAAAAAGAAAAATAATCCTGCCGGGCGTAATTGTTGGCCAGGTTGATGTCCCCGTCGTGGAGAAGGCTGTGGGTCGTCATCAGATAATAGGGCTCGTCGCCGGAAAAAGAGGTTCCCTCGCTGACCAGGATAAAAGCGGCCGCTTGATAAATGAAGAAGGAAACCAGGAAGAGAAGGATAAGCTTTTGGCGAAGAGGCAGGGAGGAGAATTTCCCTTCTGCTTTTTCGAGCAGAGAGGGCTTCTTTTTTGAGTAACGCGCCTGGTCGGCCAGTTTAAGAAAAAGGAGGGCGAGAAGGATGAACAGAGCGAGGAGACCCAGCCGGATTCTTAGGTCAGCGCGGGTCATGTAAAAGTGAAGCAGCCAGGGGCTGGAAAGAAAAAAGCCGAGAGGCAGGCAAGCTAAAAATCCCCGCCAGCGCGCCGAAGCGGGGTCGATTCCAAATTGTGAAACTTCCCAGCGAGAAACACAAACCCAGCCCAAGAGCAAGACTCCCAAGGCGGCTGCCCACAGAAAAGAAAATAGGAGGGGACTGAGCTTTAAGGAATGGTCGAGAATGGTAAAACGCAAACTCTGAACAGAGATGCTCAGAAAAATGGCCACGCCGAAAGACAGGAGCAGATAGATTCCGGAGATAAAGACCGTCTGCCCTTTTTTCATTTCTTTGAGTATGAGAGAACTTCGCTGGCGATGTCAAGAGATAGCTGAAGCCCCAAAAATGGCGCTGGCAACACCAGACGGGTCCTGTCTCGGTTCACCCCCGGCGCCCTCGCGGTCTATCTTGTTGATCCCAAGCAGGAGAGTCAGCGGCATCAAACGCTCGGGGCGGCGGAGGGTACCCGAACCGAGCCACCCGTCGGGTGTCGGCCCCTCATTTCGATCTCATGGAATGATAAGCGCTTAGGGATGATGCGGAGCCGCTCTCGGCAATCTGGGGTGAAGCGCAAAGGCTTGCCGCGGGGTCTTCAGAATGGACGTGGCCGGGAAAGAGGGGAGGTCAATAACCTGGGGGATAATTGACCTTGTAAAGAGAGATGGTCGTATCCCAGATGGGAAATCTCCGGTACAGGGTGAGTTTGGATGCTATCTCCGGAAATCGCCTTTTGATCCAAACGAGCTCCCCTCCCCAAAATCTATCCAAGACAAGCAGATGCGTCGGCCGGTAAACGCGGAAGGGATCCTCATCATTGAACCAGCCTTCGAAGGCGACGAACAGTTTGAACTTGGTCTCCAGGGCCAGGCGGGGGGCTTCATTCCCCATCAAAACAGAACCCGCAGGGAGACTGCGGCGGAGGCGGCCGGCGATGCTCTCAAGCCTGTACTGGGGCTGACGGTAGAATTGGGCGTAATAAACGAGAAGTGAGGAAAGTCCTAAGATGCATAAGATATAGAGTCCGCCCCTAATCTCCAAGCGGCGGTCTTTTTTCAGCCAGATCAAAAAGAATAAGATCAGGGCGGGATAGAGAAGGATTATGACGACCGGATAGTTGAAAGCAAGAAAAGCTGACGGCCACTTGACCAGGCTGATCCAGAAGCGGTAAAAAAGAGCCGCCAGGGGCAGGAAGACCCAGAAAATCTCTCTCTTATGCTCCCGGAGCCAGACCTTGTTTTTTATAATGAGGGAGAGGGCCAGAAAAAGTCCGGGGACGATCGGCAGGTAGTAGCGCAGCGGCTGGTAATTCAAGATCGCTATCTCAAAAAAGGTGCCCGTGATCCACAGGAAAATGAACAGCTCCAAGATGTCGGGCCGTGGATTCTTTTTCGCCAGCTTGACGAGCACCATGGCCGAGAACAAGAGGCCGGCGATGAAGATCAAAGGAGTGAGGTTCATGTACCGGGGAAGGAAATTCCGGTAGATATTAAAAAAGACTTTGCCCAGATTCTCCGGCCAGGATAGGTCGGCCCAGCCGCTGCCGATTTTTCTGAAAGCGGAAGAAAACGGCAGATAGATCGAAAGGAACCAAAGAGCGAGGACAGAAAAACAGCCGGCCAAGAATTTCAGGGCAAGATGGCGCTTCCGTTCCTGCCAAGCGTGGTAAAGGACGGCGACCGAGGCGGCCAGAAAGAAATAGAAAAACAGGTACTTGGAAAGCGCACCTAGGCTGACGAAGATGCCGACGAGCACCATGTTCCAGGGCTTTTCCTTGGAGCGGACCAGAAAATAGTAGCTGATGATGAAAAAGAGGGTAGAGAAATTTTCCAGGAGACCGATGCGGTTGTACATCGTCCAGAAAAAGTCGAAAGCAAAAAGAGCCGTGAGAGCTAGTGAGTAATATTCGGAAAGATAGCGCCGGATGGCGAGGTAGAGGAAGATGATACCCAAGAGTCCGAAAAGAATATTGGTGACCTTGACTGTGACGATGCTGATTCCGAAGAGCTTGAACCCGGCGTAGTAGATTCCGGTCAGGATGGAGTTGTAAAGAAGGGGGTTCCAGTCGTCCGTGACCCAGGTGCCAAAAAGAATCTTGTTTCTGGCGTTATGACAGTACATCCCTTCATCAAAATAGATGCCGGCGCTGCGGGTCAGATGGACCAGCGGAGGCGGGGGGTCGGCCCTGAGGTGTTGCAGCCGCAGAACAGCTGCCAAACCCAAAATAAGGATGAAGATAATAGCAGGATGAAGACGCAGTTTAGTTTTCAATTTCCAATTTAGGATTTAATATGATAGAAGAATCAGAAAATCAAGTCAACGAAGGAATCCTTTAGCTTGAAATTAAAAAATTATTCATTTATTTTATGACCGGTAGGTCTGGAAGGCCCGCCTTTTAAACCTGATGGGTAAATGGCTTAGTTTTAACAAGAACTACGCTCTTTTCTACTTTCTCCTTTTTTCTGGCAATGTCCTGTTTTCCGGCCTGAAAACCTCCCTGCTGGCGACTCTATTAATCTTTCTCCTCAACATCAGCACCAAGCATCTCGCCGGCCATATATCCAGCCGCCTCGGGATCCCAGAGTCTCTTGTCATCCAGTCGCTCTTCAGCCTGGGCTTGTTCTCTTTTCTCTGGCTGGGCGCAGCCTTTGTGGCCGGTGCGGTCTATCCCTGGGTGCTCTGTGTTCTGCTCCCGCTTCTGGCCGTATTCAGCCTGACGACGAGGAAAATTCGTCCCGCTTCCAGCGGCACCATAGCTTTTGGCCTTATCTTTGCTTTTCTGCTGGTCCTGCTGACGACATACCTGCCCTTTTCGCATATGGGAAAACCGCAGCCGCAGGGCTTGGCTTATCGGGCTTATTTCAGCTCGGATTATCTGAAGCATTTTAGCGTTGTGGCAGCTGTCAACAAGGCCAAATTCCCTCCTTCAAACCCGTATTTCGAGGGGGAAAATTTCCACTATTACTGGCTCGGCTACGCCACTCCCGCCTTTCTGGCAAAATTGAGCGGCTCTGTTTCCCGGGCCATGTTTTCCTGGTCGTTCACGGTCAATTTTCTATTCTTAGCTCTGTTGCTGCTGCTCGTCCAGAGGATTTGCCTCCGCCACCGAGTTTTCGCTTATTTTCTGGCGGCAGCTTCGCTGACGACCAGCCTTGAGGGCCTCTACTTTTTTATCAACAAGAGCGGTTTTCATTTGCAGAAATTTCTGAGCCTGGGCAGCGAATACAATATCGATGCTCTGACCCGGTGGCTCTGGCACCTGCCGCAGATAGACACTCTCTTCCGGTCGATGCTGTACACGCCCCAGCATCTCCTGGGCATCGCCTTTCTCCTGGTTTTTTTTCTCGTCCTCTTCCTTGATTCGAACAAGCCTCTTTTTCTTTCCGCCATCATGGCCATGACCCTAGCCGCAAGCTTTTTTATCGGCAGCCTTCTGCTTTTTGCCTGGATGGTTTATTTTCTCGGGCGCGAGTTTCACCTTCTTTTCCGCCGCAAAAATGGCTTTTTTTCAATATTGAAAAGCGCCGGCGCCTATTTTCTGCTGCCCGGGTTGACCGTGGCTCTTTTCCAGGTCCTGCAAATGAGCGAACCGGGATGGCGGTCTGAGTTTTTCTTCCAGAAGCTGTCTCTCGGACAGATTGCTTTGCTTCTTGTCATGAATATCGGCGCTGTGCTGCTCACCGGCTTGGCCGGGGGGATTTTGGTGCGATTTCCTTCGCGTCCCTTTCATTTGACACTTTTTTTCCTGGCTTTGCTGACGACTCTCTTTGTCAGGATCCGCAACTTTGAAAATGACTTATCCCTGAAGCTGGGGCTGGTCCTGATCATTCAATTGGTCTTGTTGACAGCCTTTCTTTTTGAAAAATTCAAGTCGAGAGGCCTCCCGGCTCTTCTTCTGTTCTTGTTATTGATCCTGCCGGGGACAATGACTCTGTTTCTTGATATCCGCAATTCGTCCGATATTATGAACGGGAGGTACACGTTTTACCTGCCCGTTGAAGAGAAAGTTGCCCTCGACTGGATCAGGCAGAACACCCCGACTGCTGCGGTGGTTCAAACATTCCCTCCGGCCCGGGAATGGAATGTCTCCATCATTCCTTCTTTCGCCGGACGCAATATGTTTGTCGGCGATAGTCTGCACGGCCGGATCTTCCAGGTCGAGGAAGGAGTATACAATCAGAGGCTGGACATCCTAAAACAGCATCTCCAGAATCTTCCCGCCGCCGGGCCGGAGCTGAAAAGAATGGGGGTTGTCTATCTTTTCTGGGGGAAGCCGGAATTCCGTTATTTCGGTTATTACCCGCCCCTGAAAAAGGCGTTTGTATCCAAGGATACGGTCTTGTACTCTCTGGAGTGATCCGGTCCCTTGACAAGCAGGTTTATTACTGGCAGACTCTCGGGAATCAAGCGGAATCTCAAAGCGAGAGGCACCATGTTAACAAGCCATAAAAATATCCCTGAGAGGGGTATCAGCCTTGGTCTTTTTTGTCTCCTTCTCCTGCCTTTTCTCTTTTTTGGCGCCACTCGTTTCGCCAATGTGACGCTGCAGTTCAGGGTCGCAGGATATGGCTATTTTGGAGGCCACGGCGTCTGCTGGGTTGATGTCAACAAAGATGGCAAGCTCGACCTCTATGTGACGAATGGGGAAGCCCAGGGGATCCATGCCGTCTCCAATATCCTCTATATCAACTACGGCACCTATTTCCTGGATGAAGCGGCG
>Ga0315280_10001038_pt1 | contig 49567 bp, 34 predicted proteins | sample YL17G06_40_MG_FD_203697 | JGI IMG/M metagenome (GOLD analysis project Ga0315280, IMG submission 203697) | Sediment microbial communities from Yellowstone Lake, YNP, Wyoming, USA - YL17G06_40 | ecosystem: Environmental > Aquatic > Freshwater > Lake > Sediment | place: USA: Wyoming | collected... | reverse complement strand
CCGACCTCGCTGAAGGTCGCCGCTCCCCTCGATGTCTTTTGAAATCCCTTGATCTCAAAGACGCACCCCTCCGGCCCCTTGAGGCGGAAGTGTCCCGTGCCGGTCTGCTCGAACGTCGTTCCCACGGGGACGGTCACGGTCTTCGTCTCGGCCAGGGCCAACCTTGAGAAGGCCAGCAGGATGAGAGCCGAAAACAGGAAAGACAGTCCAAGAGACCTTTTCATGATTCCCTCCTTCTCATGAGAAAGGCTATCGCTGTCTGATTAATATATAGGTCGGGAACGAGCTTGCGTCAAGCCGGACGCCCGGCGCTGCCGGCTCCTCTCGGGCCGGGCCACCCCGGCCTGCCGCGGCCCGGGCCTTGATTCGGGGCCGTGGCCCGGGGAAGGCGGCCTGAGGACCCGTCTTACTTCTGCTTCTTGGTGGGAAGCGTCCCCGGGTCGCATGGCTCCTCGGGGTCGTTGTTGCGGGCCATCTCGGGATTGGGGGCCGACGTGCAGAACGGCAGCGGGCCCATTTCCTTTCCGCAACAGAGGGGGACCGGCCGCCCTTTTTCGACGGTGGTTTCCTTGCCGCAGACCGAACAATGATATATCACTTCGCTCATGTCTAATTCTCCCGTATTCGATCGGGTTCCCGTGCCACCATCTTATCACCACCGGTCCAGTCCATCAAGGCCGGGACAGAAGAAATCCAGGTCCGCGTCGTCCAAACGTCGACGGCCGGGCCGAGCCTCGACCGTAGCGGGACCGGGCCCGGAGGCGTCGGCGTTTGACCGCGGGAAAGGCCTGTGGTAATGGTAGAAGGCCGTGCGACCCGGCGGCCCGGCCATGGAGAAGAGCATGCCCATCACCAACCTTCCGAACCACCGGAAAACGACGCTCTCCCCTCTCGTGTTCCTGGCCCTGACTCTGGCGGCCGCGCTCCTCGGTCCGACAGGGTGTTCACGCGCCAAGGCCCAGACCGGGCTCAAGTGTTCTTTGGTCGAGCTCCGGCCGAATCCGTCCACGCACTACTACGACGCCGTCGTCCGCGTCGACAGCGTCACGATCCGCGACCCGCTCAAGGAGCGCTTCCAGGCCGTGACCTTCTCCTCGACCCATGACCTCTCGACGCTCAAGTTCACGGCCGAAGGCGCGGACCCGGTCCGCCTGGAAGCCGGCGACACGTTCGTCATTCCCTTGAAGCGCCCCGACTGGAAGTTCTCCATCCTGGAGAGCAACGCCGAGCTTTGCGCCGAGCGATTTTGGGACCGGCTGCCGCCGGACGACCGCTGGCACCCGACGAAGACCGAAGGCATGGCCGTGGCCCTGAGCATCGAGATCACGAACGAGCGGGGCGTCCTGAAGCCGGCGCCGATCTCGCTGCCGCCGGAGTGGCGGCTCACCGACGAAACCGAGCCCACGGCCGACAACGCCATCGGCACGGCGACCTATCGGAAGCAGCGCGGCGGCCGGCTCGTCGAGCAGGTCGAGATCCAGTACGCCCGGCTCACGGACGAACAGAAGGCCCAGCTCGAAGCGGGCTCCCCCGCCGACTTCCTCTCCGGCTGGTCGGAGTGCGCCAAGAGCGGAGGGGTTTCGGGGACCATCGCGGGGCATGCCGCGCTCGTGTGCGACCTCGAGGGGGTGGGAGACTTCGGCTGGACGTATCGGTTCTTCTATACGACGTCCGGTCTCGTCGTCGCCGCCGATATCCAGTCCGACCCCGCGGAACTCGGAAAGACGGACGCGGAGAAGGAGCTCGAGCGGAGGACCGACCAGGTTTTCCTCCGCTACGGCTACGGGCCGCTAGGCAAGGAGGAATGGCAGGTCATGATCGAGCTCCGGATGAACAGGACCGGGGCCTTCCACAAGAGGTCCAGGGCCGGCGAGACCGTCGACAAGGACTTCCATGTCAGCGACGACGAGTTCTCGGCCATCGAAAAGGCCCTCGCCGAGCATGACTTCTGGCTGCTCGAATCCCATTCGACGATCGGCCCGGGATTCGAGTCGTTCATCTCCGTCCGGACGGACGAGCGGGCCCGGACCGTGAGCATGAAGAATTCCCACGAGCCCCCCTTCGAGGATATCGCGAAGACGATCCGCGGGATTATCCTGCCGAAAGTGAACGAGAATGGGATGGAACCGCCGACCCGCTGACCGCAAGGGGCGGAAAAGGCTCCTCGCGGCCGCCCTCGCTGCGCTTCTCGTCTCGGCCGGATGGGTCGCCTGCCGCGGGAGAGAAGCCCCCGACATAGGGCCGGTCGGGCCCGCCGGCCCGAACCGGACGGCCGTGCCCGTGAACCAGGTCCTGACGCCGGCCGGCCGCGAGGTGCCGCTCCCGGGGCTCCGTCCCCAAGCCCTCGCCCTCTCGCCCGACGGCCGGCTCCTCGCCGTTTCCGGGAAGACGAGCGAGCTCGTCATCCTGGACCCGGCCGCGGGCGTTATCATTGAGCGGGTCGGCCTGCCGGCGGAGGGTCCCGCGGAAGCCTTCTCCGATGCCCCCTCGCCGAACATCCTCGAGCCGGACACCAAGGGCCAGCTGAGCTACACCGGTCTTGTCTTTTCGCCAGACGGCCGCCGCCTCTGCCTCAGCAATGTCAACGGCAGCGTCAAGGTCTTCGCCGTCGGCGTCGACGGCGCCGTGAGCCCGCGCCGCTCGTTCGCCCTGCCCGCGGCCAAGGCGCCGCGGCGCGACGAGGAGATCCCGGCCGGCTTGGCTTTCGCGCCCGACGGCCGCAAGCTCTACGTCTGCGGCAACCTCTCGAACCGCCTTTTCGAGATCGACCCCGAGACGGGAGTCCTTTTCCGCGCCTTCGAGACGGGCGTTGCTCCGTACGATGTCGTCCTGGTTGGAGACAAGGCCTATGTTTCGAACTGGGGCGGACGCCGGCCCGGGCCGGGCGACCTCACGGGCCCGGCCGGACAGGGGACAGAGGTCCGGGTCGACGCCGCGACGCGCATCGCCTCAGAGGGGTCGGTGAGCGTCATCGACCTCGCCGGCGGCGCCCAGACAAAGGACATCCTCGTTCACCTCCACTCCTCGGCCCTCGCCCTCTCGCCCGACGGGCGATATCTCGTCTGCGCCAACGCCGCGAGCGACAACCTCAGCGTTATCGACACCGCGACCGACGCCGTCGTCGAGACCATCTGGGCCAAAACGGGGCCGGCCGACCTCTTCGGGGCCTCGCCGAACGCCCTCGCCTTCGCCCCGGACGGCCGGACGCTCTACGTCGCGAACGGCACCCAGAATGCGGTGGCCGTCGTCGACTTCAAGCCGGCCGCGCGCAAGTCGAAGCTCCGCGGTCTCATCCCGGCCGGCTGGTTTCCCGGCGCGGTCGTCTTCGACGCGCGGCGGAGCGGGCTCGTCGTGGCCAACATCAAGGGCCTGCCGGTCGAAACGAAGGTCGACAAGTCGACGGGCGGGAGGGGCTTCAATTCCCATCAGTATCACGGCTCGGTGTCTTTCATCCCCATCCCCAAGCCGCGGGACCTCAAGCGGATGACGGCCGCTGTCTATGAGAACTATCACCGCGACCGGGTCGCCCGGGCCGCCGCCAGGCCGCGCCGCAACCAGCCGCCACGGCCGGTCCCCGAGCGCATCGGCGAGCCGAGCGTCTTCAAGCACGTCGTCTACATCATCAAGGAGAACCGGACCTACGACCAGATCCTGGGCGACGTCACCACCGGGAACGGCGATCCGAAGCTCGTCCTCTTCGGCGAGCGGGTGACGCCCAACCAGCACAAGATGGTCCGCGAGTTCGCCCTCCTCGACAACACCTATTGCAGCGGCATCCTGAGCGCCGACGGCCATCAGTGGTCGACGACGGCCTTCGGCACCGATTACCTGGAGAGGTCGTTCGCCGGCTGGCCGCGGAGCTATCCCGACGGCATGGGCCGGGACGAGGTCGACGCCCTGGCCTACGCTCCGAGCGGCTTCATCTGGGACAACGCCCTCCGGCACGGCGTCTCCATGTGGAACTTCGGCGAATTCACCATGCACAACTGCGGCTGGAAGAACAAGACCCGGAAGGGCGACCCCGAATGGGAGGATTACTGGGACGAGTTCCTCCACGGCCGGGGCGAGGTCGTCATCGGCAGCGTCCCCGCGATCGAGACCGTCGCCCCGTTCTCGCCCACCGACACGCTCGGCTGGAACCTGGACGTCCCGGACGTCTGGCGGGCGAGATACATCACGAACCAGGTCGCGGCCTGGGACCGCGACGGCCGGATGCCCCAGCTCATCCTCGTCTGCCTCCCCGACGACCACACGAGCGGCACGCGCGAGGGGTCGCCCACGCCCGAGGCCTCCGCCGCCGACAACGACCTCGCCTTCGGCCGCATCGTCGAGGCCATCAGCCACAGCCGGTTCTGGAAGGACACGGTCATCTTCGGCATCGAGGACGACCCGCAGAACGGCTTCGACCACGTCAGCGGCTACCGGACGACGGCCTACTGTGTCAGCGCCTACACGAAGCGCGGCGCGGTCGTCAGCGCCCAGTACAATACGACGAGCCTGCTCAGGACAATGGAGCAGATCCTCGGCCTGCCGCCGATGAACCAGTTCGATGCCGCGGCGACAACCATGTTCGACTGCTTTACCGAGGCGCCGGACTTCCGGCCGTTCGAGGCCGTGGCCAACAATGTCCCGCTCGACACGATGAACCCTCCGGCGAAGACGATCGCCGACGCCGGGCTCCGCCGGGACGCGCTCCGCTCCGCCCGCCTCGACTTTCGCAAGGCCGACGCCTGCCCCGAGGACGTCCTCAACCGCATCCTCTGGCACGCGGTCAAGGGAAACGCGGCCCCCTACCCTTCGTGGGCGGTGACGGGCGGTTCCGGGCGCGACGACGACTGAAGCTCCATGGACGTACGCCCGCGGAATCCCGCGAAAGGGACTGAGCGGCGCCCAAGACGCTTCCCGGCCGCCGCGAACGCTCGACCCGTTGACGGACCGGACAGGGGGTCGCAAGGTCAGACGCGAAACGGCGCCGCCCGCACTATTTACTTTTCGGGATGAATTATTTATATTTCCCTAACAACCGCCATGCTTGAGTCAACATCGACGGACATCCTCACGGAGTGAAAGGACTCCCATGGGCCTGCAAACACTGGATTGGATCACCCTGAGCCTGTATTTCGCCCTGATCCTGGGCGTCGCCTGGTGGGTCATCCGCAAGAGGAAAGATACCGCGGCCGACTATTTCCTGGCCGGCCGGAACCTCGGCTGGTGGGTCATCGGGGCCTCGATCTTCGCCTCGAACATCGGTTCAGAACACATCGTCGGGCTGGCCGGGACGGGCGCGACGGACGGGGTCGCGATGGCCCATTACGAGCTCCACGCCTGGTGCCTGCTCGTGCTGGCCTGGGTCTTCGTGCCGTTCTACGCCCGATCGCTCGTCTTCACCATGCCGGAGTTCCTGGAGCGGCGCTTTTCCGTCCACTCGCGATACGTTCTGTCCATCGTTTCGATGATCACCTTCGTCGTGTCCAAGATCGCCGTCGGGATCTTCGCCGGCGGTGTCGTGTTCGCGACCCTGCTGCCGGAGCTCCACCTCAATCTGGCCGGCCTTCAATTGAACAGCTTCTGGCTCGGCTCGGTCCTCGTGATCGTCCTGACCGGGCTCTATACCATCCTCGGCGGGATGCGGGCGGTCGCCTACAACGACGCCGTCCAGGTTGTCGTCCTGATCCTGGGTTCCGTGACGTTGACCGTCTACGGCCTCGTCAAGCTCGGCGGCTGGAACGAACTGCGCGCGATCTGCGGGCCCGACATGTTCAACCTCTGGAAACCCCTGATCCCGCACGGCGTCGTCGGGACCTGGGCGCCGGTCCTGGCCAAGAACGCCGCGGGGCAGGTCGTGAAGGAGGCCTGGTATTTCAACGGCTATTACCCCTGGCTGGGGATGCTCTTCTGCGCCCCCATCATCGGTCTGTGGTACTGGTGCACCGACCAGTATATCGTCCAGCGGGCCCTGGGTGCCCCCAACGAGCGCACGGCCCGCCGCGGCAGCATCTTCGCCGGGATCCTGAAGATCCTGCCCGTATACCTCTTCATCGTCCCGGGGCTGATCGCCTTCGCCCTGGCCAAGAGCGGCAAGGTCCCCGGGCTGGAGGCCATGGTGGGAGCCGACGGGCACGCCATCCCGCACGTGGCCCAGGCCGCCTTCCCGATGATGGTCAAGTACATGCTGCCGGCCGGGCTGCGGGGGATCGTGGTGGCCGGCCTGCTGTCCGCCTTGATGGGCTCGCTGGCCGGCGTCTTCAACGCCTGTTCGACGCTGTTCACCGTCGACCTCTACACCAAGTGGAAGCCCCAGGCCTCGCAACATCAGATCGTGCGCACGGGCCGCATCGCCACCGCCGTCATGGTCTTCATCGCCCTGATGTGGATCCCGGTCATCCAGGGAGCCCGCGGCCTGTACAATTACCTGCAAACGGTCCAGGGCTATCTGGCCCCGCCGATCTTCGTCGTCTTCTTCTTCGGCGTCTTCTGGAAGCGCCTCAACGCCAAGGGCTGCCTCTGGGCTCTCATCACGGGCTTCGCCCTCGGGCTGTTCCGGATGCTGGTGGACACCCCGGTCGCGCTGGGCCTGTTCGGTTATGCCGACGCGGCCAAGACCATCGCCAAGGGCTATCCCGAGGGATCGTTCCTCTGGATCGTCAACAACATCTATTTCCAGTATTTCAGCGTCTTCATCACCATCGTCTCGATCATCGTCATGATCGCGGTCAGCTACGCGACGAGCGAGCCCGATTACGAGAAGATCAAGAGCCTGTCGTTCGGCACGGCGACCGAAGAAGACCGCCGGCGCACGCGGGCGAGCTGGGATTGGCACGAGCTGGCGTCGTCCGCCATCATCGTGGCCTTCATCCTCGCGGCGTACCTGTACTTCAGGGGGTGACGGAGGATCGGGTGAGGGCGCTCTCCTGCCGCGGCAGACGCTTGCGTAGTCCTCTTCCCTTCCTTGATCCGTTCATCCGTCCGGTCTTCTCTCTCGCCCTGTTCCTGCCCTTCTTCGCCCTCCCGGCTCAAATTCCGATGCTCGCAGAAAGGGCGCCGGAAACCCGAGCCGTCGAGACCGTCGCGCCGGGCGTCGAACACATCGCCATCCGGCGCGGCGACTTCTCGGAGAAGCCGGGAACGAACCGTTGGACCATCCACGCACTCGTCCTCGACCCGTCGCGGGTCCGGCTGAAGCTCGGCCGGGCCATGGACGAGGGCGTCGGCACGGAAACCGTGAGCTCTTTGGCCGCCAGGCACGGGGCCCTGGCGGCGGTGAACGGCGGCTATTTCCGCACGGCCGGGCTCTACCGGGGGGAGCCGGCCGGGCTGCTGGAGGTCTCGGGGCGGGTTCTCAGTGAGCCGTCGCAACGGCGCCCCGGGCTGGCCGTCATGGATGGGGCCGAGGGGATCCGCGCGGCGGTCGTCACAGTCGACTTCCGGGCGGAGGTTATCTCCGAAGGCGGAGCCGGGAAGTCCATCGACGGCGTCAACCGTCCACGGGGAGATAACGAGCTCATCCTCTTCACCCCCGAGTTCCACCGGACGACCCTCACCGGCCCGGGCGGGGTCGAGGCGGTCGCCGTCGGGGATATGGTCACGGCAATCCGCGACGGAGATGGCAGCGCGACGATCCCGCAGGGCGGATACGTGCTTTCGGCCTCGGGCGCGGCGGGAAATTGGCTGCGTGAGCACGTCCGCGCCGGCCGGACGGTCACGCTCAAGACCGCGGACATCGCGAGCCCGCAGCCGGACTTCACCCCGGATTTCATCATCGGCGGCGGGCCGGTCCTCGTCCGGGCAGGAAAACCCGCCGCGGCCTCCGACCCCGGGGCGTATGACCAGGGATTTTCCATGAAACGGCACCCGCGGACGGCCGCCGGCATCCGCGCGGACGGCGACCTGGTCCTGGTGACCGTGGACGGTCGCCAACCCTTGACGAGCGTCGGGATGACCATCGCCGAGCTCGAAGCCCTGATGATCGAATTCGGCTCGGTCGAGGCCATCAACCTCGACGGCGGCAGCTCGACGACCCTGGTTATCAAGGCCAAGGTCGTGAACTCGCCGTCAGACGCCTCGGGCGAGCGGCCGGTGAGCGACGCCCTCCTTGTTTTCCTGCGCTAGCCCGCACCGGTTGACCCCGCGCCGTCTTCTCCTGTAATATCCAAAGCCTCATGGCCACCGGCCTTCACCATCACTCCCGGGAGGAAATTTCCATGCATCATCGTCACGCGTGCATCCCGTCCATCGTCGTCATCAGCGTCTGCATCCTGGCTCTCGCCGCCTCGGCGGGCCACGGCCTGGCCGCGAAGAAACCCATCTCATATGATGCGTACGACGGTTGGCGCTCCATCCAGGGGACCCAGCTCTCCCGAGACGGGCAGTGGCTCGTCTACGCTCTCGTCCCGCAGGACGGTGACGGCGAGCTCGTGGCCCTCAACCTGAAGACGAACAAGGAATACCGGTCACCACGCGGCAAGCAGCCCACGATCACGGTCGACGGCAGGTTCGTCGTCTTCACCGTCGCCCCGCTCAAGGCCGACGTGGACAAGGCCAAGAAGGACAAGAAGAAGCCCGAGGAGCAGCCCAAGTCCGGCCTCGGCATCATGAACCTCGAGACCGGCGAGGTCACGACGGTCGACCGGGTCAAGAGCTTCAAGCTGCCCGAGGAATCGGGGATCGCCGTCGCGTACCTGATGGAGCCGCCGGTCAAGAAGGACGAGGAAAAAAAGGACGAGGTGAAGAAGGAGGAGGCCAAGAAGCCCGAGTCGAAGCCGGCCGAGCCGAAAAAGGAAGAAGCTAAGGACGAAAAGAAGAAAGAGGAAAAGAAAAAGGAGCCCGGCACCGACTTCGTCATCCGGGAGCTCGCTACCGGCAAGGAAACGAAGATCGCCGAGGTCGTCGAGTACGCCTGGCCGAAGAACGGCGCCTGGCTCGCCTACGCTGTCTCCTCCAAGACCCCGGAGAACGACGGCGCCTTCGCTTGGGAAACGGCCTCTGGAAAGACTATCACTTTGCTCAAAGGCATCGGGAACTACAAGAACCTCGTGTTCGACGAGAAGAGCGGCCAACTCGCCTTCACCAGCGACCGCGATGATTATAAAGCCGATAAATCGGCCTCCAAGCTCTACTATTGGGCCCCGGCGGTAATCAAGCTCGCCCCTACCTCCGGGGCGGTTGAGCTCGCACCGGGCGCGTTCAAGAAGTTCCCCGCCGGCATGGCCGTGAGCGAGAACGGCAAGCTCGTCTTCTCAAAGGACGGCGGCCGGCTCTTCTTCGGCATCGCCTCCGCCCCAAAGCCCGAGCCCAAGGACGCGCCCGAGCCGGTTAAGGTCGAGATCTGGAGCTCAAAGGATCCGTATCTCCAGCCGATGCAGAAGGTCCGGGCCGAGGACGAGAAGAAGCGCAGCCTGATGTGCGTCATCCACTTCGGGGCCAAGGACAGGACGTTCGTCCAGCTGGCCACGGACGACATGCCGGAGGTCACGCTCTCGGAGGACGCGAAGCTCGCCCTGGGCGTCTCCGACCTTCCCTACCGCCAGCTCATTTCCTGGGACCGCGGCTACGAAGACAATTACCTCGTCAACATCGCCGACGGCTCGCGGAAAAAAGTTCTTGAAAAATCCTCCTACGGCGCGCTTATCTCCCCGGGAGGGAAATATCTGCTGTATTTCAACGACGGCGACCGCAACTATTACGCCTACCGCGTCGCGGACGGGAAGACGTTCAACCTGACGGCCAAGCTTGGCGTCAGTCTCGTCGACGAGACCTGGGACACGCCGGGCGAGCCCGGCCCCTACGGAACGGGCGGCTGGACCGACAGCGACGCCTCGGTCCTCATCTATGACCGCTACGACATCTGGGAGGTTCTCCCTGATGGCTCGAAGGCCCGGATGGTCACCAACGGCATCGGCCGGCGCGATAAGATCGTCTTCCGCTACGTCGCCCTCGACCCGGAACGCAAGACCGTCCCGGCCAAGGAGCCGCTCGTCCTGACAGCCACGAACGATGTCACCCGGGCCTCGGGCGCCTACCGGGCGAACCTGGCGACACCGGGCGACCCCGCAAAAATCACAATGCTTGACAAGCAGTTCGGCGGCCTCCGCAAGGCCAAGAACGCGGACGTCTATGCCTTCACGTGGCAACGGTTCGAGGAGTTCCCGAACCTGTGGGTGAGCGACGGCGATTTCGCCGCGGCGCACAAGGTGAGCGACGCCAACCCGCAGCAGGCCGACTACCGCTGGGGCAAGGCCGAGCTCATCGATTACCTCAACGCCGACGGCGTGACGCTCCCGGCGGTGCTCATCAAGCCCGACGATTTCGACCCGGCGAAAAAATACCCGCTCATGGTCTACATCTATGAGACCATGGCCGAGGGGCTCAACCGGTACTACGCGCCGTCGCCAGGGACGAATATCAATTTCACCCGCTACGTCAGCAACGGCTACATCATCCTCATGCCCGACATCGTCTATGATGTCGGCTACCCCGGTCCGAGCGCTCTCAAGTGCGTCATCCCGGCCGTGGAGAAGGTCCTCGGCATGGGCTTCATCGACCCGAAGCGCGTCGGCATCCAGGGGCACAGCTGGGGCGGTTACGAGATTACCTACATGATCACCCAGACCAACATGTTCGCCGCCGTCGAGGCGGGTGCCTCGGTCACCAACATGACGAGCGCCTACGGCGGCATCCGTTGGGGCTCCGGCATGTCCCGGGCCTTCCAGTACGAAAAGACCCAGAGCCGGATCGGCGCCCCGCTCTGGTCGCGGGCCCTCCAGTTCATCGAGAACTCGCCGCTCTTCTGGGTGGAGCGGGTAAAGACGCCCTACCTCTCGATCCACAACGACGAAGACGACGCCGTGCCCTGGTACCAGGGGATCGAGTTCTTCTCCGCGCTCCGCCACCTGGGCAAGGAAGCCTACATGTTCAACTTCAACGGCGAGAAGCACGGCCTCCGGGAGCGCGAGAACCAGAAGTATTGGACGGTTTACATGGACGAGTTTTTCGACCACTACCTGCTGGGCAAGCCCCGGCCGGAGTGGATGGACAAGGGCGTTCCTTACCTCGAGCGGGGCAAGCGCGACGTCAACGCGCTCTATAAGAAAGCGGAGGAAAAGAAGGCCGAGGAGCCGAAAAAATAGCGCCACACAGACATGCAACCCTAGCGGCTCTCGGACGTCATGGGGGCAGAGATGTCCGATAACGTCTTCCTTGATAAGCAAACCAAACCCGACGATCGGGCCCTGGCCCGGACGCTGGGGAAGACTTTCAATCTCTGGGTCGAGATCCGGGACTGCGTTCGGGCTGAGCACGGGCCGGTCTTCGAAGAATGGAAGTATTACGGCGTGAAATACGGCTGGACGTTAAAAACCCTGCGTCAAAGACGGAACCTGTTTTTCTTCACTCCCTGTCAGGGCTATTTCCGGATCTCGTTCGCTCTCGGGGACAAGGCCGTCGCGGCCATCGAGGCGAGCGGCTTGCCCGCGGCCTTGATCGCGGAGATCAAGAACGCAAAAAAGTACGCCGAGGGCCGGGGGCTCCGAATCGAAGTCAGAGTGAAAAGCGAAGTCGAGCATGTCAAGAAGCTCATCGCCGTCAAGGTCATGAACTGACGGCTCACAGGACGAGGCTGTCCGTCAGACTCTAAGGAGGACAGAATGCAACATCATCAGCTAAGAGGATTGTCCGCAACGATCGGGCTGGCTCTTTTTCTTGCAGGCGGGGCGGCCTCAGCCCAGACGCCCGGCGCCGCGGGGATCCAGCCGGTCAAGGGACCGACGGAGGTCATCGCCGGGCTCTACGACCTCGTCAGCGCTCAGCCTGGTCAGACGCCGGACTGGGACAAGGTCCGGGCCTGTTTCACGAAGGAGGCCGTCGTCGTTCTCCGGACGACGCGGACCGCGACAACGGTCTTTTCTCTCGAGGGCTTCATTCAGGACTTCATCGACTTCTACAAGAAGCCCTTCCACCGCGGAGCGCTGACGATCTATCCGGACAAAGCGGGCTTCACGGAAAAGGTTGTGCGGATGAAGGCTTTCGAGTTCTGGGATATGGCCCAAGTCCTTGTCCTCTACGAGGCCCATATCACGAGCGACCCCACCCCGCCGCAAAGGGGTATCGACAGCTGGCTTCTCAGCCGCAGGGACGGGCGGTGGGTCATCGTGGCCATCACCAACGATCTCATCACCAAGGATCATCCGGTGCCGCCTGAGCTCGCCGGGGACAAATAAGGGAGGCGCCCATGGGCATTCCGATCTTCCAAGTCGACGCGTTCACAGAAGAGCCCTTCAAGGGCAATCCCGCAGGGGTCTGCCTCCTCAAGGCCCCGGCCGAAGCATCTTGGATGCAGAGCGTGGCCGCCGAAATGAACCTGTCCGAAACGGCCTTCCCCCTGCCCGAGGGCGACGGCTACCGGCTGCGCTGGTTCACGCCCAAGGTCGAGGTCAAGCTGTGCGGGCACGCGACGCTGGCCACGGCCCACATCCTCTGGGAAACCGGGATCCTAGCCCAAAGCCAGGAGGCCCGGTTCCTAACGTTGAGCGGGCTGCTCAGGGCCCGCCGCGACGGCGATTGGATCGAGCTCAACTTTCCGTCGCGCCCCATCCAGCCCGGGCTCCCGGACTGGGTCGACGCCCTCGTCGGCGCCCTCGGGGTCAAGCCGTCGTTCATCGGCATGAGCGCGGAGGATGTCTTGATCCAAGTCGCGGATGAGGGGACCGTATGGTCGATCGAGCCCGATTTCACGGCGATCCGGGCCCTTCCGGCCCGCGGCGTCATCGTCACCAGCCGGTCGGCCGACGCGCGTTTCGACTTCGTCTCTCGCTTCTTCGCCCCGGCCGTCGGAGTCGATGAGGATCCGGTGACGGGCTCGTCCCACTGCGTCTTGACGCCGTTCTGGGCGCAACGGCTGGGGAAAGCGTCGATGACTGCGTACCAGGCTTCGTCGCGCGGCGGGGTGCTCCGGGTGCGCCTCGACAACGACCGGGTCCGGATCGCCGGCCGCGCCGCGACCGTCATTAAGGGCGAACTCACGGTCTGATCCGCAACGAACGAAATAAGAATTAAGGTCGTGGCAGCCATTAAAGCTGCCGTTATCCCCCGCGCCCCGGGAACGGCGGGGAGCGTTCTCTGAGGAGCGACCAACAGAAGTGCAGCGGAGCAACTCGGAGCCGCACTTCTGGTGAACATCCGATACGACTCTTGAATCGTGCGGCGCACGAAGCATGGCCTTTCAGGCCTAAAGCGCACAATGCCGCTCTTATTTAGATCCTCCCCCCGCCATTGCATTTCTCAATGCCTGTTCACGACCTTACTTGATTAATGCAAGCCCCCCCGGACGCGGGACTGCGCAAGCCCCTTTATTCTTAATCAGATACGGCAGAGACTTGTTGGTATATATCTTGCTCTATCCGAGACCTTAGGAGAAAACAATGCTAGGCCTCCGTAAATCCTCGAAACCAAAACAAACATCCATAAAACAGTGCCGTGTGAAAAAAAGTCCAAGCGTAAAGCATAAAGTGCGGTCATGCCGAGTTGATACAACGGCCAAAGAGGATCTGGAGATGAAGCTAAAATTTCAGCATGCCTCTTGGCTTCGCAACACGTTGGTCTCCTTCTCCGCCCTGCTTTTGGTTTTCGCGGCCTTTCTCCTTAAAGCGCAAGCCTTTGGAGCCGATCCGCAGACAAGCCTTGACAAAAAAGCGGCCGAGCCGAAAAAAGCCAAAACCGCGGAGCCATTCGCGTTCGCCGACTTCACATGGCTAAACGGCAACAGCCGGGCCAAGGAATCGCCGCTGGATACAAAGGTCTTTACGGGCGAGTTCAGGTTTGACGGCAACTATATCTATGATTTCGACCACCCGCAGGATCACACCCTTTCTGGGTCATGCGAGACAGGGCGAACGAATAAAATCCAAGTCCAGCAGCTGGGAATTGGCGGTGATTTCCATTACCAGAACGTCCGCGGAAGGTTGATGACCCAATTCGGAATGTATTCGCAAATGACGCCGCGCAATGATGCAAGTCCTTCTCGCGGCCAGTGGGACCTCGCCGACGCCTACCGTCACGTCTCGGAGGCTTACGGCGGATACCACTTCGACATCTTGAACGGCATCAACGTCGATGCGGGCATCTTCATGTCTTATGTGGGGCTCTTCAGCTACTATAATTTTGATAACTGGGCCTATCAGCCGTCCTATGTCTCGGCCAACACGCCCTGGTTCTTCAACGGTCTGCGAGTCCAGATCTTCCTTTCCGATAAGCTCAAAATTGAGCCCTGGATCGTGAACGGCTGGCAGTCCTATGGCATGTTCAACAGCAGGCCGGGCTTTGGTTTACAGTTCCAGTGGCGTCCGACAGGCTCATTGTCGATCATCTCCAATGATTATGCTCTTGGACAAGATACGCTGGGCAACACCCGCCGGACGCGCTTCCACAGCGACAACAGCCTCGAAGTCAAGGACTTAGACCAGCCGGGGAAGTTTTTGGATAAGGCGGCGTTCTCATTGACGGTCGATGCGGGATGGGAAAGCGGTGGTGGCGCGGGCGGCTTCGGCGGTTCTCCGGGTGTTCCGGCGCAATATTTCCTGGGTTTCATGCTCTATCACCGCTTCTGGTTTCACAACGACCTTTTCGGTTTGACTCTCGGCGGCGGCGCCATCACAAACCCCGGACGCTACCTCGTCCTTCTGCCGCCCATTAACGGTGCGACCGCGGCTTCGGGAACTCCCTACTTCACGCAGAATCCCGGGGACCAGTTCAAAGCCTGGGATGCCTCCATTACCTTCGATTATATGCCCAGCCAGTTTTTGACTTGGCGCGTGGAATTTATCCACCGGGCGGCTAATGTTCCGTATTTCGTTGGACCGAGCGGCATTACTCCGCAAGGAGGGAACACGGGTCTTCCCGGTTCTGTGGTACCAGGCTTTGTCCCAGATCTCCGCAAGCAAGAGAACCGGATCAACCTCGCTCTGCTCGTCAAGCTCTAAGGGCGGGCTGAAAATCGCTATCCAGCTGGCCCCGACCTGAGAACATCAACCCTCGATCTCTCGCCCTTCTTTTTTCTCCTTCCCGTCCAGCTTATTCTCCAATAGGTTGATGCCCTGCAAAATAATAAAGGCCTCGTCGTCCGTCTTGGTATCGAGGACAATGTCGGATTTTTTCAGGAGCGTCTTCATTCTCTCCGATAGATAAGCGATCGAGTTGGAGATGTAGAACGGGAAGTACCAAAAATAGCCGAACGCCAAGATCACGCATAAGACCCCAATGCCGGCCATGAGGTGGATGATCCTGGCCGAATCACGCTTCGCCATCTGGCTTTTCCGCTCGACCGCCTGCATGTTGATATCATTGATGTTGTTGATAGCGACTCTGAGCTTCTCAAAGGCCGGCTGGTATTCGTTGAAATACAGGGCACGCCCGCCCTCGCCCTTGACGATTCTAAGGCAGAGGTTTGTGTATAAAACATAAACCTGGTTGACCGTGGCCACGTATTCGCTTTCATGGATTTCGGTGATGTTGCTATTTTCGAACTTGAGGTTGCTTTCGAATTCGGTCCTACCGGATTCAAAGAGCTTCAAGTAATAGTCCGAAGTCTTTGTGTCATCGGTCCGGTTGAAGACGATGCTGCTGATGGCCGTTCGCATATCTTCGAGGGCCGAGATCATGTTCTTGGAGAAGACCAGGGATTTGTAGTTATTTTTCAGGATGTTCTCGGCGTCTTGTGAGAGCGTGCCGATGTGGTAGGAATAGAAAATCACTAAAACAAAGATGATGAGAAACAAAAACCCCAGGCCCAAGGTCAGTTTCTTCTTGAGTGTCATGATGCCTCCAGGGAGAAGCCTGTTCCCTTCAAGATATTAAGCCTATTGTAGTCCGATTCGCAGCAAATGGGAACCTTCCAAGGTTTACTTATAGACCTCTTCCGCTCCGTCAAGGCGCGATACATGGCCCCAGATTGCATTTCGCCCGGTTGTCCATTATGCTTGGGGCACGAAACGGAGCGTCCAATGGGGCCCGAAAAGAGCGCCGCTGACACGGAGCCCTCGCTCCATGTCCTGGTCGTAGACGACGAGCTCAACATCCGAAAAACGCTCTCCGTCTGCCTCGAAACGGAAGGGCACGTGGTGACCACCGTCAGCAATTTCAAGGACGCGCTAGCCGAGACCTCGAGGAGGTCCTTCGACCTGGCGTTCGTCGACCTGCGCCTGGGCATGGACGACGGACTCAACCTCGTCCCGGCCATGCTCGCCGCAACCCCCGGGCTGAAGATCATCGTCATCACAGCTTATGCCTCCATCGATACAGCGGTCGAAGCCATGCGCCGCGGGGCGAGCGACTACATCCCTAAACCCTTCACTCCGGCTCAGATCACCTTGGCGGTACGCAAGGTGTTTGAGGTGCGGACTCTCGAACAGAAGGTGGCCGCCCTTCAGGAAGACCTGGGACGGGAGCATCCCGAAATCGATTTCTCGAGCACGAGCCCGGCCATGCAACGTGCTGTCAACCTAGCCCGGCAGGCGGCCACAGCCGAGGCCACGATCCTCCTCCGCGGAGAGAGCGGAACGGGAAAAACCGTCCTGGCCAGGGCCATCCATTCCTGGAGCAGCCGGGCTGCCAAGCCTTTCAGTCAGATCTCCTGCCCTTCGTTCCCGCCCGAACTCCTGGAAAGCGAACTCTTCGGACATGTCAAGGGCGCCTTCACAGGCGCTGTCCGTGACAACCCCGGCCGTATCGCCGCGAGCGAAGGGGGAACCTTGCTCATGGACGAGATCGGCGACCTGCCCCTTCCCCTCCAGCCGAAGCTCTTGCGTTTCGTCCAGGAGCGGGAATACGAGCGCATCGGCGAGGCCGTCACCCGAAAGGCGGATGTGCGGTTGATCGCCGCCACAAACGCGAACCTGGATGAGGCCGTCAAGGAGGGCCGCTTCCGCGAGGACTTGTATTATCGTCTCAACGTGATCCCGCTCGAGATCCCTCCTCTCCGCGAGCGCGCGGGCGATATCGTCGCCCTGGCCGAAAGACTCCTGGCTTTTCACGGGCGCAACAACCACCGCGCGTTCCTCGGCTTCAGGGCCGAGGCGATCAGCGCCTTGGCCGCCTACCGCTGGCCCGGGAACATCCGCGAATTGAGCAATACCATCGAGAGGGCGGCCATCCTTTGCCCGGGCGACTGGATCGGGCCCGAGTGCCTGCCGGCGAACCTCGTCTCCGGCGAGCCTGCCGTTAAGATTGGGGATGCCGTCAGCCTCGAGACCGTTGAAGAACAGCACATACGCCGAGTGCTGGCCTCCGCCAAATCCCTCCAGGAGGCCGCCGCTGTTCTTGGCATCGATCAGGCCACTCTTTGGAGGCGGCGCAAGAAGTACGGTCTTTAAGGCCGGGAGGGGATAACACGTCGATTTAGGTTCGCCTTAGGCTTGCATATTTCAATGCATGATCTCGCGCGCCTTGATTAATGCAACGGTCAAAATAGCGAAGGTCTTGTAATCATTTTATTTTTAATAGGATACGTGGGATGAAAATTGGCTCGGATCTTGCATTATCCGGCTCCTGAAAGAACACCATGCTAGGCCTTCGTAAAAAAATTTCTCTCGGATTCGGCGGGCTGTTGATCATTATCCTCGTCATCGGCATCCAGAGCATCCTCAATCTCGCGCGGCTGGGTGAATCCATCGACGTGATCCTGAAGGAAAATTACCGGAGCGTCATCGCCTGCCAGCAAATGAAAGAAGCCCTGGAGCGCATCGACAGCGGACTGCTCTTCACTCTCCTCGGGGATGGCCATCAAGGGGAAGAGCTCATATTGAAGAACGAGGGTGTCTTCGAAAAGGCCCTCCAGGTCGAACTGAACACGATCACGCTGCCGGGAGAGGGCGAAAAGGCCGCCCGCCTCAAGGATCTTTACGGCCGGTACGTCGCGGCTCTGGATAAGGTCAAGGACCCGGCCGAGCCTGCCACCGCCCGCCGTGAAGCTTATTTCTCGAGCCTCCTGCCGTTGTTCGGTCAGATCAAGGGTACGGCCGATGATATCCTCCAGCTGAACCAGCAGAACATGAACGACGCGAATAATAGGGCCCGAGAGAACGCCCGTTCGGCCCAGCGGCGGATGTATCTTCTCCTGGGCCTCGGGACGTCCCTGGCCATGATGTTCGTCCTTTTCGCCCGGAGGTGGATCCTCCGCCCGGTCCAGCGCCTGATCGGCTCCGCGGATGAGATCCGGCGCGGAAATCTCGACCTTGTCGTGGCCGTCGATTCGCACGACGAGATCGGCCATCTGGCGGAGTCCTTCAATGCGATGACGGTTAGTCTCCGGGAATTCCGGCGCACCGACCAGGCCAGGCTCCTCCGTATCCAGCGGGCGACGCAACAGGCCTTCGACCGGCTCAAGGACGCCATCGCCGTGGCCGATCTCGACGGGAAGGTGGAGGTGTCGACGGAGCCGGCCAAGACGGTCTTCGGTCTGCGGCCGGGCTCCTCACTGGCCGACGCGCCGTTCGGGCTGGCAGAAGTCTTCCGGGAGGCCCTCCGGCAAGGCCGTCCTGTCCCTTCAAGAAACCAGCAGAAGACGATCCAGCAGTTTGTCGGCGGAGAAGAGCGCTTTTTCCGGCCCGAAGCCGTGCCCATCCTGACCGCCGACCAAGAGCCGGCGGGCGTCATCCTGGTCCTCCAGGACGTTACCCAGCTCCATCATCAAGACGAGATGAAGGCCGACGTGATCCGGACGGTCTCCCATCAATTGAAAACGCCGCTCACGTCGATCCGCATGGCCATTCATCTTCTCCTGGACGAGAAGATCGGGGCGCTTTCGGAGAAGCAGGCCGAGCTCCTCGTGACGGCCCGGGAGGACAGCGACCGTCTGCATGCCATCCTGAACAACCTTTTGGACATCAGCCGGATGGAAGCGGGGAAAGCCAGCCTCGAATTCCAGGACATTTCTCCCCAGATGCTGGTGATGGACGCCCTCGAACCCTACCGGAGGGCCGCACAGGACCAGGGCGTGACCCTGGCCCTCGATGTCCGAGGCGGCCTGGCCGGAGTCTGGGTCGACCGGTCCAGGGCCGGACACATCTTCGGTAACCTGCTCGGTAACGCGCTCCAGCATACCCCTCCCGGAGGGGAGATTACGGTCTCGGCGCGGGAGGAGGAGGATTTCGTGCGTTTCACCGTGACCGACAAGGGAACGGGAATTGCGAGTCAGCACCTGCCGAGGGTTTTTGAGCCGTTTTTCCGGGTCCCGGGGCGCAAGGGTGAGACCGGGGCCGGACTCGGCCTGGCCATCGTCAAGGAGATCGTGGAAGCGCACGGCGGCACGATCGGGGTGGAGAGCGAAGAGGGAAAAGGGTCGTCATTCTCCTTCACTTTGAGGCGCGTCGACCGGCTCCCCAAAGAGGTCCGGCCGTGACCGACGTGCTCATCATCCTGGCGGTTGTTGGCTTTTTCGGACTTTGCATTCTTTATGCGCGTGCCTGCGAGAAGCTGTGACCATGTCTAGCATCATCGGGTTGATCATCGGGCTCCTGCTCATCGGGTACCTCCTGCTGAGCGTCGTCCGTCCGGAAAAATTCTAAGGGGACGATCATGATGGACCTTTCCGGCTGGACCCAACTCACCCTTTTCGTCGGGCTGCTGTTTCTTGTCACGAAGCCGGTTGGGCTTTATCTCGTCCGGGTCCTCGAGTCCGACGGAAAAACCTGGTTGGACCGCCCCGTGAGACCCGTCGAGCGCCTGATCTACCGGACGCTTGGCGTCGATCCGAAAGAGGAGCAAAATTGGCGGCAATACGCCCAATCCCTCATCGTCTTCAGCTTGGCCGGGCTGCTTTTCACGTATGCGGTGCTCCGGCTCCAGCATCTCCTGCCGCTGAATCCCCAGAAGTTCGGGCCCATGAAACCCGACCTCGCCTTGAACACCGCCGCGAGCTTCACAACGAACACGAACTGGCAAAACTATGCCGGGGAATCCACCCTATCCTATTTTTCGCAGATGGTCGGACTCGTTTTTCATAATTTCGTTTCGGCGGCGACAGGCATCGCCGCCGCAGCAGCCTTGGTGCGCGGGATCGCCAGGCATTCCGCGAAGACCGTCGGCAATTTCTGGATCGACCTCGTCCGGGTCAACCTCTATCTCCTGCTTCCGCTCTCGATCGTCTTATCGCTCTTCCTGACTTCCCAGGGCATTGTCCAGAACTTCAAATCCTACGTCAGTGTGGCCACCGTGGAGGGCGCGGCCGGAACCACCGCGGACAAAGCCGCGGCCGTCCAGACCATCCCTCAAGGCCCGGCCGCTTCCCAGGTTGCCATCAAAATGCTTGGGACCAACGGCGGCGGATTTTTCAACGCCAACGCCGCCCATCCGTACGAAAACCCCACCCCCCTTTCCAACTTCATCCAGATGCTTTCCATTTTGCTCATTCCGAGCGGCCTCACGTACTACCTTGGAAGGAAAGTGAAGAACCAGAAGCACGGGTGGGCCGTATGGACCGCCATGGCCGTCATCTTTTTGGCAGCCGTGCTCGTCTGCTGGAGGGCTGAAAGCGCCGGCAATCTGCGACTGCAGTCCCTCGGCGTCGATCCGGCCAGCGGCAACATGGAAGGGAAGGAGGTCCGGTTCGGCGTCTTCGATTCAAGCCTCTTCGCCACCGTCACTACAGCGGCCTCCTGCGGCGCGGTCAATTCCATGCACGATTCGTTCACGCCGCTGGGCGGGCTGGTCCCTCTCGTCAACATCCAGCTCGGCGAAGTTGTCTTCGGCGGGGTCGGCTCCGGACTCTACGGGATGCTCGTCTTCGTCATCCTGGCCGTCTTTCTCACAGGATTGATGGTCGGGCGCACTCCCGAGTACCTCGGCAAGAAGATCGAATCGTATGACGTGAAAGTCGCGGTGCTGGCCGTTCTCATCCTCATTTTCTCCATCCTCGGTTTCTCCGCCTGGGCTTCGGTCGGCCGCCTGGGCCTCGCCGGTGTGAACAACTCCGGCCCTCACGGCCTGAGCGAAATCCTCTACGCGTTCTCGTCCGGAACGGGCAACAACGGCAGCGCCTTCGCGGGCCTCAGCGGCAACACGCCCTTTTATAACTTCACGCTGGCGGCGGCCATGTTGCTCGGGCGCTTCGTAATGCTCATTCCAGTACTGGCCCTGGCCGGGAACCTGGCGCGGAAGAAACTTGTCCCGCCGGGCGAAGCCAGCTTCCCCGTGAGCGGCCCGACCTTCGTCATTATCCTCATCGCGACCGTCCTCGTCGTGGGCGCCCTGACCTTCCTCCCCGCCCTGGCTCTCGGCCCCGTGGTCGAACATCTCCTGATGACCGGATCCGGAGTCCTGTATTAAGGGAGGATGACGTGCCCGCATCGACCCGCAGCCTCTTTGACCCGGACATCATCGGCCGGGCGGCGCTCGATGCCGTGAGGAAGCTCCATCCCGTTCATTTGCTGAAGAATCCCGTTATCTTCGTTACCGAGGTCGGCGCCCTGCTGACGACCGTCGGCCTGGTCACGAGGTCGAAGGGTGAGCCGGCCGGCTTCGTGATCCAAGTTGCCGTATGGCTGTGGTTCACCGTGATCTTCGCCAATTTCGCGGAAGCGATGGCCGAGGGACGCGGCAAGGCCCAGGCCAACGAACTCCGGAAAACGCGGACCTGTCTGATGGCCAACCTCCTGGGGCCGGACGGCTCAACGGAATCCGTCCCGGCCGGGCGGCTCCGCAAGGGAGACCTGGTCACCGTCTCCGCCCGCGAGATCATTCCGGCTGACGGGGAGATTGTCGAGGGCGCCGCCACGGTGGATGAATCCGCCATCACGGGCGAATCCGCGCCGGTCATCCGCGAAGCGGGAGGCGACCGGAGCGCTGTCACCGGCGGAACGCGCGTCCTCTCCGACCGGATCAAGGTCCGCGTCACGGCCGACCCCGGCCAGAGCTTCCTGGATCGGATGATCGGTCTCGTCGAAGGGGCGCGGCGCCAGAAAACCCCTAACGAGATCGCGCTGACAATCCTCCTCTCTGCCCTGACGATTATCTTCCTGGTCGTGGTCATCTCCCTGAAACCGTTCGGCCGCTATTCCGGCGTCGAGCTGACGATGACCGTGCTCGTGGCCCTCCTCATCTGCCTGATCCCGACGACGATCGGCGGCCTGCTCAACGCTATCGGGATCGCCGGGATCGACCGCATGGTCCAGAAGAACGTCCTGGCGATGAGTGGCCGAGCCGTTGAGGCCGCGGGCGACGTCGACGTCCTCCTCCTCGACAAAACCGGGACAATCACTCTGGGCGACCGCCAGGCGACGGCGTTCCTCCCGGCACCGGGAGTCACGCTCGAAGAGATGGCCAGCGCCGCCCAACTCGCCTCCCTGGCAGACGAAACCCCCGAGGGGAGGAGCATCGTGGTCCTGGCAAAAAAATACGGCCTCCGGGGACGGTCCATCTCCGAATGGCCGGGAGCGGCGTTCATCGCTTTTTCCGCCCAAACCCGGATGAGCGGCGTCGACATCGACGGCCACCGCATCAGGAAAGGGGCGCCGGACGCGGTCCGGGCCTTCGTCGGGAAGGACCTTTCCATCGAAGTCCAGGACGCCGTCAGTCAAATCGCCTTCCAGGGCGGAACCCCGCTTCTCGTCGCCGACGAAAAAAACGTCCTGGGCACGATCGAGCTTAAGGATATCGTCAAGGGGGGCCTGAAAAACCGCTTCGAGCGCTTCCGGGCCATGGGCATCAAGACTGTGATGATCACGGGCGACAACCCCCTGACTGCGGCAGCCATCGCCAGGGAAGCCGGGGTCGACGATTTTATCGCCGAAGCCAAACCCGAGGACAAATTGGCCCTCATTCGGCGGGAACAATCCGTAGGGCATCTTGTGGCCATGACAGGCGACGGTACGAACGACGCCCCGGCCCTGGCCCAGGCGGACGTCGGTGTGGCCATGAACACCGGGACGCAGGCGGCCAAGGAAGCCGGCAACATGGTCGACCTCGATTCCAACCCCACCAAGCTCATCGAGGTCGTCGAGATCGGCAAGCAGATGCTCATCACCCGGGGCGCGCTGACGACCTTCAGCATCGCCAACGACGTCGCCAAGTATTTCGCTATCATCCCCGCCATGCTGGTCGGCGTCTTCCCGGTCATTGCCCCCCTCAACGTCATGGGCCTGCGGTCGCCGATGAGCGCCATCCTGAGCGCCGTCATTTTCAACGCCCTGATCATCGTCGCCCTGATTCCGCTGGCCCTGCGCGGCGTGCGCTTCCGCCCCATGGGCGCAGCCCCGCTCCTTCGCCGTAATCTCTTAATTTATGGCCTGGGGGGTCTGATCGCCCCGTTTCCGGGAATCAAGCTGGTGGACATCATTGTCAACGCCTTGCATCTCATTTAATCTGGCAGAGGATGCGCTAGGATGAAGAACTGGATTGCGGAACTGAGGACCTCGTTCCTGGCCGTCCTGGCCCTGGGCGTCATTCTCTGCGGCGTCTACCCTCTGACCGCATGGGTCCTCGCCCACGGCCTCTTCCCCGGAAAGGCCGAGGGCTCGCTTATTTCGCGAGACACCGGTATTCCCGTTTTGGGGACCAAGCGCGACGGCAACGTCCTCGGGTCGAGCCTGATTGGCCAGGGCTTTTCGTCCCCCCGGTATTTTCATCCGCGTCCCTCGGCCGCGGGCCAGGGCTACGATGCGGCCCAGTCGGGCGGAAGCAACCTCGGCCCCTTGTCGAAAAACCTGGTGGACGCGGTCGCGAATCGGGTGACCGCGTACCGCGCGGAAAACGGCCTTGCGCCCGGGACCCCAGTGCCCGCCGACGCCGTCACGGCGTCGGGGAGCGGTCTCGACCCCCATATTTCCATGGAGAACGCGCTGCTCCAGGTCCCTCGGGTGGCCCGCGCCCGCGCTCTGGCCGAGGAAAACGTCCGGATGAAGGTCAAAGCGTGCACCGAGGGACGCACTCTAGGTATTCTGGGGCAGCCCCGCGTGAACGTCCTTCACCTGAACCTCGCCCTTGACGGAGTCCGCGATGCCGGAAGATAGGGCCGACGCCTTCCTGCGGATGATCCGCCGCGCCCAACGGGGACGGCTCAAGATCTACCTCGGCTACTCGGCAGGCGTCGGCAAGACCTACCAGATGCTCCAGGAGGGTCACCGGCTCCGGGCCGAAGGCATCGACGTCGTCATCGGCCTGCTCGAGACGCATAGCCGGGCCGATATCGCCAAGCTGGCCCAAGGCCTGGAGGTCGTCCCTCGGCGGACCCAGGAATACCACGGCATCACAGTCGAAGAGATGAACGTCGAGGCCGTGCTGGCGCGCAAACCCCAGGTAGCTCTCATCGACGAGCTCGCCCACACCAATGTCCCGGGCAGCCGGAACGCTAAGAGGTTCGAAGATGTCCAGGACATCCTGTCCGCCGGGATCCATGTCATCAGCACGCTCAACGTCCAGCACCTCGAGAGTCTCTATAACGTTGTCGAGAGCGCCGTGGGGGTCAAGGTTCGGGAGAGGCTTCCCGATTCCATCCTCGCCGAGGCCGACGAGATCGTCGACGTCGACTTGGCCACCGCGGACCTCCGCAAGCGTCTCGAGGAAGGAAAGGTCTATCCGGCGGAACGCATCGAGTCCGCCATGGCCAACTTCTTCACGCCGTCCAACCTGGAGAAACTCCGGGAGCTCACCCTTCGTGAGCTCGCCTCGCAGATCGACCTTCGTCGACGTGAAGCCCAGGGGACGGAGGGCAGCGCGTCCTCGGACCAGGTCATGGTCTGCCTGAGCTCGCACGGCCCGAACAGCGAGAAGCTGCTGCGCTACGGCTCGCGTCTGGCGGGGAAGTTCAACCGGAACTGGTACGCCGTCTATGTCCAGACGCCGTCCGAGGAAGCCACGGTCATCGACTCCCAGGTCCAGCGCCACCTTTCGGATACGCTGACCCTGGCCAAGCAGCTGGGCGCCATGGTCTTCACCTACAAGGGCGAAGACATCGCCGACACGGTCCTCCGGTTCGCGGAGGAGTACAGGGTCGGTCATATCGTCGTGGGCAAGACCCACCCAAAGCCCTTTTGGAAAAGGATCGGACGGAACAAGTCTGTCGTCGAAAACGTGATCAGGAACGCCAGGGGCGTCACGGTCATCATTCTTGACACATGCGAGGACCTCCCCATTTTCGGGGGGTCGCGGCCGGAAGTGCCGGAAGAAGGTCCGCCCGCAGTGCCGGCCAAGGAAGAAGGTGTTCAGCCGCCCGACCGCCCTCTCTTGAGCCAATGGCTGGCGGCTCGTCGCGTCGTGATCTGGAACACGGCCGTCGAGAAGGAGACCGTTCTAAGAAAGCTGGCCTCGACCATTGGGGGCGAGGCAGCGAGCGAGGACCCGGCGAGGCTGTTCGAGTCCATCATGAAGCGGGAAGCCCTGGGCTCGACTTTCTTCAATGAGGGCGTGGCTTTCCCCCACGTCCGAGTCGAGGGTCTAGCAGCTCCGACCGTCGCCTTAGGATTGACAAAAGAAGGGGTCATCGACGTGGCCACGGAAAAGCCCATCGAGATCGTCTTCCTTATCCTGTCCCCGGACAAAGCCCCCGAGACGCAGGTCCAGCTCCTGGGCCTGGCCAGCCGGGCGGCGCAAAACCGACACCTCATGCAGGTCTTGAGGTCGGTACGATCGCCGGACGAAGCCCTTAGAGCAATCCGCGATTGGGAAACTCCGGCAGGGAGCGGATTCTGAGGGGCAACCAGCAGAAGTGCGGCGGAGCGGCTCGGAGCCGCACTTCTGGTAGATATCTGAAAAAACTTAGGGCCTAAGGAAGGACAGTCACCTTAGTGGATTGTCCCTCTTCGACTCAGGGAATCGCGACACGGACGGGCGTCGGCCCGAGGACGCGGGCCAGGTCCTTCGGGTCCAGGCCGACCAGGAAGCCACGCTTTCCGCCGTTGATGTAGATCTTCGGCAGGGCCAGGATCGTCTCCTCGACATAAACCGGCATCGGCTTGCGCAGCCCGAAGGGCGAGGTCCCGCCGATTATGTAACCCGAATGCCGCTGAGCCGTCTCGGGAGTGCAAGGCCGGACCGTCTTGACGCCGAGCGTCCGAGCCATCTCCCTGGTCGAGACCTCCCGGTCGCCGTGCATAAGGACGACGAAGGGTCGCTTAGCGTCGTCCTCCATGACGAGCGTTTTAATGACCATATGCTCGTAGATGCCGAAATCCCGGGCGAACGTCGCCGTGCCTCCATGCTCGACGTAATGATACGGATGCTCCGTGAAAGCGACCCCGGCTTCTTTGAGAACCCGAACGGCCGGCGTCATCGGCGTCTTGTCCAGGCTCATGAAGCTTCGCTCGCGGCCTTATTCGGGCCTTTCCCTATTGTGAGTCGGGCTCCGTGTGGACGACGACGTGCTCGACCGATGGGATCTCTTTTCTCAAAGTTGCTTCGATCCGCGTCGAGATCCGGTGGGCCTCGACGATCGGCAGGTCCCGGTCGAAGCCGCAATGGAGCGAGATGTCGTGCCGGCCGCCCTGCCGCCGGATCATAACGCTGTGGCAACACTCGCGTCCGACGATCGCGTCGGCGATCCTGCGGACCGCCTCGACCATCTCCGGCTCGTCCGCCGTGACGTCGACGCCGCTGCCGACGCCCGTGCCCCGTGATTCGATGTGGGTATTGACCCACCTGATGGAGGGGATGTCCGCCTTGAGGTCCTGCTCGACGTGGCTGGCCAACTCGTGGGCCTGGTGAAGAAGGAGGTGATCGTCGACCTCCATGTGGAGGTCCACGTAGAGTTGCCCTCCATCCTCGTGGACGATGATGTTGTGGGCAGGGATCTGGTTCCGGTCGGCGACGGCCCGGACGCGCCGGGCGATCGTCTCGCGCTCGCTCTCCCGGGGGTCCGTGTGGACGACGACGTCCGCCCCGGGGACGACGCTCTGGATGCGGCCCTCGACGGCCTCGGCGATGGCATGGGTCCGCTCGACCGGAAGATTGCGGTCGACCTCGACGTTCAAGTCGACGAAGACCCGCGCGCCCGAGCGGCGGACCCGGACTTGGCCCGTCCGCAGGACGCCTTCGACTCCGGCCGCGGCCCCGACGATCTTCTGCGGCAGACCGTCCGGCGCCGCGTCGAGGAGGACGTTGACCGTCCGCTTCCCCAGCTTGTAGCTGACGAGGAGAACGATCAGGGCGACGCCGAGGGCAGCCACGGCGTCGGCCTTCTGGAGGGTCCGGGCGTACCGCGGCAGGGCGTGCTGGCCGAGCCAGACGAGGCCCAGGCCGCCGAGGACGACGGCCGAGCTCCAGACGTCCGTCGAGAAGTGGAGGGCGTCCGCCTCGAGGGCCTGGCTGCGGTGCTTGCGGGCCGCCCGCGAAAGCATGCGGGACCGGGTGACGTCGACGGCGATGGAGACGATGACGACGAGAAAGGCCCAGACGCTCGGCGTGATCGCGACGGCGCGGAAGAAGATGCGGTTGACGGCCTCGTAAACGATCCAAGCGCACGTGACGACGAGGAGCAGGGTCTCGACGAGGGCGGAGAAGTTCTCGACCTTGCCGTGGCCGTAGGGGTGGATCTCGTCGGCCGGACGGTCGGAAACCCGGACGGCGAGGAAGGTGATGACGGCGGCGACGAAGTCCAGGCCCGAGTGGGCGGCCTCGGCCAGGAGCCCGAGGGACCCGGTCAGGAGGCCCACGACGAGCTTCATCCCGGTCAGGGCGAAGGCGGCCAGAACGGAGTTCGCCGCGGCGGACTTCTTCTCCTTGATCGATTGGTCATCTTCGAGCGGCGGGCGTTCAGGCATGGGAGCTCAGGACCTCGGTAGGACTGTCATTTTAGCACAGACCCACCGCACGGACAACGCGGGCCCCTCTCTCTTGATTCGTGGCGCGGCCTCGTCTATAGTTCCCTCCGCTAGCCGCGAGGAGGGATCCGATGAGCTCCGTTTTCCTGGCCCGGCTCCAGTTCGGCTTCACGGCCGGATTCCATTTCCTGTTCCCGCCCACGACCCTCGGCCTGTCGCTCGTCATCGTCATCCTGGAAACCCTCTATCTCCGGAAGAAGGCCGAGATCTACAGGGATCTCTCGATCTTTCTCGTCAGGATCCTCGGCGTCGTCTTCGTCATGGGCGTCGCGACCGGCATCGCCCTCGAGTTCGCCTTCGGCAACAACTGGTCGGCTTACGCGCGGACGGTCGGGGACATTTTCGGCGCGCCCCTCGCCGCCGAGGGGGTGTTCTCCTTCTTCCTGGAATCCGTTTTCCTGGGCATCCTCGTCTTCGGCCGGCGGCGCGTCTCGCCGAAGACGTACTGGCTCTCGGCCTTCCTCGTCTTTTTCGCCGCCCACCTGTCCGGGCTCTGGATCATCATCGCCAATTCCTGGATGCAGACGCCGGCGGGCTTCCGGATGGAGGCGGGCCGGGCCGTGCTCACGAGCTTCTTCCAGGCCGCCTTCAACCCCTCGACCGTGGTCCGGTTCATCCACACCATCCTTGGCGGCTGGATCACCGGCTCCCTGGTCGCGGCCGGGATCGCCGCGTGGCATCTGCTCAAGCACAAGGCGCACGACAGAGCCCTCGTTCTCCTCAAGACGTCGCTCGCGCTTTTCATCGTCGCGGCCATCCTCCAGCTCGGCTCGGGTCACGCCCATTCGATCCAGGTCACGCGCACCCAGCCGGAGAAAATGGCTGCGTTCGAGGCGCTCTGGAAAACGCGGACGGGGGCGCCTTTCACGGTCTTCGGCATCCCCGACGAGAAGAACGAGAGAACGCACCTGGCCGTCCGCATCCCCGGGTTCCTCAGCTTCCTCGTCGGCCTCGATAGCGCGACGAAGGTCCGGGGGCTCGACGATTTCCCGAAGGACGAGCGGCCTCCCGTCTTTCTGCCGTTCGTCGGCTACCACCTGATGATCCTCTTCGGCCTGCTGTTCATCCTGATGGCGGTCCTCGGAGCCGCCCTGCTCATCCGAAAGAAGCTCGCCGACAGCCGCTCCTATCTCAGGCTCCTCGTTCTCGCCATCCCCCTGCCCTACTTAGCGAACGAGCTCGGCTGGATCGCGGCCGAGGTCGGACGGCAGCCCTGGGCGGTCCACCGGGTCCTCAGGACGGCCGATGCGGTCTCCCCGGTCGTGCCGGCGGGGAACATCCTTTTCTCGATCATCCTGTTCACGGGCATCTACGCCCTCATCGCCGTGGCCGGAGTTTCGATCCTCCTCCGGCTCGTCAAACACGGGCTGGCTCGACCCGCGGCGGAAAAGGAAGGGCAGTCCCCTCCGGGGGTAACAGGCCCCTCTTCGCCCTCTTCGGCCGCACCGCAGGGAGGATACTGATGGGAACATGGGACCTCCTGCGCAATATCTGGTTCGCGCTCATCGGCGTCCTCCTCGCCGGGTATTCCGTCCTGGACGGCCTTGACCTCGGGGTCGGCGCCCTCCTGCCCTTCCTGGCTAAGAATGAGGACGAGAAAAGGCTGCTCATCAGGTCCATCGGCCCCGTCTGGGACGGTAACGAGGTCTGGCTCCTGACCGGCGGCGGCGCCCTGTTCGCGGCCTTCCCGCACGCCTACGCTACCGTCTTCAGCGGATTCTATCTGGCCCTGATGCTCGTCCTCTTCTCCCTCATCCTGAGGGCCGTATCGCTCGAGTTCCGGGCCCACTCCGCTCAGCGGAAGGGCTTTTGGGAGGCGGCTTTCGTCGGCGGCAGCTTCATCCCCGCCCTCCTCTTCGGTGTCGCGCTCGGGAACGTCGTCGGCGGCGTGCCCATCGACGCGCGGATGGAATTCACCGGAAGCTTCTTCACCCTCCTCCGGCCGCTCCCGCTCGTCTTCGGCCTCCTCGGCCTGGCGGCGTTCCTCCTTCAGGGGGCGACGTGGGCCGCGCTCAAGACGACGGGCGGGCTCCAGGCGAGGGCCCGTAGAACGGCGCGGGCGACGGCCGTTGCCACAGGGATCCTCTTTTTCCTGTCTTTTCTCACCGTCTGGATCTATCTCCCCGGAGCCTTGAAGAAGATCCCGGCCTGGGTTTTCGCCGTCCTCGTCTGGCTGTCGCTCGGGCTCCTCGTCCCCGCCATCAACAAAGGCAAGGACGGGCGGGCCTTCCTTCTCTCTTCGTGTGCTTTTCTGAGCCTGTGGGGGACGGTCGGCGCGATTCATTATCCCAATCTCGTCCGGGCGACGGATCCATCCCTCAGCCTGACGATCACGAACGCTTCCTCAAGCGCCCTGACCCTCAAGGTCATGCTCGTCATCGCCATTATCGGGATGCCGCTCGTCATCGGTTACACGATCTACGCCTACCGGGTGTTCAAGGGCAAGGTCGGGCTCGACGGTCCGGGGTATTGACCAAAGAAGCATGCCTTGTATTCTGCCGCCGGATGCGCTATGGTATCGATGACGACAAGGCATCATCCAAGGAGGCGCGAATGAAGAAGCTAGCCCCGATCATCGGCCTGCTCCTCCTTGCCTCGCTCGCTTCGGCCCAGACGGCGAAGATCCTGACCGGCCCGTTCGACGAGGCGCTGGCCCAGGCCAAAAAACAAAACAGGCTCATCCTCCTCGACTTTTTCTCGAGTGGCTGAGGGGCCTGTAAACTGCTAGTTCAGCAGTTCTACAACAACCCCAAGTATGCCGATTTCCTCAACAACAACTTCATCGTCTATCGCGCCAGCCGCGGCGATAAGATCGGCGACACGATCTACGAGAAGTTCAATATCCAGGGCACGCCGACCGAGCTCTTTGTCGACCAGGATGGAATAGAGGTCGATTGGATCGTCGGCTACGGTCCGCCCGCCGACAAGTTCCTGGAAAAGGTCAAGAAGGTCTTGAGCGGCGAAGAAACCTTCAAGGCCCTTTCCGCGCGTTACGCCAAAGAACCGACGAACGTCGAAGTCCTCTTCAAGCTCGGCCAGAAGTATAGTTCGCGATTCACACCCGAGATGACGGCCAAGGGCAAGGAGCTCTACAAAAAAGTTATCGCCCTCGACCCGGAAGGGAAGGCCGGCTCCTATACCGACGACTACCTCAAGGCCCAAATCCCCTACACTCAGGGGGCGGAATACGAATTGGGCCAGGCCAGCGCCTTCGACCGCAAGCCCGACCCGGCTCCGCTCCAAGCCTTCATCAAGAAGTACCCGACGAGCGCGCTTGTCAAGAACGCGTATTCCTACCTCGCCTACTATTATGGATCCCAGGCGCCCAAAGCCGAGGCGACAAAGTTCTTCGAGGAGTATACGGCCAAGTACCCCGAGGACCGCAATGTCATCGGGTCCTATGTCGAGCGGATCATCAAGGACAAGGAGCCCGTCGACAAGGGGATCACCCTGGCCGAGAAACTCAAGGAACTGGCCGGGTATCCGCGGAACCCCGAATACCAGCAAAACCTGGCCCAACTCTACAGCCTTAAGGGTGACCCCGCCAAGGCGGACGAGGAATACGGCAAGGACTTCATCGACGGCTATGTTTCGAACGCCGTCTATGCCCTGACCGGCTACGCGAATTTCTGGCTCGAACAAAACAAGAACCTGGACAGCGTCGAGTCCGCAGCCGACCTGGCCGCCAAGATAGCCCCTGCCTCCCAGTGGTACACGCTCAGGACAGTGGCCGACATTTATTTCAAGCTGAAAAAGCCTGATAAGGCTTCGGCTGCCTTCGGCCCGAACTTCATCAAGCAGAACGGAAACGACCAGAGCATCCTCGCGAGCTATGCGGCCTTCTGGAGCCGGCAGGGGACGAACCTCGACTCCGCCCTGGAGGCCGCCAGGAAGTCGGTGGAGCTCACCTCCGATTACTACAACAATTACACGCTGGCGAACATCCTCTTCAAAACGAAGAAATATGACGAGGCCCTGAAGTACGCGGAGAAGGCGGTCGAGCTCGTCAAGCCCATGGCCGTGAAGTACGAGGGCTTCTCCACCCAGCAGTACGAGAAGCTCGTCAAGGACATTAAGGACGCCATCGCCAAAGAGAAAGGCGAACCGCAGAAGTAATTCAAGAGGGACAGTCCCGCTCCGGGGATTGTCCCTCTTTTTTTTGCCCGGTTTGACTTAATCCTGCCCCTCCCGTATAGTTCTATTGGGGTGCGGAACGGCATGAGAACCAGGCTCGGTCCCATTTTTCGATCCCTCCTTTTCGCGGGCCTCGTGCTGCATCTTCCATCCTCCGGCGGCTCGCAGCAGCAGCCTCCCACGGCCGCCGATTCCGCGGCCCTCGACGAGAGGGTCCGCACGTTCCTCGACTCCCAGAAGGGCCAGTGGCGCGAGGAGAACGTCACGGAGGCCGACGGCCGGTTCCTCTACGACCTCATCCTCAAGCACCGCTACACCAAGGCCCTGGAGATCGGCACGTCGACCGGACGCTCGGGCATCTGGCAGGCCTGGGCGCTGAGCAAGACAGGGGGCCGCCTCGTGACCGTCGAGATCGACGAGTTCCGCCATCTCCGGGCCGTGCAGAACTTCAAGTCCTCGGGGCTCGACGACCGGATCGACGCCCGCTTGGCGGACGCCCACGAGCTCGTCGAGGAGCTCCCCGGCCCCTTCGATTTCGTCTTCATCGACGCCGACAAGAACTGGACATTGAATTATTTCAAGGCGCTCCTCCCCAAGCTCGAGCCGGGCGGCTGCTTCGCCGTCCATAATGTCGTCAGCCTGGGCTTCATGCAGGGCATCAAGGACTTCCTCGAGTACGCCCGAAGCCGGCCGGACCTCGAAACGGTCATCGACACGGTGTCGAGCGGCGGGATCTCGCTGACCTACAGGAAAAAGAAGCCGGCTTGACGGCCCGCGCCTCTCCCACTATAGTTCCCTCTCGCGATCGCATCGAGTGGAGCCGCCCGTGCGCGCCCGGACCGGGCGGGCGGAAGTCCGGGAAGGAGCGAAACATGACCTCATCGAAAACACCCCTCCTGAAGATCGTGGCCGCGGCGGCCCTCGTCCCCGCCGCAGGGTTGCTGCTCATCACGCTCGCGGCCCCCGCCCAGGGCCAGGTCCAGGAAGGGCTTCACCTGACGAGCGCCATCCTTGGCCGGGACGTCAACTACGCGGTCTACCTGCCTCCGGACTACGCCGCTTCGACCCGCCGCTACCCTGTCATCTACCTGCTCCACGGCTATACGGACGACGAGTCGGGCTGGGTGCAGTTCGGCGAGATCGGCCTGGCCGCGGGCCGGGCCATCGCCGACCGCGAGATCCCGCCGATGATCATCGTCATGCCGGACGGCGGGGTCGCCTGGTACATCAACGATTATCAGAACAAGGTCCGCTACGAGGACATGTTCGTCCAGGAGTTCATCCCGCACATCGACGCGACCTTTCGCACCCGGCCGCAACGGGAGTTTAGGGGCGTCGCCGGCCTGTCCATGGGCGGCTGGGGGACGCTCGTCAACGCCCTGCGCCACCCCGACCTCTTCGCGGCGGCGGCCGCCTTCAGCGCCGCGGTCTGGACGGACGACGAGATCCTGGCGATGAAGCAGGACGTCTGGGACCATGTCATCGGCCCGGTCTTCGGCCCCGGCCTCGCCGGCAAGGACCGCCTGACGGCGCACTTTCGGAAGTACAGCCCGCTCGAGCTGGCCAGGACCCTGCCCGAAGAGTCGCTGAAGAAGGTCCGCCTTTACATCGATTGCGGTGACGACGATTTCCTGACCAAAGGCAACTGCGCCCTCCACATCGCCCTCACCGACCGCAGGATCCCCCACGAATTCAGGGTCCGCGACGGCGGCCACACCTGGAGCTACTGGCGGTCGGGGATTGTCGACGGCCTCGAATTCATCGGCCAGAGCTTCCGCCGCTGAGCCGGGCCCCCGCCGCCGGGTCCCCCCGCGGAAGTATTCCTTGACAGCCGCCTCCGGAATCTACTACATTTTGTGTGGATATTTATGGATACACATAAATATAGGTGTTTTCTTGTGCCATCCCGCCAAGCGGGCGGTGCGCTCGTCCGTGACCATCATCTTTCTTCGCTCGGATGGCAGAGTTCAAAGCTGCTTGTCCACGTCCGACTAAACTCTAAAGTCGCGAAATATCTTCCCGGGTCTTAGAGGTCCATGGCTCAGATCGACACCGGCACTCAGGCGCTCCTGGCCAAGCCGGTCGTCGTCCTGGTCGACGACGACCTGGGGTACCTCGAAAAGCTCCAGCGGGCTTTCCGCGAACAATACGCCGTTCACACCGCGACGAGCGGCATCGAGGCCATCAAGCTGATCAAGGCCCTCCCCGAGGTCGACGCCCTCGTCGTCAACGAAGACCTCCCCCGGATGAAAGGCACCGAGCTTTTCCGTTTCCTCAATGAGATGCTCGGGAAATCGGACTCGATCATCAAAGTCCTTCTCGCGGATTCCCCGCTGAACGGCACGGCCGCGGAACTCGGCAGCTACGGCCGCATTGATGCCATCTGTGAAAAGCCCGACGATCCTGCCGAGGTCAGGCGCAAGGTGGGCTTCCTCATCGCCCAAAAGTCGCGCGAAAAGCGGACCTCGATGCGCGTCGATCTCAATGGGCTGTCGGATGTCCGCATCGAGGCCAGCGGCGGCGGCGAGGCCCGTGTCGTCAACCTCAGCGAGAACGGGATGTTCCTCCGGACCATGTCCTTCTTCCCGGAGGGCGCCTCGCTCCCCCTCGAGATCACTCTCCCCGACGGCCGCCATTATGCCGTCAGCGGCCGGATCGTCCGACACGACGTCGACCAGGGGGGCGTCGGCATTGAGTTCCAGGCCATCGATGACGAGAGCCGACGCTCTCTCCTTCACTTCCTCTCGGATTACGTCACGGTCCGCGACCTCTCCGGGCTCAAATCGCGCTATCCGTTCCTCAAGACCGAGGATATGGTCCTGTTCTCGGACGCCTTCAAGATCGAGTCGCTCATCCGCGAGGCCATGCGCGATGAGACGGAGGTCGCGGTCGTCCAGGCCCAGTCCCGGAACCCCGAGATCCTCAGGTTCGGCGATGTCCGGCCTCCGTCGACTTGCGTCCTCGCCGGGGAGGACTTGAACGTCCGGTTCAAGACGTCCGATCTCATCTTCATCTCCTTCCAGATCGGCTACGCCACTTACAATTTCGAGACCATGATCTCCCGGATCGCGCCGGACGGCCGGAGCCTGGACTGCCTCTACCCACGGGTCATGTTCTATTCGGAAAAGCGGACCGAAAGGCGGCTCAGCCCGTACGGCAACCTCCGCGTCGAAATCCCCCTCCCCGAGCCCTTCAACAACAGCATCACCGGCCGCATCACCGACATCAGCCCCGGCGGGGTCAGCTTCATCGCCGACTCCCACGCCCAGGTCCTGCTGAAGGGGACGCCCCTTGACACCGTGTCCATTATGGACGGGGACCAGGTCCTCTGGAGGGAGAGCGGAGAGGTCCGCTACGTTTCGCGGGCCGGCGAGGGAGTTCTCTACACTGCGAAGTACGGTGTTCAATTCGGCATCGGCCGGATGAGCATCCAGTCCGTCCAGGCTCCCGAGCTCGATTTCGGGCTTCATCCCGACGAGCTGTCCGGCAGACCAGGGACCCGGCCCGCCGCGACGGAAGCGGGTCAGCCGGCCCTCAAGCCTCCGGAGGTCTTCCGGGTCGAGACCCGGCAGGGCGAGGAGATCGTCGGGCTCTTGAATTCCTCGCTCCCCTTGGACGATAGGCCCGTCCCGGTCGTCATCGTCCCACCGGCCTTCGGGAAGACCAAGGAGACGCTCTTCGGCCTGGCCTTGACCCTGACCGAGAATTTCCGCCGTCTGGGGAAGCCTTTGGCGGTCATCCGTTTCGACGGGATCCGCAAGAAGGGGGAAAGCCATAATGACCCCGAGGCATCGGAGCCGCCCTACGAGATGCTCAACACGAATTTCACCCAGAGCGCCGCGGACATCCTGGCCATCCTGGACTGGCTTGACCTGAATCCCAAACTCCGGGCCAGCTCGGTCATCCTCCTGACGTTCTCTTTTTCGGCCCTGGACGCCCGGATCGTCCTCAGGGACGAGGCCAACCGTCACCGCATCCAGTACTGGATCGCCTGCATGGGCACCCCGGAATTCCGCGACCTCATGGTCCGGATCAATTGCGGCTTGGATTTCCTGGAGCATTACCAGCTCGGCATCAAGCTGGGCGTCATGCCGGTCCTGGGCAACCTTGTCAACGTCGACTTCTATGTCGGGGACGGCGTCGCGAACTCCGTGGCCACCCTCGAGCAGGCCCGCGAGGATATGCGCCACATCGACATCCCGATCACCTGGATCTACGGGCAGTACGACAACTGGGTCAGGGCCGAGTTCATCCGCGACGTCATGAGCATCAAGGCCAACGCTCCCCGTGAGGTGATCTCCGTTCCCATCGGGCACAGTGCCCGGACATCAAAGGACGCGCTGCGGATGTTCGGGACGATCACGTCCCTGATCCATCGCTTTCTCCACAAGACCATGATCCAGCCGGTCCTGCCGACCCGGAAGAACATGGAGACCATGCGCCGGGCCGAGAAGGACAGGCTTCCGACCCGGAACCTCAAGAACCGTCAGACATACTGGCACCGTTATCTCGTGGGCGACAACAACCTCCTGGGTTTTGACATCATGGCGATGTCCGACGATTACCAGCAGCTGATGCAGGACCAGCTCCTGGCCCTCGAGCTCCAGCCCTCGGACCGGCTGCTCGATCTGGGCGGCGGGACGGGCAATTTCGTCGAGCACCTCCTCGAGAGCGGCCGCGAGCTTCCCGCTCAGATCACCGTCGCCGACTTCATCCCGGATGCCATGAGGCAGGCCAGGCAGAAGTTCGTCTCCCGGTACGACGCCCTCAAGGAGCCCGGCCGCCTCGACCTCCTGTGTCTCGACATGGAGTTGAGCCGCTTCCTCCCTATCCAGCGATTTCTGGACGGCGAGGTCGGGACCTTCGAGGAGATGGCCGACAAGATCGAAAACCTGACCCTGGAGAGCGCTCTGAAGATCCAGAAGGCCTACTCTCCTCGTCTCCACAGGATCCTCAGGGGCGAACCCATCTCCCCCGCCTTCGACGAGTGGCTGAAAAGGCAGTTCGACCTCCACGAATACCGGACGATCATCGATTTCAACCTGGCCGCGCGCTACGTCCGGCGCCTGACCAATAAGAAGCCCGCCCTCCGCAGACTCGCCTTGCCCGGGTACTTGGAGGGCACCCTTCATCTCCCCATCCGGGCGGGCTGGTACAACAAGGTCCTGATGAGCCTCGTCCTCTCGTATATCTTCAATCCGGGCGAAACCCTGGCCGAGGTCAGGCGGATCATCAGGCCGGGAGGTAGGCTCGTTTTATCGAGCATGCGTCCCGACACCGACGCCTCCGGCCCCTTCACCCGGCTCCTCGAAAAAATAGAGACCATGCCCGAGGAGGCCCTCCCGCCGAGTTGGCCCAAGCCGCTCCTCCTCGAATCCCTCCGCTCCTTCCTCAACGATGCCCAGGCGTTGGTGGACCTGGAGGAGGCGGGGACGTTCGACTTCTTCGATTCAGAGAAGCTCGAAAGCTTGCTGGAGGGGGCGGGTTGGGAGATCGAGCGGATCATCCCGTCCTACGGCGATCCCCCCCAGGGGTACGTCGTCGTCGCTCGCGCGAGGAACACCCATGCCTAGCACCATCACGCCGTTCGAGGAAAGGCTTTATACGGAATACGACCTGAAGGGCAGGGTCAAGCTGGCCATCATCATCAGCATGATCCTGTTCGTCTCGTTCCTGCTCCTGGATTGGGTCTACACGCCGCAGCATATCAAGACCTTCGCCATCATCCGCTTTTCCGTGGCCGCCCTGGAATTCCTGCTCCTTGTCATCGCCAAACGCACCAAGACCCACCGCGGCTTTCTCAACCTGGCCATGACCATGGTGATCCTGGACGCCATCGGCATCGGCATCATGATCCAGGTCCTGGGAGGCTTCCTCACGAGCTACTACCAGGGTTTGAACATCATTGTCATGGGCATGATCGTCGTCATCCCTTTCGCCTTCCGCGAGGCCATCTTTCTCTATGTCATGACCTGGGCCGTTTATGCCGTTCCGAGCTTTCTCAAGATCGTCGGCGGCCAGGCTCCCATCATTGTCAATGGCGAGAGCCTCGATCTGTGGCGGTTCGTGACCAATAACCTGTTTTTCCTGACGTCGATCATCATCGTCGGCGCCATCGGATCGCACTCGATGGACAGCACCCGCCGCCGGGAGCTTCGCAGCCGCACCCAGCTCGAGGAAACATCGGCCAAGCTCCAGGAGTCCAACGCCAAACTCAAGACGCTGGACGAGCTCAAGACCCAGTTCTTCGCCAACGTCAACCACGAGCTCCGGACGCCGCTGACCCTGATGCTCGCTCCTCTCAAGGCCGTCCTGGAGAACAGGATGGGCCGGATCTCCCCGACCCTCAAGGACACGCTCGAGACGATGCAGCGCAACGGCTACAAGCTGCTCAAGCTCATCAACAACCTCCTCGACCTGACCAAGCTCGAAGAGGGGAAGATGCGGCTCAGGATCAAGCCCGTCAACATTGTCGATTTCACGAACTCCCTCCTCTCGACGGTCAAGCCCCTGGCCGACCAGAAGCAGATCAAGCTCTATTTCCAGCACCCGCCGCACGACGTCGAGCTCATCGTCGACCCCGACCAGTTCGAGAAGGTCATCCTCAACCTCCTCTCAAACGCCCTCAAGTTCACGCCCAAGGGGGGAAAGATCACCGTCTACATCGAGGACAAGGACACCACGGTCACCCTCGCCGTCGAGGACACGGGGATCGGCATCCCTGCCAATATGCTCGAATCGATCTTCGACCGGTTCTCCCAGGTCGACGGGTCGATGTCGCGGTCCCATGAAGGCACGGGCATCGGGTTGTCGCTGGCCAGGGAGATCGTCAGCGTCCACGGCGGGGCGATCCGGGCGGAGAGCGCGCTCGGCAAAGGCTCCCGGTTTATCGTCGACATGCTGAAGGGCGAGAGCCACTTCCCTGATGACGTCCTCGACCGCCGCCAGGAGGAACATCCCGTCGGGCTCAAGCGCCGGACGACGGACACCGGGGAGCCGAGGGTCCAGGACATCGTCGCCGACGCGCACCGGCTCCAGCTCGTCGACCTCGAACGGGTGGACGTCGAGGAGTCCGGCGCGGCCCTCACCAAGACGCACGACGCCCTGATCCTGGCCATCGACGACAACGCCGAGGTCCTCAAGCTCATGAAGATCCTCCTCGGTGACGAATTCGACGTCGAGGTGGCAAACTCGGCGGAGAAGGGCCTCACCCTCATGCGGGAGAAGAGCCCGGACCTCGTCCTCTGCGACGTCATGATGCCCGGCATGGACGGGCACGCCTTCTGCCGGGCGGTCAAGGCCGACGAGAGCCTCAAGCACATCCCCGTCATCCTCGTGACCGCCCGGGCCGGCGCCGAGATGCTCGCCGAGGGCATGCAGGCCGGCGCGGACGACTACATCTCCAAGCCCTTCGATTCGGTCGAGCTCAAGGCCCGCGTCAGGGCCCTCCTCCGGATCCGCCGCATGGAATCCGAGCTGGCCCTGGTCAACCGGAACCTCAAGATGCGGACCTCGGACCTCGTCGATCAGCAGCGCTCCCTGTTCCTGTCCACGGTCAAGTCCCTGGCCTCCGCCATCGACGCGAAGGACGAATACACCCGGCACCATTCGACCCGGGTGACCGAGTTCTCGCTGAAGATCGCGGACCGGATGGCCTTCAGCGAAAAGGAGAAGGGCGACCTCGAGCTGGCCGCGCTCCTCCACGACGTCGGTAAGATCGCCGTCCCGGAGAGCATCCTCAACAAGCCGGGCCGGCTGACGGAGGCGGAGTTCGCCCTCATCAAGGAGCACCCGGCGCGGGGCGAGAACATCCTGAGGCCCGTCATCGAGCTCAAGGACATCGCCCGGGTCGTCCGGGCTCACCACGAGCATTACGACGGCACGGGGTACCCCGACGGTTTGAAGGGCCGGGAGATCCCCCTCGGGGCCCGGATCATGGCCGTGGCCGACGCCTACGATTCGATCACGTCGGAACGGCCCTACCGTAAGGCCGCCTCCCACCGGTACGCGGTCAAGGAGATCATCCGCTGTTCCGGGGTCCAGTTCGACCCGGAGGTCGTGGAGCACTTCCTCGAGGTCAGCGATTCCCTCGTCCAGGGACAGGAGCCGCCGACGCGGACCGGGACCCGGGAAGCTTGACCGTTGAGCTCAGCCGGTCTTCTTCGCTTCCTGCTTGAAATCCTGCTGCCAGAGGACGAGGCCCGTCACCCGGCCCTTGTCGTCGCTCAGGAACTGGATGCGGACATAGGGGTCGATGGAGAAAAAGAAGGTCTGGCTTTCCACATAGAACCTGGTCGGCGCCTGGCCTGTCGGCCGGATGACCAGGTAATAATCCTCGTAGGCGACGTCTAGGGAATAGTCCGGCGTGACCTGGTAGCGGCCCACGTACTGTTGGTAGATGGAGGGGTCGAGGCGGAAGAGGGGCCGCTCCTGGGGCTTCCAGTCGGGCCACTCGTAAGCGGCGGAAACGGCCCGGAGGATCTCCTCCGCAAGGAAAAACCCGTTCTCGCTGTTCGTCAGGATCACGGCCCCCTGGCCCTTGTACGGATAGACAACGAGCGTCGCGGTGAAGCCGGACGTCCGGCCCTCGAGATGGAAACGGACGTCCTGCCCGACGCCGTCGATCTCGAAGCCGAAGCCCCGGTTCCCCGACTGGGGCGTCAGCATGGCCCGAGCCAGCCCGGCCGGCAGGAGCTTGCCGCCCTTCCCCATGGCGGCCTCCAGGATATCGGCGGCGAACGCAACGAGATCCGATGGCGTCGTCCAGAGACCAGAGGCTGCAGCGGCCGGATAGGTGAGCCATTTCCCATCGACCGGCCGCCCGTCCCGAAGGTGCCCGGAAGCGGCGTTGATGGCCAGGCCACCGGAGAGAGGCGCCTCGAAAGTGCTGCCCTTCATGCTGAGCGGCTCGAGGACCGCCGCTTTCATCAGAGACGGGAACGGGGCCGACGTCACGTTCTCGAGGAGGAGCTGGAGGACGGCGAACGAGAACTCGACCTCGCCTGGCCCGCGTTCGTTCACGGGAGTGGGGAAGCCGCCTTCTCGAAGGAGATCGACCAAGGCCGGAACCTTTTGTCCTGGCGCGTAGCCGAGCAGGCTTGCCAGGAGCGGGCCCTCGGCATGGCTCAGGATGCCGCGGAGAGTAACCCGGCTGTCCGGCCCGTCGCCCGCCCCGGGGACGTCGAGCTCGCGAAGCCGGGGACCAAGGTCGGCGTCGAGGTCGAGACGGCCCTGGCCCGCGAGTTCGAGAGCTGCCGCGGCGGCGAGAGGCTGGCTCAAGGCCCCAGCCTGGAAGATCGTGTCCGTGGTCACGGGTTCGCGGGAATGGACATCGCGAACACCATACCCCCGGGTCCATTCGAGGCGGTTCCTGTCCATGACCGCGATACTTGCGCCGGGCACCTTGTAGAACTGCATGCGTGTTTCGAGGGACAGCTTTTCGGGGCGCTGGCCCTTGAGATAGATCGCCCGGAGCAGTCCCTTTTCGACGTTGCGGATCCGGCTCTTCGTCAGCCATTCCTGGCGCGTCTCGCAGCCCGCCGCCAAAAAAGCCAGCGCCAGAATGCCGGACAGGGCGGCGTTCCGGGCGGCCCTTACAGGATCGCGCCGGTCGTGCCGGCAACGTGCGAACATGTGCACATTGTAGATGGGTCCGGGGACTTTCACAAGCGCCCAGCAGAAGGGAAAGGCGTAACTATGTTATGGAGAGCGAGGGGTGTCTCCCGGAGGAAGGCGTTGGAGGGCCGAGCGGGTTGGACTCGCCGGGGCCAACCCGCGCCCTGACGATGGGAACACTCCGAGCTCGACCTCCTCAGGGTAACGCACTGTGACAGGACCCGTCCGACATATGTTCAGGCGGCACGGGTTCCGCTTGACGGCCGCCGGGCTTTGCTATAGAAATGGCTATTCCGGAGGACACCATGGCCCATATCGAGCCCTTCCAGGGAATGCGCCCCCGCCCCGACCTCGCCCCCCGGGTCGCCGCCCCGCCGTACGACGTCCTGAGTTCCGAGGAAGCCCGCGAGATGGCAGCGGGCAACCCCTACTCCTTCCTCCACATCGGCAAGCCCGAGATCGACCTCCCGCCGGGCACGGACCTCTATTCCGACGCGGTTTACGCCAAGGGCAAGGAGAATTTCGAGCGGTTCATCCGCGAGGGCGTCCTCGTCCGAGACCCCCGCGAGTTCTTCTACATCTACAAGCAGGTCTGGGGCGACCACGTCCAGGTGGGCGTCGTCGCGGGCGCCTCCTGCCAGGACTATCTCGACGACATCATCAAGAAGCACGAGCTGACCCGGCCCGACAAGGAGAACGACCGGATGCGGCACATCGAGACGCTCGGAGCGCAGACGGGTCCCGTCTTCCTCACCTACCGTCGCAGGGAGGAGATCGACGCCCTCATCGCCGAGGGCATGGCCAAGGAGGCCGCGTACGACTTCACGACCGGCGACGGCGTCCGCCACATTTTCTACGTCGTCGACGGGCCCGGTGAGATCGCCGACATCCAGGGGGCGTTCGCCGCCGTCGACCATCTCTACGTCGCCGACGGCCACCACCGCTCGGCCGCCGCGACGCGGATCAAGGTCAAGCGGGACCAGGCCAATCCGTTCCCGACGGGCGAGGAGGAATACAATTTCTTCCTGGCCGTCATCTTCCCCCACAACCAGATGAAGATCCTCCCCTACAACCGCGTCGTCCGGGACCTCAACGGCCTCAGCTCCGAGGCGTTCCTGGCCCGGGTCGAGGAAAGGTTCGTCCGGCTGCCCGGCGACCAGGCCACGCCCGTAAGGCCCCGGGAGTGCTGCCTCTTCCTCGACGGCCGGTGGTACGTCCTCGAGCCCCGTCCGGGCACGTTCGATCCGGCCGACCCGATCGGGTCGCTCGACGTCTCGATCCTCCAGACAAATCTTCTCGCCCCCGTCCTCGGCATCACCGACCCGAGGACCGACAGCCGCATTGATTTCGTCGGCGGCATCCGCGGCACGGCCGAGCTCGAACGGAGGGTCCGCAGCGGCCAGTTCCGGGCGGCCTTCTCGCTCTTTCCGACGACCATCGACCAGCTCTTCGCCGTGGCCGACGGCGGCCTCGTCATGCCCCCCAAGTCGACCTGGTTCGAGCCCAAGCTCAAGGACGGCCTCGCCGTCCACATGATCGACGAATGACACCGAGTGACGGACACATCGGGCGAGGCCCAAGGGGCCGCCGACGCCGCGCCGTTCCTCCGGTCCTCCTCGCCACCGTCAGAGCCGAGGCCGAGGGCTTCTTCCGAGGGGGTCGGGGAAGCCACGACTGGGACCACACGGAGCGCGTCCGACGGCTGTGCCTAAGGATCGGGAAAAAGGAGAAGGCCGACCTCGGCGTCGTCGAGCTGGCCGCGCTCCTCCACGACATCGGGCGCGCGGCCGAGGACGCGTCGAGCGGCAAGGTCTGCCACGGCCGGGCGGGCGCCGCGCTGGCCGCGCAAGTCCTCGGCCGGCATGGGCTCGACCCCCGGCTCACCCGCGAGGTCGTCCACTGCATCCGGACCCACCGCTTCCGTAAGCGGGCCGTCCCGAAGACGCTCGAGGCGAAGGTCCTTTTCGACGCCGACAAGCTCGACTCGATCGGCGCCGTGGGCATCGGCCGGGCGTTCCTCTTCGCGGGAGAAGTCGGAGCGCGCCTCCACGACCCGGCGATCGATATCCAAAGGACCAGGCCCTACACCCGGGACGACACCGCCTACCGGGAGTTCCTAGTTAAACTGCGGCGGGTCAGGGACCGGATCTTCACCCGCGAGGGGAAGCGCATCGCCGCCGAACGCCACCGATTCATGGTCGCGTTCTTCGACCGGCTGAACAGGGAAACAAAAGGAGTTCTATAGCCGGCTGCGCTCCCCCGGACGGGGGCGAGCCGCGGAGGAGTTGGGATGCCCTGGCAACAGGTCTACAACCCCCTGCACAGTGTCGGGCTCTCGACGGCCGTGGCCACCCTGCCCATCGTCATCCTCCTCGGCGCCCTGGCCCTCTTCCGGCTCAAAGCCCATCTCGCCGCCCTGCTCGGGCTCGTCGCGGCCCTCGTCGCGGCCGTCTCCGTCTTCACCATGCCGCCGGCCATGGCCCTGCGCGCGGCCGGGCTGGGCGCGGCCTACGGCCTCTTCCCCATCGGCTGGATCATCCTCAACGTCATCTTCCTCTACGATCTGACCTGCGAGAAGGGATATTTCGAGGTCATGCGGGACAGTCTAACCGGCATCACCCGGGACCGGCGCCTCCAGCTCCTCCTCATCGCCTTTTCCTTCGGCGCCTTTTTCGAGGGCGCGGCCGGGTTCGGGACGCCGGTCGCGGTGACCGCGGCCATCCTCATCGGGCTCGGCTTCCCGCCGCTGGCCGCCTCGGGGCTGTCGCTCATCGCCAACACCGCGCCCGTGGCCTACGGCGCGCTGGGCACACCCATCATCGCCCTGGCCGGCGTCACGGGCCTCGACGTGCGGCAGCTGAGCGCCATGGTCGGCCGGCAGCTGCCGTTCTTCTCCGTCCTCATCCCCTTCTGGCTCATCTGGGCCTTCTGCGGCTTCAGGAAGATGAGGGAGGTCTGGCCGGCGCTCCTCGTCGCGGGAGCGGCCTTCGCCGTCCCCCAGTGGCTGATCTCGAACTATCATGGACCCTGGCTCGCGGGCGTCGGGGCGGCCGTCATCTCCATGGCCGCGCTCGTCCTGTTCCTGCTGAAGTGGCGCCCCCGGAGCTCCTATGGTTTCCCTGGCGAAGAAGCGGCGGAGGCGACGGCGGCCCCGCACAGGGCGCTCGCGAGGCGCGAAGTCGCCCGGGCCTGGATGCCCTGGCTCGTCCTGAGCGTCTTCGTCTTCCTTTGGGGCATCCCGCAGGTCAAGGCCCTACTCGACGGGATCTTCGCCGCCCGCTGGGCCGTCCCCGGCCTGGACCGGCTCGTCCTCCGCGTCCCGCCCGTCGTGGCCCGGGAGACGCCCGAAGCCGCGGTCTTCGGCTTCAGCGCGCTGTCGTTCACCGGCACCGGGATCTTCGCCGCCGCCGTCCTGTCAGGGCTGTTGATGGGTTTTTCGCCGCGGCTGCTCGCCCACGCCTATTGGAAGACGCTCAAGCGGGTCCGTTTCTCGCTCTTCACAGTCGCCGCGATGCTCTCGCTCGGCTACGTCACGCGGTATTCGGGCCTCGACGCGACACTCGGCCTGGCCTTCGCCCGGACGGGCGTGCTCTACCCCTTCTTCGGGACGCTGCTCGGCTGGCTCGGCGTGGCTATGACCGGATCGGATACATCGTCGAACGTCCTTTTCGGGAGCCTCCAGAAGATCTCGGCCGGCCAGCTCGGCCTGAGCCCGCTCCTCATGGCCTCGGCCAACAGCGCCGGCGGGGTCATGGGCAAGATGATCGACGCCCAGAGCATCGTCGTCGCCAGCACGGCCACGCGCTGGTACGGGCACGAGGGCGAGATCTTACGCTATGTGTTTTTCCACAGTCTGGCGCTGGCCGTGCTTATGGGGCTCCTGGTCTTCCTCCAGGCCTACGTTTTCCCGTTCACCCGGCTCGTCGTGCGCTGAGCGGCATCAGCCGACGATCTTCTTCCCGCCCTTGTATTTCGACTCCATCCGCTCACAGGGCAGGTACTCGTTCTCCATGGCCCGGTATTCCCTGAGTCCGACGAAGTCCGTGTATTCTTCGAAACTCGAGACCCACTGTGTCTGGCCGGCCAGGATGCCCGTCGGGGAGGCCTTGAGCGCCTTGAAGAAGTTCGTCAGGGCCTTGTGGGCGACCATGATCGAGGCCACCGGGATCGAGACGCGCCCGACGCCCATCTTCGCCAGCTCGGGGATCGGGATAAGTTCGGTCTTCATGCCGGTGATGGCGTCCATGAGGTTGACCGAGAGCGGTCCCTTGACGGCCTTGACCGCCTTCTCGATGTCGGCCCGGCTCTTGATGCCGTCGATGAAGGCCAGGTCGGCGCCGGCCTCGAGGTACATGTTGCACCGCCGGATGGCCTCATCGATCCCCATGCCGGCGAAAACATCCGTCCGGGCGTTGATGATGAAGTCCTTGTCGAGCACGTCGCGGACGCCGGCACAGGCCCGGACCTTCCCGGCCATCTCCTCGGCGGGGATGACTTCCTTGCCCGCCATGTGGCCGCAGCGCTTGGGGAAGACCTGGTCCTCGATGTTCATCCCGCCCAGGCCCATGGCGACCAGGCGCTCCGTGATCCAGGCGGCATTGACGGCGTTGCCGCCGCCGGTGTCGACGTCGGCCATGACCGGGATCCGGACGGCCTGGGCGATGTTCCAGGAGAGGTCGAGGACATCCTTCATCCGGACGAGGCCCACGTCGGGCTTGGCGAGGTAGGACCCGGCCAGGCCGTAGCCCGAGACCTGGATGGCCTCGAAGCCGGCCTTCTCGATGACCTTGGCCGACAGGGCGTCATGACAGCCGGGAACGACCACGGCCCGGCGTTCCATGATGGCTTTTCTCAGAACCGTCGTGCGTTTCATGTTCGATGACTCCTTATCTCGAAAAAAATACCCTCACATTCTAGCCGATTCGAAGCCCCGAGGAAAGGGGGACAGTCGCCTCCCGGGGGACTGTCCCTCTTCTTCTTGAATCCGTCCCGGGGCCGTGATAAAAGAGGCTCGGACGTCCGGCCGGGAGGTTGCCCCATGATCGAAGGCGTATCCATCGGGACTTTCCGCGGCGATTACGACGCGCTCGAACGGATGGCCCACGTCTCCTGGTGTGAGGAGTACGGCGATGCGTCGTTCCCCAATTTCTATCGTCCGGCCTTCCTCCACTTCCTCTTCGACCGCATCCCCGAGGCTCAGAAGGACCTCCTCTTCGCGGCCTACAAGGGCGACGAGATCGTTGCCTTTCTCGCCAACCTGCCCCAGAAGTTCCACTATAAAGGCTCGGACTACCGGGCGGTCTACAGCTGCCTTCTCGTCACGGGGCGCGAATACCTCAGGCAGGGCATGGCCCTGGCCCTGGTCAACCACGCCCTCGAGGCCAACAGGAAGTACGCCGTCGATTTCTCCCTCCTGACGCTCGAGTCCGGACACCGCTCGACAAAGCTGATGAACAAGCTCAGGGACGAGGGCAACCGGATCGAACGCGTCCGCAAGTCCGGCGTCATGGCCCGCATCCTTGACCTCCGCCGCGCCGCTGTGTCCGAACGCCTCAAAGGGTACGAGAAGGCGGCCATCATGCTCATCGGCGGCCACCGTCCGCCGCGTCCGGCCCCGGGCGTCGACCTTCGGGATTACAGGCCGGCGGACCTCGACGGCTGCCTGGCCCTCCTCGATCGCTATAAGGAAACGGTCGAACTGGCGCTCGCCTGGGACAAGCAGGACCTGGCCGCCGAGCTCGACTGGCCTGACGTTTCGCGGACGCTTGTCTGGGAGAAGGACGGACGCATCCGCGCGATGATCAATTACATCCTTCACGACCACCTCGGCCGGACCGTGGAGCGCTGGGCCTGGACGAACCACGTCGCCTTCCCCGACCTCAGGCCGTCCGAGCGGGCCGAGTTCATCCGCACCTATCTGGCTGTGGTCAAGCAGCGCGGCTGCGTCGGCGCCGTCGACTGGACGCGGCGCGGCTGGCCCGCCGCGCCGCTCTGGCGGGCCGGGTTCTTCCCTTATCCGAGGACCGTGACCCTCGTCTCCTGGACTTTCAACCCCGCCATCTCGCTCGCCGGGATCCCCATCGTCTACGAGATCCAGGAGTGACCGAGGTTTGACACGCGCATTTTGAAGGGCTATACTTCGTTCCTTCATTGCCCGGATAAGACGTTGATAATTATAAAGATGGAAGAACGCGGCGGCGCCCCGGCGCGGGGGGGCAGACGATGATCACCGCCGCCGAGCGCTGGGTCGAGGAACAGGAGCGGCTGGCCAAGCCGGCCCGCGTCATGTGGTGCGACGGGTCCGAGGGCGAGGCCTGGCGCCTGCTCGAGATCGGCCTCGACGAGGAGCGGCTCAACGGGCCTGTTTTCCAGAAGCTCAACCAGAAGAGCTGGCCGACGGCCTACCTCCACCGCAGCAACCCGACCGACGTCGCCCGGACCGAACACCTGACCTTCGTCTGCCATCCCGACCGCGAGGATTCCGGGCCGAACAACAACTGGATGGACATCGGCAAGGCCAAGAAGAAGATGACCGAGCTCTCCGACGGCTGCATGGCCGGCCGGACGATGTACGTCATCCCCTACATGATGGGCCACCCCGACTCGCCTTACGCCAAGGCCTGCCTCATGGTCACGGACTCGAGCTACGTCGCGGTCAGCATGCGTATCATGACCCGCATCGGCATCCCCATTCTCGAGAAGCTCCGCAACCGCGAGGATTTCATCAAGGGCTTTCACTCGATCGGCGACCTCGACCCCAACCGCCGCTACATCATGCACTTCCCGCAGGAAGGGCTCGTCTGGAGCGTGGGCTCGGGCTACGGCGGCAACGCCCTGCTCGGCAAGAAGTGCGTCTCCCTCCGCATCGGCTCCTACCTCGGCTTCCGGCAGGGGTGGCTGGCCGAGCACATGGTCATCATGGGCATCGAGGACCACCGCGGCAACGTCACCTACGTCACGGCCGCCTTGCCGAGCGCCTGCGGCAAGACGAACCTGGCGATGATGGAATCGGCCCTGCCCGGATTCCGCGTCTGGACGCTCGGCGACGACATCGCCTGGCTCAACATCGGCCCCGACGGCCGGCTGTGGGCCATCAACCCCGAGGCCGGCTATTTCGGCGTCGCCCCCGGGACGTCGATGAAGACGAACCCTAACATGATGCGGACGATCCAGTGCGGCGCCTTCAACCCGACGCTTTTCACCAACGTCGCCCTGAACACGGACACGAACGAGCCCTGGTGGGAGGGGATCGATGGCCCGGTCCCCCCACACCTGCTTGACTGGCAGGGAAAGTCCTGGACGCCGGCCAGCGGCACGAAAGGCGCCCACCCCAACTCGCGGTTCACGGCCGCGCTCATCAACTCCCCGATGCTCTCGAAAGAATACGACAATCCCCGGGGTGTCCCCATCTCGGCCATCATCTTCGGCGGGCGGCGGACCCAGCTCATCCCGCTCGTCGCCGAGAGCTTCAACTGGGCGCACGGCGTGTTCCTCGGCGCGCGCATGGGCTCGGAAACGACGGCCGCGGCCACGGGCCAGGTCGGCATCGTGCGGCGGGACCCCATGGCCATGCTCCCCTTCTGCGGCTACAACATGGCCGACTACTGGCGCCATTACTTGAACGTGGGGAACCGCCTGAGCCGGCCGCCGAAGATCTTCTCCGTCAACTGGTTCCGGGTCGACGAGAAGGGCAACTTCATCTGGCCGGGCTTCGGCGATAACATGCGCGTCCTCAAGTGGGTCGTCGACCGCGTCAACGGCTCCATCCCCGCGCGCGAAACGCCGGCCGGGCTCGTGCCGCGGGTCGAGGACCTCGACATGACCGGGCTCAACCTGCCGAAGGCGCAGCTCGAAAAGCTCTTCGCGGTCGACATGAAGGAGTGGAAGCCGGAGATCGAGGGCATCCGGATGTTCTTCAAGCCCTACCGCAACCGTCTGCCGTCCGAGATCCGAGGCGAGTTCGAGCGGCTCGAGCGGCAGACCCGCTAGTCCGGGGCCCCTCCCGAATCGATAATGGGGGT
>Ga0315280_10001037_pt1 | contig 49577 bp, 38 predicted proteins | sample YL17G06_40_MG_FD_203697 | JGI IMG/M metagenome (GOLD analysis project Ga0315280, IMG submission 203697) | Sediment microbial communities from Yellowstone Lake, YNP, Wyoming, USA - YL17G06_40 | ecosystem: Environmental > Aquatic > Freshwater > Lake > Sediment | place: USA: Wyoming | collected... | reverse complement strand
CAGTCAACGCGATCTGATACGGAGTGCCACGGGGCATGGTATGCCTCCATGCCCCCAGAATACCAAATCGGCTGGGAATTCCGCAATCATTTATACGTAACCGTATTTATGAGAAGGTGTACTTAGCGTCGCGCCTCCCATAACGGTGGGCTACCGTGGAGCGGCCACTACTTATGCCGGCGTGTTCAACTCGCCGCGGCCCGCCGGGGCATATCCAGGCCCATTTCCTTGACCACTCGGGTGATGCCGCCCAGCAACTCGTACATCTCGCTCGTGCCGATCCGGCCGATGGTGCCGATGCGGAAGCAGTCGGCGTCGCTCAGCTTGCCGGGGTAGATGACGTATCCCTTCTCGTTCAACCGGCGGTAGAACTCCTCGAAATTGAAGTTGGGGTGCTTGGGATAGCGGAAGGAGGTGATGATGTGGCTCTGGTCCTCCGGCGGCAGGTACTCTTCGAAGCCGAGTTCGCGCATGCCTGCGATCAGAACCTTGTAATTCTCCTGGTACCGGGCCATCCTCGCTTCGATCCCGCCTTCGGCTTCCAACTCCAGCAGAGCCTGATGGAACGCAAGCATAACGTGCGTGGTGGCCGTAAAGCGGAACTGGCCGTCCTTTTCCAGGCCTTTCCATTGAGCGAGCAAATCGAGGCTCAGGCTGCGCGCATAGCCTTCGGTGGCGAGCAGCGCGTCGCGCCGGGCGAGCGTAAAGGCAAAACCGGGGACGCCCTCGACGCATTTGTTCGAAGAAGAGACCAGGTAATCGATGCCGCACTCTTTCAGGTTGATCGGCACCGCTCCGAAGCTGCTCATGGCGTCCACGAAATAGATCCTCCCAGAGTCCCTGACCACTTTCCCAACCTCCTTGATGGGATTCAAGACACCGGTGGTTGTTTCGCAATGAATCATGGCGACGTGGGTAATGCCCGGGTCGGCTTTGAGTTTCGTTGCGATGTCCTGTTGCGGCTGGGGCTTGATGTTCTCCGGGTACTTCAGCACCACCGTCGGGATATTCAGAATTTCGGCCATCCGAACGATGCGCTTGCCGTATGCGCCGTTGACCACGACCAGCAGCTTCCCGTCCGGGGGCACGGTTGAAGAGATGACCGCCTCGACCGAGTAGGTGCCGCTGCCCTGCATCGGGATCGCCTCGTAGCCGGCGTTTTCCACGCCGCCGAGGGCGAGCAACCGGCGGCGGATGTCCTTGACCAAGGAAACGAATTCGAAATCGCGCGGCCCGAGGTCTCTCAACATCGCCTGCTTGACCGTCCGGCTGGTGATGAACGGACCCGGCGTAAACAGCAGCTTGTCTCTCGCGGTCATCTGTCCTCCAGTTACTCGACCGAACGCCAACGGGTCCGGCCATGCTCCCGCACGCGATTCTATTGGCCGCTCCCGGCCCGGTCAACGCTTCGCTATATCAAGAAACTGTCAAAATAGCCCTTGGAGTTGCTTCTTTGCGCAATGGTTTTAAGTTGCAAGTCGATGAGCATCGGCATAGCCTGCCCAGGCATGCGCATTTCATTTTCGCGGGTGATCCGCTTGGCCGCCGCCATTTTGGCGCTGTGCTACCTGGCGTTCCTTCCAACCCTGCGTGCAGCCACAATTGCCGATCATGTGGTGATCATCGGCATTGACGGACTCGGTGTATATGGCCTGCAAAATGGGGCTCGGATTCCGAACATCGATCGCCTCCGGCGTGCCGGCGCTTGGACGTTCCACGCGCGGGGCGTAATGCCCACCTCCAGCAGTCCCAACTGGGCTTCGATGATCATGGGAGCGGGCCCGGAGCTGCACGGTGTCACATCAAATGCCTGGCAGCCGGACCAGTTCGATATCCCGCCCGCCGTAACCGGGCCGGAAGGCATCTTTCCGACCATTTTCGGCCTGCTGCGCGCGCAGCGTCCCGCTTCGAAGATCGCCTTCTTCACCGAGTGGAAGGATTTTCCGCGCCTTCTGGAGCGCAAAGCAATCAACGAACTGTACGTTGGGGAAAGCGCCGAGGACACCGCCGAGCACGCCGCAGCGACCATTCTGAAGTCGAAACCGAGTCTGGTGTTTGTCCAATTCGATCATGTCGACCACGCGGGGCACAAGTTCGGCCATGAGACCCCCGAGTACTTCGCGGCGGTCGAGAAGGCCGATGCGTTGATCGGCCAAATCGTCGACGCGCTCAAAAAGGCCGGGATTCACGACCGGACGGTGGTGCTGGTCACGGCCGATCACGGCGGCACCGGCAAGAAGCACGGCGACCCGGTGCTGCGACAGATCGAGATTCCCTGGATCATTGCAGGGCCGGGCATCGCCCGCGGGAAACAGATCCAGTCCCCGCTCGCCACCTACGATACGGCGGCGACCGCAGCTTACATCCTTGGTCTTCAGCCGCCGCGCGCCTGGACCGGCAGGCCGGTATTGGAAGCGTTCACGAAGGGGGCGGGTGCCGCCGCCAAGGGTGAGAGGTAGGGGCGCCCTTACACTGCGAATACCTCAATGACTCCCAAGCAGCGGGCATGGCGCCTTCGGATTTTCGTGCTCACCTGGCTGGTGTACGCCGGCTTCTACTTCTGCCGGAAAAACCTGAGCGTGGCCATGCCCCTGCTGGAGCGCGACCTGGGTTTTACCAACCTGCAACTTGCCAATGTCGTGTTCGGCTACAGCCTGCTCTACGCGCTCGGTCAATTCGCCAGCGGAGTTTTGGCCGACCGCCTCGGGCCGCGCCGCGTGGTTGGCGCCGGCTTGTTCCTGGCCATCGTTTCCAATATCGCCATGGGGTTCTCCGCATCCCTGGTGATGTTCGCCTTTCTCGGCTGCCTGAACGGCGCCGGGCAATCGACCGGCTGGTCAGGCCTGGTGAAAAACATGGCCTGCTGGTTTCGGCGTCGTGAGCGCGGCGTCGTAATGGCCTGGTGGAGCACCAATTACGTTCTGGGCGGCTTTCTGGCCACCATTTTCGCCACATTCGCTGCAACGGGCAGGAGCATCCTGCCGGCGCTGGGCTGGCGGCGCGGCTTCTGGGCCCCGGCGCTGGTCCTCGGCGCCATCGCGGTCGCCTACATGGTTTGGGTGCGGGACGAACCAAGTGACGCCGGCGTAGACGACATGGTGGATGACGAAGAGCCGCTCGAGATGCGCTCCGCCGCGCCGCCCTCCGAACCCGGCTGGCTCGCGCTTCTGCGCCGGATTCTCAAAGATGGCGCCGTCTGGATCGGCGCCGGCATGTTTTTCTGCCTGAAGCTCACGCGCTACGCCTTTTTGTTCTGGCTGCCGGTCTACATGACCCAGCATCTCAAGTACGCCGCCGGGGAGGCCGGCTACACTTCCGCCCTTTTTGAGCTTTCGGGCTTTGGCGGCGCGTTGCTGGCCGGGTACGCCTCCGACAAGCTGATGCAGTCGCGCCGCTTTTCGGTGGGGGCGTGCATGCTGTTCGGGCTGGCCGCGGTCACCGGGCTGCATCCGGCATTGGCGGCGACCGGCCGCCTCGGCAACGTGCTGGGAATCGCGCTGATCGGCATCATGACCTACGGCCCCGACACGCTCATCTCGGGGGCCGCGGCACAGGACATCGGCTCGCGCCACGGCGCCGGCACCGCCGCCGGCTTCATCGACGGCGTGGGCTCCATCGGCCAGTTGTTCTCCCCCTACCTGGTCGCCTTTGTCACAGACCGCTATGGCTGGGACGCCCTGTTCCGATTGTTCGTCATCGTGGCGCTGGCTGGCGCGTGCCTGGGGACTACCCGATGGAACGACCGTGGGAGGATAGCGTCGGCGACCCAGAAGCCGGCTGCTTTGCCGCGCGGCAAACCTTGATCGGAGACCACAGGTCTGGAGATTCGGCGCTGGTGTGATAGCTTCTAACCTGGCAGGGAGACAGTGCCGTGTCCTATCTTCGCGTGATCTATAGAGCCCCGATGCCGTTGTTCGTGGCGCTGGCAGTCTTGTGGCTGGCGCCGCCCGCGCGTGTTGCCCAAGCTCAGACAAAGCCTTACCTCTCCTCGCCAAGGAGAGCGCTTACCGCGCCGGAACTGCTCGAGGCGCCGGATGAATGGATCGAGCGGTCTTTGAAATGGGCCAATGACGTTCTGGATGGCTATCCGCCGGCTCCAATCGAGCATCCCGTGCGCCGCGCGGCTCTCACCCGGCTCGACGACATTTTGCACATCGAGTCGGCGCCGCGAAAAGCGTTGGTGCAGGAGTTTTACCGGGCACGCATGGAAAAGGCGGTAAGGGAGATCGAGCAGACCCGCGTGGCCGAAGGCACGCGCATCTGGAAGCTTTACAACCACGGCTTCTTTGTGCGCACCCCCACCGTCTCGTTTACATTCGACATCGTTCCGGGGACCGCAACGCCGGGTTTCGCGGTGGATACGAAGGTGCTCGACCGGCTGGCCGACCAATCGGACGCGACCTTCATCAGCCACCTGCACGGCGATCATGCCAGCCAGACGGTCGCGAAACTCTTCCTCGCGCGCAACAAACCGGTGGTGGCGGTGGAAGGCCTGTGGGCCAAGGATGCGGAGCTCTCCAGCTCACTTACCTATCTGAAGCGCAGCACGACCGTCGTTCACGAGGTCTCGATACAGAACGGCAGGCGCATGCTGAAGGTGGTTGCCTACCCCGGACACCAGGGCGAGTCCGTGCTGGTGACCGTGCACCTGGTCAAGACACCGGATGGGTTCACGGTCGTGCACACTGGCGATCAGTCCGGCGACGAAAACGTCATGAATGATTTCGACTGGATCGCGCAGATCGGCGCTCATCACCACGTCGACGTGCTCATGCCCAACTGTTGGACAACGAATATCCAGCGCCTGGCTCGCGGCGTGAATCCGAAGCTGATCATCACCGGACATGAAAACGAGATGGGCCACACCGTGGACCATCGCGAGGATTACACGCAGACCTATAACCACCTTTTCAGAACTCAGTACCCCTTCGTCGTGATGGCCTGGGGCGAATCGTATCAGTATCGAAAATGAACTGCGGCCCGCCGGCCCGCCGCGTCGGACAGTCGGCGGGCTCGTTGGCTGTCACCGCCTAATTGACCGGCGCACGCTCTTGACTGCCGCCGGCGCGTCGCTGCTCGATGCCCAATGCCGGTCAGACTCGTGGGTAGCTTCGCCGGAAGCCGCCTCCGGCCGGCCGAGCCTGTGTTTGTTCTCCAAGCACCTGGAATGGATTACCGACGCCGCTGGGTATTCGCTATTGCCGGCGCGGCGGCGAGCACTGGGGAGACGGGCGCAATCCGCTTCGAGTATTCATCCGGCGGAAGCACGCCGGCCGAGAAGACCCTGCGTGCCACACAGCCCCACGCACCCCGGAGCGGTGCGAGGAAGCGCGCCAAAAGGGCGTTCCAGGCACCCTTCCGGGGTGCCCAAAACTCTTTAAAGATCGCCTTGCCGCGGGCGCTGCCCCCGGCTAATCTCCTCGCACGCCTTCGGCGTGCGGCCGTTCGTGCCGGATTTTAACCGCCACCGGTAACCAATTTATGCAGACCTTAGGAGCCTGTGGCTAAATGGTTCACACCGCTGGCGTATCTTCTCAGGATCAGTTGCGATCAGCCGGTGGGGCGCCGTACTGCGGGCGCCATGGCCAGGGAATCACCTTTGTCCGTCTGGCCCAGGCTTCCCACTGCGCAGCCATTGCTTTCACGCGCGCGGGCTGAGCAGCGGCCAGGTTATGCAACTCCGTCGGATCTGCCTCCATATCGTAGAGTTCCCATTCGCCGGCCGGATCGACCGCCGTCAACTTCCACTTGCCCACGCGCATCGCGCGGTTCCCTTCGTGTTCCCAGTAAAGTCCCTCACGCTGAACCGGCTTCCCGTTGAAGGCGGGCGCCAGACTGCGGCCTTCCATTGGTGGTACCGAATTGGCGTTTGGCATGGCCGGGTACTTTGCGCCGGCCAGTTCGGCAAACGTGGGCATCAGGTCGATGATATGTCCGGGCTGTCGCTCGAAAGCGCTGCGGCGCGCGATCGCGGCGGGCCAGTGCGCGATGAACGGCGTGTTGATCCCGCCCTCGTGGGTATAGTGCTTGTAGAGGCGGAAGGGGGTGTTGCACGCGTTCGCCCAGCCGGAGCCGTAGCTATGGTAAGTGCCCGGCTGGCCCATTTTCTCCAGTTCCGCGCCTTTGTGCAGCACGTTGTCGGGCCCGCTCTTGCCGTCAAATCCCCACGGGTCCCACTCGGCGCAGGCGCCATTGTCGGACAGGAACACGATCAGCGTGTTGTCCAGCTCTCGGTTGGAGCGCAGGTCATCGAGCAGGCGGCCGATGTTGCGGTCCATGATTTCCACCATGGCGGCGAAAATGGCCATCCGCCGGGCCAGGTCCCTGCGCCGATCCGCGTCAATCGAGTCCCAGGCAGGGTTGTCCTTGCCTCCCCAGCCGTGCGGTGTCGCGACCCAATTCGGAGGAATCACGCTCCGTGGCGTCAATTCCCAACGTCCATCGGCCAGCCCCAGCTCGCGCTGCCGCCGGAAGCGCTGGTCACGAATGTGGTCCCAGCCCTTCTCATAAACCGGGACATACTTATCGATGCTCCCCTTGGGCGCGTGCAACGGGAAGTGCGGGGCGTTGTACGCGAGATACAAGAAGTATGGCTGGTTCTGGCGGCGGGCGCCGGCCAGGAATTCGAGCGCGTGGTCCGTGATGGCATCCGTCGCGTAGAACTTCCCCTCGGGATAGGTCTTCAGCGGCCGCCCGGCGGGGAGGCGCGAGTACTTGGAAGCATCCCAGAAGCTGTCGAAGCCGTGAATAAGTCCGTAGTACTCATCGAACCCGCGTTGAATGGGGCCGGGGTCCCCCAGATGCCACTTGCCGGACATCAGCGTCGTATAGCCCGCCTCGCGCAGCACCTCGGGAATCATCACGCACGGCCGGTTGATCCGGCCCTGGTAGCCCTCGAATTGGGAAGGCTTGCCGCCGGTCATGTGTCCCAGGCCCGTCTGGTGGGGATACAGGCCGGTCATGATGGAAGCGCGCGAAGGGCAGCAGCGCGCGGTGTTGTAGAAATGGGCAAAACGCACCCCGCCGCGAGCCAGCCGATCGAGGTTCGGCGTCTCGATTTCGCCGCCATAGCAACGGAGATCCGAATAACCCAGATCGTCGGCCAATATCAGCACTATGTTCGGCCGGCGGGCCGCCGCTGCCCGGAGAGGCAGCAGCGGCGCCAGCGCGGCGACGGCGGAAGATTTGAGAAAACAGCGCCGGTCCATCATGTTCGACACCCCGAGTCTCGGCTCAAAAGAGCAAGAAAGCCAGCCAAAAGTTAAATGCTTGCTTCACTGCGGAAACCGTTTACGCTTAATGTGCCCGAAATGAAGCGCGGGCTGCCTACCGCGCCCCGCGCGATTATGCGCGCCATCAGAGGGTGAAAGATGCTTACGACGAACCGTCGTTCCTTTATTAAGGCTGCTGGCGCTGGCGCCGCTGCCTGTTCGTTCGGGACGCCCCTTGCCGCCGCGCCCCGGCGGCCGAGCATTATTCTGATCCTGGTCGATGACCTGGGCTACGGCGACCTCGGGGTCACCGGCAATCGCGATGTGCCGACGCCGAATATCGACACCCTTGCGAAAGAGGGCATTCGCTTCACGCAGTTCTATGTCGCATCGCCGGTTTGTTCACCATCGCGCGTGGGCATAACGACCGGGCAATGGCCGGCGCGGCACCTGATCCACAATTTCCTCAATGATCGGAAGTCAAATCGCCGGCAGGGCATGCGCGACTTCCTCGATCCTTCCGCGCCATCGGTGGCCCGCGCGTTTCAGCGGGCGGGCTGGGCGACCGCGCATATCGGCAAGTGGCACATGGGCGGCGGGCGTGACGTGGGCGATGCGCCGCTTCCCCAAGCCTATGGCTTCGGTGAATCGTTCACGTCGTTCGAGGGGCTTGGAGACCGGGTGCTAATCGAAGGCGACGGCCTGTCGAAGCAGAGCGCGGCGCTCGACCGGGGGCAGATCCAGTGGGCGCCCAAGCACCGGCTTACCGAGATTTATGTCGATCGCGCCATCGACTTTATCCGCCGCAATTCCCACAAGCCGTTTTACCTGCACCTCTGGCCGTGCGACGTGCACGACGTCCATCAGCCGCGTCCCGAGCTTGTCGATAAGTACGCTCGCTTCTCGGCCAACCCCTATGTCCAGCGCTTCTACGCCGTCCTCGATGAATTCGACCGCCAGATAGGCCGCTTGCTCAAGGCAATCGACCAGATGGGGCTGGGCGACAGCACCCTGGTGGCTCTGACCGGGGACAACGGGCCCACCGCCTGGCCTCGCTACTACAAAGAAGGATTCGAGCCGCCCGGTTCGGCCGGAGGATTCCGCGGGCGGAAATGGAGCTTGTACGAAGGCGGCATCCGCGAACCTTTCCTGGCCCGCTGGCGAGGCACAATCCCCGCCGGGATCGTGGACGAAAAGGCGATCCTGGCCGCCGTAGACTTGTTCCCGTCCTTTTGCCGCTTAGCCGGCATCCAGCCGCCTGCGGTTGCTTTTGACGGTGACGACATGAGCGGCGCTTTTCTCGGCAAGCCACAACAGCGCTCCAGGCGCCTGTTCTGGGAGTATGGCCGCGATGCCACCTATAACAGGCCTGGGGCGAAGAACGACCAGAGTCCCAATCTGGCCATCCGTGACGGCCGATGGAAGCTGCTGGTGAATGACGACGGCTCGCAATTGGAGTTGTACGATCTGGCCGTGTCTCAGAAAGAGCAGGATAACGCGGCGTTGCAGCATCCCGATGTGGCGGAGCGCCTGTCGGCGGCAGTTCTTGATTGGCGCCGCTCCTTGCCGGCGGAGGAGACGCGATCATGACAAGCAATTGAACATCCCGTTGCGGGAACAATTGCTTTGTGCTTTAATCCGGCCGTGAAGAAGCAAGCTGCTCTCCTTTTGACGATGGTTCTGCTCATCGCTGCCGCGCCGCCGGTTCAGGCGCAGCGCTGGCAGGAACTGTTTAACGGGCGCAACCTGGATGGCTGGAAGCCATTGTTCCCCGACAGGCCCAACGACTGGCAGGTGGCCTCCTCCGTTCCGCTCAATTCGGCCGACCCGAAGCTGCTGGAGATCATCCCCTTGAAGCCCGGCGGCCGCGGCGTTCTGGTCAACGGCGCCAAAGGCAAGACGGTGAACCTCGTCACCATCACCCAGCACGCCGACGTGGAAGCCGAGGTCGAGTTTGTGGTCCCCAAGGACTCCAACTCGGGCGTCTATTTCATGGGATTGTACGAGGTCCAGATACTGGACAGCTTCGGCAAGCCCAACGACAAGCTGCAGTACGGCGACTGCGGCGGTATCTACTGCCAGTGGATCGACAGCAAGCCGGTGGGCGGGGAACCGCCGCGGGTGAACGCCAGCAAGGCGCCGGGCCAGTGGCAGTCGTTCCACGTGTGGTTCCGCGCGCCGCGCTTCGACGCCGGCAGAAAGAAGATCGAGAACGCGCGTTTCATCAAGGTCATCCACAACGGCGCTGTCGTTCACGAGAACTACGAGGTGGCCGGGCCCACCCGGGCGCACATGGAGAAGCCTGAGGCCGCCACCGGGCCGCTGATGATCCAGGGCGATCATGGCCCGGTGGCCTTCCGCACCATCCGCATCCGGCCGCTGAAATAGGGCCGGTCGAAGCCACAGATTTCGCCGATGCCCTCGGATTTGAATCGGCGGAATCTGCGCGATCTGTGGCTTCTCCTCTCATGAAGGTCGAAGCAATCAAGCTGCACCGCGTGCGCGTCCCGCTGCACGAGCCCTTCCGCATCAGCAACGGAGTTGTCGATGCCAAGGAAGCGGTTGTCGCCGAAGTGCGCGGCGGCGGGTTGACCGGCTATGGGGAAGCGTCGCCCATGGCCGGCAGCTTCTATTCGCCCGAAACGCCCGAATCCACTTGGCGGGCGCTGACCCGCGACCTGGTTCCGGCGCTGCTTGGCTCCGGCGCCGATGCCCTTGAAGACCAGGTGCTGATCGTGGATGGGTACGGCGCCGAGCCCTTTGCCCGCGCCGGCCTGGAGAACGCGCTGTGGGACCTGGAGGCCCGGCGGCAGGGCGCGCCGCTGTGGCGCTTGCTCGGCGGTGATGGCCGCCCGGTTTCTTCCGGTCTAGCGGTCGGCCTGTACGACACGGTTGATGAACTGCTCGATCGGGTGCGCCGCTTCCTGCCGGACGGTTACCGGCGGGTGAAGATCAAGATTACCCACGGCTGGGACCTGGCGCCGCTGGAGGCGATGCGGCGCGAGTTTCCCCGCCTGCCGCTGATGGTCGATGCCAACGCCGCCTACGGGCCGGACGACCTCGAGCTGATCCGCGAACTCGATCGCTTCTCGCTGCTGATGATCGAGCAGCCGTTTGCGCGTGAGGCGCTGGAGCTGTCGGCCGAAGCGCAGCGGGGCCTGCGGACGCCGATCTGCGCCGACGAATCGGCCGAGTCGCTGCCGGCGCTCGAGCGGATCATCGAGCTGGGCAGCGCCCGCATCATTAATATCAAGGTGCAGCGTGTGGGCGGGCTCGCGGTCGCGCGGGCCATGCACCATGCCGCGGCGGCCGCCGGCCTGCCCTGCTGGGTGGGGACCATGCCGGAGCTGGGCATTGCCTCGGCCCACGGCCTGCACTTGGCCACGCTGCCTAACTTCACCTATCCTTCCGACATCGAGGCCTCGGCGCGCTGGTATCCGGATGAAATCGTGCACCCCGCGATTCAGCTTTCACCGGACGGTTGCATCGCGCTGCCGTCCGGCCCCGGCATCGGCTACACGCCGGATTTCGCCCGCTTCACAGTGGATACGGTCGTTTTCTGAACCGCCAGAGCGGCGTTGTAGGGGCGGGGTCGCCGCGGCGACTGCCTAGTGTCACCTACCGCGCGTCGCTGGTGAACCCGACTGCCCCGAAGGGGCAGAATAAGATAGCCAGGGGTAAACACCCCTGGTTTTGGGCAAATAGTCGACCGACCCTGAAGGGGTCGAAGAAAAGTCAGGGCGGTATTCGACCCCTTCAGGGTCGAACCCTATTGCGTGGTTTCCAGGGGTGATACCCCTGGCTAGCTCATTGATCCCGCTTCGCGGGATCGGCTCAATTCCTCCTAGTCGCGAGTAAGTGAGACTGGGGCCTTGAGCCCACCCTGGCCCTCTACGCGCGTTGCGGCTCAAAGATCAAAGCGGCGCCGCCCAGCACCCCCGCGGTTTGCGGAATCCGGCTCAGGGGCAGTTCCAGGTGAGCGAGCCAGGGCTGGACGATGGTCCGGAATTTCTGTCTGGCGGGCGCCAGCAGCAGGTCGGCGCATTCGACCAGGACGTTGCCGCCCAGCACGATGCGCTCCGGCTGATACAGCGCGCCGTAAGAAGCCAGGCCCATAGCCAGCCACCCGGCGGCGCGGGCCAGCAGGTCACGCGCCGGCGCGCCGCCGGCGCGGGCCAGGGCGAACAGCGCGGCCGGGGTGAGCGGGGCGCCATCGGGCGACGAAATACCGGCCTCGGCGGCCTGTTCCAGCAACGCCCAGCCGGCCAGGTGTGCTTCCAGGCAGCCGCGCGCGCCGCAGCGGCAGAGGCGCCCGCCGGGCTCCACCAGCAGGTGTCCGGGGTCGCCCAGGCAGCCGCGGGCCACGCGCAGCAACCGCCCGTCCTGCACCAACGCCGCTCCCACGCCGGTGCCCACGGCCAGCACCAGCAGGTTGCCTTTCACCCGGTGCCCGCCGAATTGATACTCGCCGAGCGCCACCACGTTCAGGTCATTCTCCATCGCCGCCGGCAGGCCGCTTCGCCGGCTCAGCTCGCCCCGCACGTCCACGCCGTTCAGTTGCGGCAGATTACTGGCGGAATCGACGCGCCCCTCCTCGTCCTGCAAGCCGGGCATGCCGATGCCGATGCCTTCCACCCGAAGGCCGCGCGACCGCGCCGGTTCCAGCGCTTGTTCCAAAACCTGGACGAAGCGCTCCATTAGGACCTCGGCGGGTGCATCGAACCCTGTCGGCTGCGACGCGGAGGCCAGGATTTCGCCGTCCTCGGAAACCAGGGCCGCCCGAGCGCTGCTGCCGCCCACATCCATTCCTATGGCGTATCGCATGGTTGCATTCTAAACCGGGAATTCGAACAGCGGCTGTAGGCTGTGGGCTGCAGGCTGCGGGCAAACCTGGGCACGCCGATAGTCTACAGCCTACGGTCTACAGCCTGTTGCTGGCCGTCGCGGACCTGCGTTATGATTAAGTGACTCTGCGAACGGTGGGCCTGTGGCGCAGTTGGGAGCGCGCTTCAATGGCATTGAAGAGGTCAGGGGTTCGAATCCCCTCAGGTCCACCAAATCCCCACCGGGAAATCGTTGCCGCCGACATTGAACGCTACCTGCATAGCCTGCTTCCCGGGCGCGACCGCGTGCTCCGGGAAATGGAGGAGTACGCGCACCATCACCTTCCCTTGCGCGACGGCGTTTCCGTCTCGCTGCGGGTCTGATCCCGGAGCCGTTCAACGCGGAGACGCGGAGGGCGCAGAGCAAACGCAGAGGATTCCTCTGCGTTGAAACTCACTCAAGGCCGCGAGCCGAGCTCAATAAAACGCGAAGCGGAACGGCATCAGAGCGGCGGGGCGGCCGCTGTTGAGAATCCGCGCGGCCGACAGCAGCCGCAAGGCCTCCGGAACAGGCGTGACCGGCAGCGCCGGCAGGCGCACCTCGGCCGACTGCCCGCGTTCCATGATGATCTCGAACAGCGAGCGCTGGTGCGGAAAGACAACCAGCTCCACCCGCCGGCCGGCCGGTATGCCCGCTTTCTGCTTGGCCAGCTCGACGGCGCGCCGCAGCCCGCCTAGCTCATCAACCAGGCCCTTTCGTTTGGCCTGCTCGCCGGTAAAGACGCGGCCGCCGGCCAGGCGCTCGACGTCCTCGATTTTCATTTTCCGCGCCGCCGCCACCTTACCCTTGAATATCTTGTACATGTCGTCGGCCAGCCGGCCGACGATCTGCCATTGCTGCGGCGTGTAGGGGACGTAATCGCTGTCCAGCGTGGAGTTCGGGCCGCGGGTGACGCCGTCCTTGGTGATGCCCAGCTTGTCGTACAGCCCGTGGATGTTGATCTTGCCGTGGACCACGCCGATGGACGCGGTCAGCGTGCCGGCGCCGGCCACGATCGGATCGCCGCTGGCGGCGATGTAGTAGCCGCCGGAGCCGGCCACGTCCGACATGGAAATCACCAGCGGTTTGCGGGTGTGCAGGTCGTTGACGGCCCGCCAGATGGCGTCGGAGGCCAGGGCGTCGCCGCCCGGAGAATCGATCCGTAAAATCACGGCCTTCAGTGAGGCATCATCGCGCGCCTGCCCCAGCAGCCGGGTCATGTTCTCGGCGGTCATGTTCTGTTCGCCGCTCAGCGGATCGGTCCCTCCATCGCCCGAGGCGATGTCGCCGACCGCATAGACTACGCCGATCTTCGGTCCGCTCTGCAGGCCGGCATCGGAGGCCGGCACCTCGGCGTACTGCCGCGCGCTCATCTTGTTGAACTGCCTGCCCGGGTCGGCGTTCTTAATCAGGTCGTAGACCTGGTCCTCGTAAAGCAATTGGTCTATCAGCCCGGCCTGCCGGGCTGCCGGCGCCGGATACGGTCCGGCTTCGATGATGGCCCGCACCTGCTCGACCGGCTTCTTTCGCGCTTCGGAAATGGTCTTGAGCGCGGTTCCATAGAGGCTATCGACCAGCCAGTTGACCATTTCCCGGTGCTCCGGGGTCATGGCCTTTTGGGTGAAGGTGTTGGAGTACGTCTTGTATGCGCCGGTGTGGACCAGCTCGGCCTGCACGCCCAGCTTGTCGAGTGTGCCTTTGAGGAACAGCGATTCGGCGCGCATGCCTTTCACCTCGAGCAAGCCGACCGGCTGCATGATCACCTGGTCGCAGGCCGTGGCGATGAAGTAATCGCGAAGCGAGCCGGAGATCATGTAGCAATAGAGCTTCTTGCGGCTGGAGCGGAAGCGCGCCAGGGCGGAGCGCAGCTCGTCGGCCTTGGCCCAGCCGATTTCGGGCGAGCGCAGCCGGACCACCACCGCCACGACACGCTGGTCGGCGGCTGCTTTCTCCAGCGTCTCGTCAACATACCGCAGGGTTGGTTTCAGGCCGCCCTGGAGGAGGCGCGCGGGCAGATCGGTCGGGTTCACCTCGACGATCTCGCCCTTCAGATCCAGCACCACCGTGGTTGGCGATTTCACTCGCGGCGGCAGCGAAGGGACCTTGATGGCGATGATCACGATCAGGACCAGCCCGAGAAAGGCCAGGATCAGTCCGGTCACAATGCCGAGAAGCCAGTTACGCATGCAAACTCCCTCCGACCTAAAATAGTATCACGCGGCCTCCGGCCAGCCCGGCACACGCGGTTGTAGGCGCGACGACGCTTGTGGTCAATGTCATTCACCTTTGCACAAGGGAGCGCCGTAGGCGCGGCTGATGATAGCCCACCACTTCAGTGGTGGGTCAGCAACACAAGCTGTATGAGTCCCGTAGGGACGGCTGAAACCCGCGCTGGCAAAGGCGGTCAGTCGTCCCTACGGGACTCGAACTGTTTCCGCCGGGTACCCAGCGTTGAAACGCTGGGCTATCATCGGGCGCCCCTCCGGGGCTGGCTCCGCAAAACCAAATGACGCTGACCGTTGTGTTCGTTATTGGCGCCGGAGTTGAATCTTGCCGCAAAGCACGGCAATCTGAATAGAGAAGGGGGGTGCGCGATGCCGTTCAGAAAAAGCCCGGGAATCCGCTGGTCCGAGGTCACGCCCAGGAGCGTCTACCTGACCCGCCGCCGTCTCCTGGCGGGCGCTTCGGCCGCCGGCGCCATGGCGGCCGGCTACCGGCTACTGGAGAGCGGGCATCCCCGCCAGACGGTGCTGGCCGGCACGCGCCTCGGCCCGTTGCTGAAGAGCCCGTTCAGCACCGACGAGAAGCAGACGCCCGACAACGACGTCACCCACTACAACAACTTTTACGAATTCGGGACGCAGAAGGAGCAACCAGCGGAACTGGCGAAAGACTTCAAGACTTCGCCCTGGACCATCCAGGTGGATGGCGCCGTAAACAAGCCCAGGACCTACGACCTGGACATGATCCTGAAGCTGGCGCCGCTGGAGGAGCGCATCTATCGCCACCGCTGCGTCGAGGGCTGGTCGATTGTCGTTCCCTGGATCGGTTTCCCTTTGAATGCCCTCATCAAGCAAGTGGAGCCGACATCGAAAGCGAAGTATGTCGCGTTCCAGAGCTTCTACGACTCGAAGCAGATGCTGTCGTCGCGCGCCGCCGGCATTCCTTTCCCATATGTCGAGGGCCTGCGCCTGGACGAGGCCATGAACCCGCTGGCGATCCTGTGCGTCGGCCTGTACGGTGATGTTTTGCCCAACCAGAACGGGGCGCCGGTACGCCTGGTGCTCCCCTGGAAATACGGGTTCAAGAGCATCAAGTCGATCGTGAAGATCAGCTTCGTGGAGAAAGAGCCGTCCACCACCTGGAGCCGCCAGAATCCGGGGGAGTACGGTTTTTATTCGAATGTAAATCCGAGCGTGGACCATCCCCGCTGGAGCCAGGCGCAGGAAAGGCGGTTGGGCGAGTTCCTCAAGCGCCCGACGCTGCTGTTCAACGGCTATGGCCAGCAGGTGGCCGCGCTCTACACGGGCATGGACCTGCGGAAATACTACTAATACCGGACAATTAACCACGGATGAACACGGATGGACACGGATAGATGCCAGTCCCAGGCACCGCCTTGTACAACACCAAGCCACAAGGGTAACAGCTGCGCTGGGCCTCTGTGCTCTGATCCGTGTTCATCCGTGTTCATCGGTGGTGAATTCCGTTCTCTGACATGAGTCGAGGCACGGCGATCAAGGCGCTGCTGTTTCTGGCCGGGCTGCTGCCTGCGGCGCGGCTGGTGTGGCTGGGCTTGCACAACCGCCTGGGCGCCAACCCCATTGAGCGAAAAAACGCAGGATGGACGACCGTTGCGGCGATATCGACGAAGATGGCGAATCGAACGCCTGTTCGCCTGGCTCTTCAACTTTCGCCGCGTGCTCACCCGTTATGAACATCATGCTTCGAACTTCCTCGGCTTGGTCCAACTCGCTTGCTGTTGCATCCTGCTGAGGTATTTATGAGAAGGCTTCTAGTGGTCTTTTTCATGGTGTTGAATCGTTGGTGGTGTCGGTTTCAATTTTTGCCCGAACGGCTGCGAGCCTTCCGGCACTCGTGGCTGTTTCAGTGTTTCAGGCGAAAGAACTGTGCGGGGTTGGTGATGTCGGACGAGAAGGTGCCACAGGCTGACTTAACTCACTTTTTGAACCCCGCCTCCGTGCCGGAGCGTTTGATCTTGGATTCTTGAATGGTGCCGGGCTTCCAATCGCGCGCCATCTGCACGTCGGCGGCGACGTCCTGGGTTTGCTTGGGAATGTCCACCAAGCCGGCGCGGTTGTAGAGGACGGGCTGAACGTATTGGCGCGTGTAGGCAACGGAATAATTCTTCCAGTGATTCAGGGCCGCTTCGAGATGCTGCACGGCGGAGGCTTGTTGTTTGGCGTCGCCGGTTTTGTCGAAGAGCGCGAGGTCGCAGGCACCGCGAATCTTCGCCGCGTAGTAAAGCCCGAGACGCGACATGGCTTCGATGTCGCCGAGCGTGGCGGTGTATTCCTTGGCGCTGGCGGCAGGCGTGACAGTGGCACGCTGGAGCTCGGGCAGGGCTTTAAGCGCCCTGGTGGCGTTGGCATCCAGAGTCGCGGCGATCTCCAGCGGCGTCACGCCTTGCGGCATCTGCTTTGCAAGCAGACCCGTTCGCCACTCGATGATGTTCAGCACGCCGGCACCGGGCATTGTGCCGCCTTCGATAAAATCGCGCACGGTGTAGAAGCCTTCTCTCTTCCGGCAGGCTTCGGGAAACCACTTGATGTCAATATCGCCCCAAAAGAAACGCGTGATGTGAGGAAACGTCTTTGAGGCATCCGCCCACGCGGCGGTGAGCCGGGTCGCATCGGCGCCGGGGAAACGCGCGGCGGTGAGACGCTCAAACGTGGCCGCGGGCAGATCGGGTGCATAGGCGAGGCGACCCCACAGGGCAAAGGACAGCCATTGCTTTTGCATGACGGTTTGGCGCGGGCCATCGGGGTTCTTGGTGATGAAATCCCGCCCCCAGTGATAACCGTCGGGGCCCATGTAGAAGCCGGCGATCTTGTCCTCGCCCGGGATGGCCTTGATGAAGGCGCGGGCATAGTCCACGTCGGCCCAGCGGAAGCTGTGAATGTCGTCATTGCGGATCGTAAGCCAGCTGCGGAGTCTGGGACTGAGCAAGGGCAGCACCGGCTTGATCATGCTTGGGTTGGGCACGGAATACATGTGGGCGATCGCATACTTGAAGCTGAGGTCGAGCGGACACGGAAGTTCGGCAAACGCGGTTTGAATGTCGCTCAAGCTGGTCATGTGGAAGCGATGAATGAGCCGGAACTTGCGGTCGGGGGTGTCCTTCAAGCCATCCCGAATGCCTTCGCCGTAGGTTCGCCAGAGCCATTCCTCCTTGGAGACTTCCCTGAATTCCTTTTCCGGCATGAGTTCGCCGGCGGTGACGCCAAAACCGGCCAGCAGCGGATACGTCTTGATCGTTTCGCGGACGCTGGCGCGGAAATACTCGATCGAGCGGGGGGCGGTTTTGTCACGGGTGATCCCGTCTTTGCCTTCCGCCGCACCGAGAAACACATTCCAAGTGAACCAATAGACCTCCACGCCGCGATCTTTCGCCATTTGCATGACGTCGCGCAAGAACTGGATCTTTTCGTCAATCGTCATTTTCTTCACGACGATGAGCTCTTCCTTATCCACGCCAGTGCTGTGCACATCCTCCAGCGCGACGTTGGGGAACTCCGGCACCTTCACGATGCTGGGGAAAGGATTCATACTCCACCACGAGAGGAGGTTGTAGCGATGGCGGGCCATGTCGTCGAAGGTCTCGCGCCAGAAATCCCGGCTCCACATTTCGCCAACGTTGAGCCGCGCGGAGTCCGGCCACTCGCGCGCGGTGTAGGTGGGCGTGCGCACGTCGAGCGGGATGTTGAACTTGATGCCGCGCTGCTTGATGTGCGGCGTGTGGTCGGAATCCTTCAGCGAATCGAGCGTCCCCGTGCGAATCGCCTCCGCGATGTCCAGTCCGCCATACATCGCGCCGGCTTCATCGGCTCCGCGCACGGTGATCACGCGGCGTGCGCCCTCGTTCCGCACGCGAATGCTGTAACTCTGCGCGGCGGAATCTCGCTCTTTCCCGACTGTGAGCGCAATGCGAGTCGCACCGGCCTCATCGCCCAAAGTCATGCCGCGCGCCAAGGCCTCACGACGGATCTCTTCCACTGCAAACTTCCCCGGCCCGCCAGTCGCCGGGTCGTTCGCCAACTCAAGGCTTCCGGCCAGCGCGGCCAGCGGCGCCAGCAGCAGGGTGGTAAGGATGAGAGAGTTTTGCCGTTTCATGGATGTGGTCTATCTATTCAATTATGAAGGAAGCGGGCGAGGGCGCCCGCGCTCCATGGCCCGAATTTCCACTGTCTGAATCGCAGATCTTTCCTATCTCACCATTTTGAGCCGGGTATTGGCAAGGTCGAAAGTGCCTTTGGCATCGCGTGGCAAACGGAAGCGTAGGGTGGTCCCGTCCTTGAACGTGGTTTTGATCTCGAACTCGATGCTGTGCTCCTGCCATTGCCCGGTCAGCGGAATCTGGGCTTCCCTGGAAACCAGGCGCCAGTCGTCGGCCAGCTCAAACTCGACGGATTGGCCGGGCGTGCCACGCACGCTGAAGACGAAGCGGTAGCGGCCGGGGTCGAGCTTGGCACCCCTGCCGAGGTCGTGGCTAAGGCTGGAGCCTTCGCCGAAATCGCCTGTCACGCGGATGACGCGGCTGGCGCCGGGGCCGTCAGCGAGAATCTGCTTCTCCAGGCCGTTGCCCGGCGTTTTCAGGACCCAGTAGCGCCAGGGATTGATGAGTTCGGTGTTCGGATCAGGAGTCCACGGCGTCACGGCTTTCACGTCAGGCACGGGCGGCGCCTTCACCGCCCGCAGCTTCTCGGGCACTTTGTAATAGAGGCTGTCATCAAAGGCGGGGCTGTCGAAGGCCACATTCTTCAAAGAAGCTTCCTTCGGCGCCTCGCCGATGCCGATGAAGCCCAGCGGATGCCAGCCGCCGCGGAAGTAGTTCTCGATTGCAAACCGCGCGCTCGGCATCATGCCGCCCTGACGATCCAGAATGGCGAAGGCGAGGAGGTATTGGCCCGGTTTGATGTGCTGCGGCAGCGTGGCGTGACCTTCATTGTCATGCGGCACGGCGGGGCGGCGATAGGCGAACCCCGCGCTGTCCCAATCCTCGCCAGGCAGCCATTTGCGGATGTCCACGCCCGCCAGCGGTGCGGACCAGACCGGCTTTTTCGTCGCGGGATCGAGCAGCCCGACGGCCACGGGCCAGTCGAGGTAAAAGGGGGCGCTGCCGGTGTTTCGCACGGTCAGCTTCACCGTCAGTCTTCTTCCGGGCGACACGGCGAGCGGATAACTGGCGGAATCGAGCACGAAACGGTAGCCGAAGGCTTTTTGAACCTCGGCGGCACCGGCCAGCACATCGCGGTTGGAGTCGTCATAGTTGGTGATCCAGCCGAGGTAGCTCGCGTGGTAGCGGCGGATCTTGTCGATCATGTAGCGGCGGTAGGCCGGCACCGTCATAGTCTCATCGGGCTTGCGTCCGAAGGTCTCCATTGGCTTCGCGCTCTCGCGCTGCTGCTGCCAGTTGTATTCCACCTCGCCTTCGATGGGGGCGTGTTTCCAGATATCGCGATACACATGCGTGGCCTGCCAGGGAAGCTGATCCTTGGGACCCTCGGGTGGCTCGCGGCTGATGTTGGCGAAAGTGTCGTAGTAGATGCCGAATCCGGCCTGCATGAACTCCGGGTCATTGTGCCGGACGAGTACGGGTTTGTGCTTGAATGCCTTCTGAAACGCTTCCGCGAGCAGGCGACGCTGCCCGGCGGTCGGCGCGGGATTGTGATGCTCGCCAAAGTATCCAATGAGGCCCATTTGCACGGCAAAGATGCGCGGGTCCTCGTCCCAGGCCTTTCCGAGCTTCTCTACGAGCCGCAGCAGCCTTTCCTGAAAAGCCGGGCTGTCGTAGTCGAAGGTGTGCAAGTCGGCGGGCCAGTACTGCTTTCCAGAAGACCCATTCCAGTCGAGATACACGCGCGGCACGAGTTTGACATTCAGATCCTCGAAGCGCTTGCCATTGGTGTCGGTGATCTTATTGATATGAGCGATGATGCGCTCCAGGGAGTCATCCGCGCAGACCTCGATGTCGTTCCACTTGATGTATTGGCGCTTCAGGAGCCCGTAGCCGTCTTTCTTGTATTCGCGGAAGCCTTTGAGCGGATTGTTGATCGCGCCGTCGAACTCGGGCGGGGTGACCGTGACCCAGCCATTTTGAACCGATGTCCCGATTGATCTAGAACGCTGCTGGTCATCAGCCAGGACGCGATCCAGAGGGAAAAGCGTACAAAACAGCAGAGCGAGAAGGGGGAGGCGTCTTGTTTTCATGGTACTCAGCCGCAATCGTTTGTTCCGCGCGACATTCAAGGCTTTGGCGCGGAGTCTTATTTTCTTTCCACCAGTGCTTTCTGGCTAATCTCAATATCTCTCTGCACCGCTGGCGTCAGCGACGTCCAGGAAAAAGGCTCTTTCGAGTTCGATGGAACCGGCAGCCGGTTGAATTTCCCGCCTAGTTCGGCCAGGCGCTTCCAATGAGCCAATGCCCTCTCCAGGGCGGCGATGGTGACCGCCTGCTGCTTCGCGTCGTTCTTCGCGCGCGCGGTGGCGAGAGCCACGCCCGCACGCAACTTCTCAGCGAAGTAGCTTCCGTAGGCGACCCAGGCCTCGATGTCCGTCAATTCGCACTCCAGTGTGGGCGACGGTGTCGTCCTGGCGCGAATGACGGCCACCCGTTGCGATGCTTTCGCGCCATCGCGGTCGAGTTGCGCCGCGAGCGTGAGCGGCGAGAGTTTGCTAGGCTCGGCAACGCCGTCGGCCTTCACGAAATCGGTGATGTTGATGTAGCGCTTCGTATCGAGCACCGGATGGTTGATGAACGCGTCAATATCGAAGAAGGTACGCGCCCCATTGTCCCTATCCACCCAAGACGAAAAGCCTTCCGTATAAAGCGAGCCATCCCAGGTGCCCCGATGAAACGAAGCGAAATGGAGCGGCACCTGGCTGGCCAGTTTCCACGCCTGCAGCAGGTCATCGCCCAGACCTGCGCCGAAGCGTTCCTCCAGCAGTGCGGCAAAGACACGATCGGGCGTCGCCCCGTCGTAGAGCAGGCGTCCCCACACCGCGTAGAAGAGCCATTGCCGCTCGAACGCAAAACGCCAATTCTTGTGCGGCCCAGGCGCTGTGATGTAGTCGAGCGCCGGCACGTAACACTCGGAGCCGATGATAGCCCCGCCCACGTAGTCCTTGCGCTGGTTCTGCACGAAGGCCCGCACAAAGTCGGGTTGGCCCCAGCGCAGGATGAACATGTCTTCGTTGCGCATGGTCCACACAACTTTGTGGCGGGTCGGCGGCGGATTCCAATAGGCATCCGAGAGTTTGCCGCCGTGGACTATGAACAGCTCGGGCGAGGAATGGGCGTGCGACCAATTGTGCTTGAACTCGACATAGACCGGCCCGGCGATGTTGTCGGTCAGACGCTCGATCTGGGCGCGCGTCCGGCGGTCGTTTTCTTCGCTCGTGGTGCCGCCGGACTTCAGGTCGGCGGAAAGCGGCACCCGGTAGATGAACTTGGCCGGACGCTTGGCGTTGGCAATCCCTGCAAAGAAGGTGCGGTCCAGCCAGGCGCGCCGCTGGTCCGGCGTCATGCCGCCCATCTGTTCGCCCAGCGTGATACCCAACCCCGTGAGATTGGGATACTCATCGAGCACCTGCGTCACCACTTCTCTCGTATAGCGTTGGACGATTTCACTGGTTTCGGCATGCGGACCAATATGCCGCCAGTTTTCGCTCCAACGTGCGACGTTGTGGGTGCGGGCGAACTCGGGGGAAACAAAGACATTCCAGTTCACCAGGTAGGTCTCAATGCCCCGCTCCTTGGCCATAGCCAGGATGCCGCGCCAGAGGGTCTGCCACTCGACCAGTTCGGCATCAGTGAACGGGGAAGCCTCCGGGAAGCTCTTTGGACGAACCATATAGTGGAAGGGATGCAGGCTCCAAAGCGAGAGCACGTTGAAGCGATTCTCCGCCATCATGTCGAGGAAGGCCTCCCAGAATTTGAGATCGCGGCAGGTGGCATCGTGCTGCTCGATGGCTGGACTTGTGCGGTAGGCGGCCCACGGCAGATTGAACTTGATGGCGCGGAACTGGAACTGCGCCTTCACCGTGCGTTCCTTGATCTTGTTCCAGGGCGTGCCCATGCGGATTTGCTCCGCCACATCCAGCACGCCATACATCGCGCCGCGTTCGTCGCCCCCGGTGATCCTCAGGCCCTGGCGCGAGCCGACCCGCCGGAAACCATCCGCGCCAATGTCGGTCATCAGGGTCTGATCGACGGTGACCACGATCTGCGCGCGTTGGCCGGGCGCTGGATTCCTGGTCCACTTCAAGGTGCCGGCTTGCCGTTGGAGTGCCGCTTTCAGTTTACCCAGCGCGAAGTGAAGCATCAACGAATCGGGCGCAATGACGGTGACTTCGGCAGCTTGGAGCGCTGCGGCGCACGCGAACAGCCCGACGGGCAGCAGCGTGAGACGGATGAGGTTGGATTTCATGGCTGATGGTCTATAGTGTCAGAACGTTCGAGGCTAGGATCCACGGGACGGCGCGACGGCGGACGGTACAAGCGCAGTACGCCCAGAAGCACGGGATCGTACCGCAATCGATCGTGAAGCCGATCGACATGAGCCTGGTCGCGGCCGCGGAAGGCGATTACGTGACGATGTCGATCGACGACGAATCCGAGGTGACAACCCTGACGCCGCAACAACGGAACCGTCTGATCGCCGAGCTCGAAGAGTAGATGCGGGAGGCCGCGCGCAAGTTTGAGTTCGAGCGCGCGGCGCAGTTGCGCGACCGCGTGAAGGCTCCGCGGGAGCCGGCGGCGATGTAGCGAACCTGGCCCTGCTCCTTCGTGTCTCAACAGGACCTCACGGGTCTGAGGCACAGCCTCGCTAGTACCGCAGCCGCAGCCCCAATTGCATGCGGCGCCCGTAGGCCTGCGAGTAGATGTCGTACGACTTCCCGAAATTGCTGCTGGAGAGGGACATGTTCGGTTTGTTGACGTTGGCGTTGTTGATGGTGTTGTAGGTCTCGATGCGCATCTGTGCTTTGACTTTCTCGGTGACGGAGAACTCCTTGCTCATCGTGGCGTCGATGTTGAAGAACTGCGGCCCGCGGATGTTGTAGTAGAACCACGGATTCGAGCGCCGCGTGTAGGCCGGCAGGTAGGCGAAGACCGAGGTATTAAACCAGGCATTGGGGCCGGGGTTGTCGATCTTGGGATCGCCACTGACGGCGTAGGAGCCGAAGTTGAGAAGATCGCCGGTGTGCCAGGTGCTGCTGCCCGCCAGGTCCCAGCCACCGACCAGCGCGTCGAGCAGCCGCCCGCTGTGGCGCAGGAAGTGGCGGTTTTTCCCGATCGGGATGTGATAGACGCTCGAAGCGGTCACCCGGTGGCGGTAGCGCCCGCCATCCTGCGTGGTGAAGTTCTTCAGGTAGTTGTCGACGTTGTCGTAGAAGGTGCGATTCTTCTGAACGTTGTAGTTGTATCCGACCAGCAGACTGAAGCCCGAACTGTAGGACTTGATTACCTTGAGCTGAAGGGAGTGGTAGGTCTGGTCGCCGCCGGAGAGCCCGTCGATGACGGTGATGTTGCCGTACTGCGGGTACGGCTTGGCCAGGGTCAGGGCGGAGACGGTAGCCTGGTTCCATAACGCGCCGGGCGACTGATTGGGAGTCGGGATGCGATAGAAGGGGTTCGCCACCTGGATATTGGTCGCGGCCTTGAAGTCGAGCTGGATACGCGGGTCGGTTTGGTTGATGTTGTAGTTGTTCTGGTAGAGTCGCGTGCTGAAGTTGAAGAAGTAGGTGGCGTCGGCGAGGATGTGGAACGGCAATTGCCGCTGTAGAGAGACGTTGATGCGGTTGCTGAAGGACCGGGGGCGGTCGGGGTTGATGAACGTGATGGTGTCCCCGATGCCGGTGTAAGCGCCGTAGGACTTGCCGTAGGAGGGAACTACCGGCCAGGAAGAGGGGAACGGATCGGAGAGGGTCATTTGCGGCACTCCCTGCACGTGCGGCGGCGCGTCCGTGTAGTTGGCGAATCCGGTGTAAGGAGCGCTGAACTGGTTGACCGCGTTCTGATTCATGTTGTGCGGCAGGGAGTAGCGGCCGTAGCCCACGCGCAGAGCTGTCTTCGCAGTCAGGCGCATGCCCATGCCGATGCGCGGAGACCAGGTGCCACGGTCGGCGTTCCAGGCGCCGCGGTTCTCGGCGCTGGTGAACCGGAAGGCGCCGTTGAGGATCCAAGGGCCGGTATAGAACTGCCTGGTGCCGGCGGGCATCTGGACGTTCTGGAGCTCCGGTATCGGCTTGGTGAGGTCGAGCGCGTAGGTGATCCGGTTCTGCTCTTCGTAATAGGGCTGGTCGAACTCGTAGCGGAGGCCCAGATTCAACGTCACATTGCGGGAGAGCTTGAAATCGTCGTTGAGAAAGGCGCCATAGAAGCGGGTGTTGACGGTGGGCTTCATCAGGCTCGACATGGAGGTCTCGGTGCTGTCCCAGGCGCTCGGGCTGGCGCCGATCGGGACCACCGCGCCGATCAGGAACGACGCGTACGGATTCCCGGACGTGACGGCGCTGGGGCTGACGTAGGTGGCATTGGTGATGTCCGGGTTGAAGCCGAAGCCAGGGTTGCACTGTTGGATAACGCTGGGCGCGCGTGTGCCGAGAGTCTCGAATCCGGCCTTAAGATAGTGACGACCCTGCTGCCGCGAGATCTTGATGTTGAGCCCGTCGCCGCTCGGCGTCTGGTTCCAGTAGCCGCCGGAGGGGCCCATCGTGAGCCAGCGCCCTCCATCTCCGGTGATGCTCATCCGAACCTGGAGCTTGGGGAAAAACGGGTCGCTGTAGATCGGGGCGTAGAACTTGCTGTTAGGCCAAAGCGAAGCGAACGTGTACTCCTGCGCCTGCGGACCGAAACGAGATGCGTCGGCGAAGTTGTGATAGTCGCCGCTGATCGTCAGGAGCATCTTCGAATTCAGGGTGTAGGTGAAGGTGCCGGAGTAGGTATTGCCGTCGCGCTGGCTGCCGCGGTCGCTGTCGAACAATGGGGAGCCGGTCGGGTTCGATACCGAGGCCGGTGTGCGGAAAACCTGGACGCGGGCGCTGACGTTGATGCGGTCATTGACGTGGAAGTCAACCCGGTCGGCGAAGTTCTTGTAGGGGTACTGGATGGGGAGCGAAGAGATGTAGTTGTTGAGGTGGTCCCAGCCGGTGCCCGGCGCGTTGGGCTTCCAGAGCGCTCCCATGAACTTGACCGCGATCGGATCCTGTCGCGAGGCGGGGATGACGTTGCCGGGGAAGGGCGTGCGCCGGATGGTGGCGCCGTTGTTGGTCGTGGTGGTGGTCCAGGGGTCGTAGATCGTTAGAAGAGCGCCGGCGCGATTCACAGTTTGCGAAAAGTCGCCCTTCCGTTCGAGGTCGTTGGGGAGAGTGGCGGTATAGGGCGCGGCCGCGTTGGTGAACTTCCAGCCCTCGTAGGACACGAAGTTGAATAGCCGGTTCTTGAGCAGACGGTGTCCGACGGTGAAGCCGTAGATGTGCTGGCGGTCCATGTTGACGGTACGGAAATAGCGATTGGAGACGGCGTTGGCCCAGGGGTAGCGGCCGTTATAGAAGAGACTGCCGTGGAGTTGATTGGTGCCGCCCTTGGTGACGATAGAAATCGCGGAACCGGAGCCGTGGCCGTACTCGGCGTCGACCGTGTTCTGCGAGATGGTGATCTCCTGGACCATGTCTGGAGCGGGGACGTAGCCGGTTTTGACGCTGACTCCGACGCGGCTGCCGTCAACCTGCAGGTCGTTGGAGAAGTTGGCGCCGCCGCCGATGCTGAGGCGTCCGGGCCCCCAACTATTGAAGGGCTGATACTCGCTCTGCGTGTCGTCCTTAAGTACCGAGGGGTCGAGCGTGGCTAGAAGGAACGGGTTGCGATAGAGCTGCGGGACCTCCTGGGAGAGCTTGCCTTCGACTGTGGTATCGAGGTTGCTGGTGGTGAACTGTACCTGGCTGGCCTCGGCGGTGACGGTGAGGGTCTCGGTGATGCCTCCCGCCTTCAGGGTGGCGTCCACGGTAATGCCGCCGCGGGCGGCCAGCGGCACATTCGACTGCACGAACCGGGTGAAGCCGGGGAACTCCACGGTGACGCTGTAGGAGCCGGGTTCAACGAGGTCGAAGATGTAGAATCCCGCTGGGCTGGTTTGCCGGACCACGGCGACGCCGGTGTTGTTGTTGCGCAGCGTTACGGTCGCGCCGGAGATGACCGCGTCCGAGGTGTCGCGGACGACCCCTTGGATCCTGCCGCGATACTCCTGGGCCTCCAGGACGCCTGCGGCGAGCGTCATCAGCACAAGGGCTGTGGCCAGAAGCCGGTTTGGCCAGGTCGTGGCCAGCAACGAAGTGCGCGAACCGTTGCGCGAGGATGACCGACCGAAGAATGCGTTCATGCGTGACCTCTATCCGACATCACCGACTGGAGTATAGAAGCAACATGCCGGAACTGTTGTACAATCCTACCCTGGCCGGGATTCGATCTAACTCGGTCCGGGCGCGCGCGCCATGGAGCGGATGCGGCCCGGTGTGGTTCCGAAGCGGCGCCGGATGTGACGGTTCATGTGGCACTGGTCGCAAAAGCCCGTCTCCGCGGCGATCTCCGCCAGCGATAGATCGCTCTCTACCAGCAGTTGGTGCGCTCGGCCCACCCGCAATTGGTCCACATATACGGAAAACGTCAGTCCAGTCGCTTTTCGAAAGAACCGCATGAAGTAGCTCGCGCTCATCTTCAGCATCCGCGCCGCTGCCGTTACGCTGAGAGCCGCGTGGTGCTGAGCGGCCACATACTCAAACAGCGGCGCGAGGCGGCGCAACTTGTCGCGGCGCAATTCGTAATCGCTGCGCTCCACCAGGCTGTCCCGGAATGCCTCGCCCAGGCAGATGAGCAACTCGGCCAGAATGGCTTTCTGACGCGCCTGCCCCTCCACGTCGGCGCTTCTCTCGACCCGTGCCAGCACCAACCGATTCAGGCAATCCCAGGCTTCGGCCGCCATACGGTTCCCCGAGCGCAGATGCAGACAGCCGTCCCGCAGATGCTGGAACGGCTGCAGCAGCCACAGATCGCACGGCAGCGCCCCGGGCGCAGCCACCAGTTCCGGGTAGAAGACCACCACCAACGCGCGGCGCGATGGCCCTTCAAACCGGCCAACGGCGTGCAGACGCAAGTTGTCGATCAACAGGATGTCGAGCGCTTCAAATGCTTCCTCGCGCTCTCCGATGCGAAAGGTCCCCGATCCGGCGAGTGGACAGAAGATCTCCAGCCGCTCATGCCAGGTCATCGGTACTGCGCCGACAACTGCGGGGAATTCGAACAAATTCAACGCTAGCGGGAAGGCCGGATCGAGTGTCAGATGATAGCGTTTCGCCGAATCCACCTGCTCCAGGGTCTGGAATGACTCAACGCGCAACCTTGTCTCCACCTCGGCAGCGAGATGCAGTCCGGAGGCCTGGAAATCAGACTTTACGGCCCTTTTTTTGGTCAATTGATGCATTTAAACAGACTGAACGCCGCGATTTTTCACTCGGCCGAGCATGTGTCGAATAGGCGGCATTGAGCGGCGTCCGGTCGAACGTCACCGCGCGCCCGCTTCTTTTTTGGCCGCCCGCGAGTCCAGTGCCGTCCGAATTGCTGTGAGATTTCGCCGGAATTTCCATTTTTGCCCCGGTTCAACGTAAACATATGCCCCTCCCCCCGGTGTGTCAACCGCCACATGACTCTTTCGGCACGGCAGACTCCCGGCATGGCCCGTATGGGGCGCCCCTGCGAGCTCCCAGCGCCTCGGGCAGCGAAAACCCCGCCGCCGGAGGCGACTTCTTGAGACACTCCAGCCCCGCCGCCACGTCCTTCCATGAAGTTTGCTTCCCTCTGCCTGCGCGGCTACCCCGCCGGGAGCGATAGCGCTCCGATCCGCCGCACCATAGCCCCGAACAGCCGCCGCGTCAGATGGCTCTCGGCCAGCATCAGCCAGTAGTAGCGCGCGTGCTTGACCAACCTGCCGCCGGTCTTCACCAGCCGTTGTTGCAGGCTGGTCAGCGACCAGTGGCCGATCTTCTTTGGCAACACCAATCGCCGCCACAGGTTCCCCAGGTTATAGGCGGTTAGGCTCAGCCATAGCTGCACCTCGTTGGAGCGGAAGCGGTGGCAGGACAATCGGGTCATCTTGACGGCCTGCTTGCCTTCCTTGATCCACTGTTCCGCTGTTCCCCGCTTGTTGTAGAACCGCACCACTCCGCGGCTGTCGGTCTCCAGGTTGGTCACGATGAAGCCCACGCGTGGAAACAGTTCGCCAACGTGGAACTCGATCTTCGCCACCACGCGCCGCGCCGTCTTCCAACTCGCTGCTTGGTAAAGAAAGCCTTTGTACCAGACCACCGGCTTGTGGCTCGGCCGTCCCACCCGACGGGTCAGCAATTCCGCGATGTCTCGCTCCAGGTTCTCATTGGCCGGAATGCGGATGGCATACTTGACGCCCCGCTCTTCCAGCGCTTCGTAGATCTCCGGCTTGGCGAAGGCGGCGTCCGCACGGAACACCACTTCTTTGCCCAGCTTCTGTTGCCGCTCAATCTCAGGCAGCAGCAACTCTTCCCAGTCGTCGGCGCTGTGGACGTTGCCAGGCCGCAGCTTTGCCGCCAAACAGTCGCCCTCGCGGTTGAACAACAATAGCGGGTGGTAGCAGGTGGACTCGAAGTGGCCGTTGTACGCGCTGTTCTCCTGCTCGCCGTACACCGGAATCTCGGTGCTGTCCATGTCCAGCACAACCCGTTGGGGAGCATCAATGGCCTCCGCCTTGGCGATCAGTTCCCGATTGATGGCGGCCAGCCCGGTGAGATTCTCTTGCTGGGTCAGCAAGTCGGTCCCGAATGATTGCAGGCGAGAGGTCAGCGCCGCCCCTCGCTCCCAAATCTTCGCGGAACCGATCAGCCGGAATGTCGGATCTTGCGAGAGCCGCTCGGCATCGTTGACATCTTCATAGCCCGCCATGCGGCTATAGACGGACTGGCGCAACAGGTCCGCCAAGGGGAGTTGCGTGTTCTTCCCGCGTCGCGAGTCGGTCAGGTGCTGGGCGATGAGTTCACCGAAGCCCAGCCGTTCGTCCAACTCACGAACCAGAATCAAGCCACCATCGGAGGTGACGCGTGATCCCTGGAAGTCGACCTTCAGAGAGCTATTGAACGATAGCTGAAACGGCTGGTTCTGTCTTTCACCCATTGGGTGTCGGCCTCCGGAGGGTTCTGATAGCCCTCAAACCACTATGGATATTGATGTCGACGAGCATCCGACGATTCGTAAGTAGAGTTCAAAACGGAAATGCGGGTTGAGTTCATCACCCACGAGACGGGCGACTGGACGCTCATCTTCCTGGTTTTGACCCTGTCGGTCACTCCGGCGCGGCGCCTCCTGGGCCGCCCTGAGCTGACTCGCTATCGGCGCATGCTGGGGCTGTTCGCATTCTTTTACGGCTGCCTGCACTTCACCACCTATATCTGGTTCGATAAGTTCTTCGACATCGCCGCAATGCTGAAGGACGTCAGGGAGCGGAAATTCATCACCATGGGCTTCGCCGGGTTCGTGCTGATGCTGCCGCTGGCGCTGACGTCGACCGCCGGCTGGATTCGCCGGCTAGGCGGTAAGCGCTGGCAGATGCTTCACCGCCTCATTTACCTCAGCGCGATTGCCGGCGTGGTGCATTACTACTGGCTGGTCAAGTCGGACATCCGCAAGCCCGTCTTTTATGGGATGCTGGTGGCCCTCCTGCTGCTGTACCGGTTGGCGGCATCCATGCGGCGAGCCTGGTGGCGCGGCACGCTCAGTAGCTGAGAATCTGTAGATTTGGGACCCGCTGGAAGTGGCGTGGATTGCGTGTGACCAGCGGCATGCCTCGCTCCAGAGCACTGGCCGCGATCCAGAGGTCATGGTCGCCTATGGGGGAGCCGGCCTGGCGCAGGGCGCGGGAGATTCGCGATGCGCGCCAGGCGATGGCCAGGTCTGGGAAGACCACCGGAAAGCGGGAGAAAAAAAAGCGGCAGGCTTCTTCTCTTTCTGCAGGATAACCCTCGGCGAACTCCATCCAGGTAATCAGGCTGATCCAAGGGGCCGCTTCGGCGTTCTGCTGGAGAAAGCGCGCGGCCCCGCGCGGCCGGCCGCCAGCCAGATCGCGCTGCAGGTCGATGAGAAAACTGGTGTCAAGCAGCATCCCGGACTACCGCCTTCCCGTGGATCTGCGGCGCAACGTTCGCTTCCGCCTGGCCATGGTGTTCAGGGTTTCTGGAGCCAGCAGCGCCTCGGGATGCTGCGCCGCCAGTGCCTGGAGATCCTCAAGCAAGTCCCGGGCGTTCAGAGGCAGACCATCCCAATGGGCGCGCCGCACCACCTGGGAAAAGGATTCACGAGGCCCGCGCTTGGCCCCGCGCAACCGTTCGTAGGCATCGATTTCCAGGCTGATGGTCTTGATTGCCATGCACAGATCATGCATGAGCGCAGGAAGGATTGTCAACCTGGCCACGGGACCGGTTCCCGGGCGGGCCGGCAAAGGACCTTCGGGCCGCCATTTCGAGCGGATTCGCCCCTTCCGGCGCTTTCGTCGAATCCCTGTGTAATAATCTCTGACCGGCTGCGTATTGGGGCTGAGGCGACCGGGTATGGCATCACTCAGCCTGCTGTCGAGCGCGCAGCCGACCGACATGAGCTGGTCACCAGGCATCACCGATTTGTATCAGCGCTATTCCGAGGCGGTCTACGGCACGGCCCTGCGGGTCACCGGCAACCCCGCCGACGCGGAGGACGTTCTGCAAACCGTGTTTCTCCGCATCATCAAGCAGGGGAGCCGGCTGGATCCGGCGCTGGCGCCGGAGCGCTATCTGCGCCGCGCGGCCAGCAACGCGGCCCTGGATATTCTGCGGCGGCGGGTGGCGCATCCCGAGACTCCGCTTGGCGATATCGCCCGCGACACGGCCTCGGAAGACCCCGTGCTGCTGAAAGAGCGGCTGCGGCGCGCTATCGCCACGCTTCAGCAGCGCGACGCGGAGATGTTCCTGTTGCGCTACGTCGAGGGTTTTTCCAACGGTGAATTGGCTGAGTGGTACGGGCTGGAGAAGAACAGCGTCGCGGTGCGGCTGCACCGTATCCGGCAAACGCTGCAAGAGGAACTGGAGCGTTGAAGGAGGTCGGCAATGAACGAGGAACGCCTGGACAAAGCTCTGGAAGCAATGAAGAACGAAAGCGTCCCGGCTGAGGAACTGGCCGCGGTGCGCCGGCGCGTCTGGGAGCGGCTGTCGCTTTCGGCGGCGGCCTGCGGCGAGTTCCAGCCCAAGCTGCGGGACTATCTGGAAGGCCGGCTGGCCGATAGCCGCACCCTGCTGATGGAAGACCACCTCGGCCGCTGCCCCGAGTGCCGCCGCCAACTCGCCGAGCTGAAAGGCGAGCGGAAGGTGGTGGTGATGCCGCTGCCGCGCCGCGCCCCGGCGTGGCCCCGGTGGACGGCGTGGGCGCTGGCCGCGGGGCTGGCCCTGGCCGCGATCTATCTTGGGCGCGCCCGCATCGACACCCTGCTGGCTCCTGGCGGGCCGCGCATCACCGTGGTTGCCGCCGCCGGCCAGGTGCAGCGGCTGCCCGAGGGCGCGCTGGCCGCGGGCGCCACGCTCGGCGAAAACGAAGTCCTGCGGACCGGCCCGCGCTCCCGGGCGCGGCTGCGGCTGGCCGACGGCTCCTCGGTGGAGGTGAATGAGCGCAGCGAGTTGTTCGTCCGCGCGGCCTTCAGCGGCCAGACCATTCACCTGGAGCGCGGCGACGTGATCGTCCAGGCGGCCCCGCAGCGCCTCGGCCGGCTGCGGGTGCAGACCCGCGACTCGCTGGCCTCGGTGAAGGGCACGGTGTTCGCCGTGTCGGCCGGCATCAGCGGCTCGGTGGTTTCGGTGATCGAGGGCTCGGTCGAAGTCACGCAGCGCGGCGGCCGCCGCCTGCTGACGCCGGGTGAGCAGGCCGCTTCCAACCCCGCGCTCCAGAACGTGACGGTGCGGGATGCCGTGGCCTGGAGCAGCGAGTCGGAGAGGTACCTGACGCTGCTGGGCGATTTCGCTAAGCTGGAACGGCGCATTGCCGAGATCCCGGCGACGGCGCCGCGCACCCAGGCCCGGCTGGTGCAGTACCTGCCCGACGGCGTTGTCCTTTATGGCGCGGCGCCCAACCTCGCCGGCACCATCCGCGAGTCCCTGGTTCTGGCCGAGCAGCAGGCCGCTGAAAGCCCGGCCTTCCGCCAATGGTGGGATTCCCGCGAGGGCAGGGAACTGAAGGGATTCGTCGATGCCGCGCAGGCCTTCACGCCCATGCTCGGCGAAGAGATCGTCTTTCTGCTGGCACGCGCTCCGGGCGAGCGGGCCATGATCCCGGTCGTTGTGGCTGAAGTGCAGGCCGGCAAGCGCGATGCCTTGACCAAAGCCCTGCAAGCGGTGGCGGCAAAGGACAACAAGGTGCTTTCCTGGGTGACCGACCGCGTCATGCTGGTGTCTGACTCGCCGGCGCACCTGCAGTGGGCCGTCCTGAGCGCCGGGCGGGGCGCATCCAGCGCCTTCGCCGGCGAGCTCGCGCGGCGCTACCAGCGCGGCGCCGGCTGGCTGCTGGCGACGGATGTTTCTTCCATCGACCTTGGAACCGCCGGGTCCATGCTGAGCGCCACCGGGGCGGGCGGCATTCGCTACCTCTTCCTCGAGCAGCGCGCGGTGCAGGGCGGGGAAGAGAACGAGGCCGCACTGGTTTTCCGCGGTCCCCGCGCCGGCTTGGCGTCCTGGCTGGCGCCGGGCGGCGTTTCCGGTGCCGCCGAGTACATTTCCAGCGATGCGGTTATTGCCGTTGCTGCCTGCGTGCGCGAGCCACGCCAGTTGTTCGACGAGCTGGTGGCGCAGATTGCCAAGGCCAGTCCGAACTTCCCGGCTGAGCTCGCGAAAGTGGAAGCGAAGCTGGGCTTCAGCCTGGCCGACGACATCGCCGCGTCGGTGGGAACCGATTTCGCCATCGCCGTCGAGCGGCCCTCGGTGCCCATCCCGGGTTGGGTGGCGGCGCTGGCGGTTTACAGGCCCGCGGCGCTCGATGCCAGCTTCCGCCGGCTGGTGGACATCTTCAATGCCGAGTTGAAGCCGGAGGACCAGGACAAGCGGCTGGCGCTGGAGCAGGAGACGGTGAACGGCCGCACCTTCACCACCATCAAATCCTCTGTGGCGGGCTTGGGCTTCACCTGGACGTACGACCGCGGTTACCTGCTGGCCGGCGCCGACCGGGCGCTGCTGGAGCGGGCCATTGCCACCCGCGGCGGCGGCTTCCCGCTGATCTGGTCGGCGGCCTTCCAGCAGCAGTTGCCCGCCGCGGCGGGGCTGCATCCCTCTGGGTTCCTGTGGGTGAACACTGGCGCGCTGGAGAGCTTCATCCAGCTTCTGCCGGCCGGGTCGCTCAAGAACATGCTGGCCAGCCGCAACCCGCTCCTGGTGGTTTTCAACGCCGAAGCGGAACAAATCCGGGCCGCCAGTCGTACTCGGTTATCGAGCCTCGTCCTTGACTCGCTGCTGGCCGGGGCCGCGGCCGGGCCGGCGGGAAAGGGAAGAGCACAGGGCCGACATGACTTCGCCCGTCATTGAACTCGACGGCCTCAGGGTCAAGCTCGGGCGGCGGGAAATCCTGCTGGGGATCTCCTGCCGCCTCGGCGCGTCCGGCGCCGGCAAAGCCATCGGGCTGCTGGGGCCCAACGGCGCCGGAAAATCCACGCTGATCCAGACCCTGCTCGGCTTTCACAAGCCGGTGGCCGGACGTGCCCGCGTGCTGGGCTACGACTGCCACCGCCAGGTGCGGGAGGTGCGCGCCCGCGTCGGCTACATGCCGGAGACCGAATCCTTCATCGCCAACATGACGGCGGTCACGTTTCTTCGCTTGATGGGCGAGCTTTCGGGCCTGCCTCAAGAGACGGCCCTGGAGAAAGCGCACGAGGTGCTGTTCCACGTCGGCCTGGGCGAAGCCCGGTACCGCCAGTTGGGCACCTACTCGCTGGGCATGAAGCAGATGGCGAAGCTGGCGCAGGCCATTGTGCACGGACCGGAACTGGTGATCTTCGACGAGCCCACCAACGGCCTGGATCCGGCGGCCCGGCAGCGCATGCTGAAGCTGGTGCGGGAGATGAAGGACGACCACGGAATGAACGTCGTGGTCTGCTCGCACTTGCTGCTGGACGTCGAGCAGGTGTGCGACGAGGTCATCATCATGAACAACGGCCTGATCGTGCACCAGGCCGACCTGGAAGCGGAGCGGCGCTCCAACCGCTGTTTTGTGGAGCTGGAAGTCATCGGCGAGGACCAGGGGCTAGGCGGCGCGCTGGCCGGGATCGGCGCCGATGGCGTGAGCGAGGGGGGCGGGCGCTGGCGCATCGTGCTACCGCCCAGCATCGAGATCCAGTCGCTGTGGGCGCTGTTGGGACGCCAGGGGCTGCACGTGAGGAAGCTGACACACCGGCGCGACACGCTGGAAGAAATCTTCTTGAAAGCCGTGGGCCACATCCAGCACACGCCGGGCGAAGCCGCCGCGGAGAAATCGCTCACGGTTTGAATTGCGGATTGCGGATTGCGGATTGCGGATTTCGAGCTCCCTCAAATCCGCAATCCGCAATCCGAAATTGAAGCTATGGCAGTCTACAAGCGTGGGTATCAGCGGTATCAAGGCCCGCTGACGGGCTACTGGGCGCGGTTCCTGGTGGCGCCGCGGTTCGCCTGGGAGCGCCTTTTCCAACAGCGCCAGGTGGTGATCCTGCTGGTGGGCGCTATGATCTGGCCGCTGTTCTGCGCGGTCTTCATCTACCTGGCCAACCACTCCGAGCTGTGGGCGGGCTTCGGGTCCGGCTTCAAAAACTTCCTGGAGATCAACGGGAAATTCTTCCTGGTGTTCATGAATGCCCAGGCCGTGTTCGCGGTGCTGCTGGCGGCGCTGGCCGGCCCCGGCCTGATCGCCTCCGACCTGGCCAACAACGCCCTGCCACTGTATTTCAGCCGGCCCATGTCGCGCCCCGATTACGTGCTGGCCAGGCTACTGGTTCTGGTCGGCATGCTCTCGCTGGTCACCTGGATTCCGGGCGCCGCGTTGTTTTTCATGCAAGTGGGCATGGCGGGCTGGGGCTGGTTTTCGGAGAACTGGCGGCTGGGCGTCGGCGTGGTGGCCGGCTTCCTCATCTGGGTGCTGATCGTCAGTCTGGTGGCCCTGGCCTGCTCCGCCTACGTGAGGTGGCGGGTGGTGGCCGGCGGGCTGGTGCTGGGCTTCTTCTTTGTCCTGGGCGGCGTTGCCAAGATGGTGAACACCGTGTTCCGTGTGGAATGGGGATCGGTCCTCAGCCCGACGGCGGCCATGTACCAGATCTGGTGCGATATGCTGGAGGTGGAAACCCCGCTGGGGCTGAACACGGCCGAGTGTATCGGGACGCTGGTGGTGCTGGGCGTGCTGTTGGTGGTGGTGTTGGAGCGCAAGCTGCGTCCCGTGGAGGTGATCACGTGAAGTGGCAGGCCGGCACACGGCAAGAAGTGGCACAGCCTTCAGGCTGTGCGGCCGGCACACGGCAAGAGGTCCTTTTGTGACAACGGCTGAAGTCATCTTCGACGATGTTTCCAAGTTTTACGGCGAAGTGCTGGGCGTCAATCGTGTCAGCCTGCGCATCCCGCCGGGCATTACGAGCCTCGTGGGCCCCAACGGCTCTGGCAAGACCACGCTGATGAACCTGCTGACGGGCCTGATCCTCCCGGATCGCGGCTCGATCTCGGTGCTGGGAGTCTCGCCCAGGGATCCCGAAACCATGATGCGCTTCACCGGTTACGCGACGCAGTACGATGCCGCGCCGCGCTGGGCCACCGGCTTCGAGTTCATCGCCACCGGCCTGCTGCTGTTCGGTTACTCGCGCGCCGAAGCCGAAGAGAAAGCCTGGAAGGCGCTGGAGTGGGTCAGCATGACGGAGGCGGCGCACCGCAAGGTGGCGGCCTACTCCAAAGGCATGAGGCAGCGGGTGCGCCTGGCGCAGGCCATCGCCCACAACCCCCAGGTGCTGGTGCTGGACGAGCCGCTCAACGGCCTGGACCCCCTGGTGCGCGCCGAGACCATTGCGCTGTTTCGCGCCTGGGCCGCCGAAGGCCGCCACGTGATCCTTTCCAGCCACGTCCTTCAGGAGGTCGATGTCATCAGCGACCAGGTGATCCTGATCGCCAACGGCATGATCGTGGCCGAGGGCGAGATTCGGGGGGTGCGCGAGGAAATCCACGACCATCCCAGCCAGTTCGTCATTCGCTGCCGCGAGGCCTCCCGGATCGCGGCGCTGCTGTTCAACGAAGACCACGTCACCGAGATCAAGCTGAACGACGACCGGCAGGGCATGCTGGTGCTCACCAAGGACCGCGAGCAATTCGCGCGGGCCCTGAGCCGCATCGCGCTGGCCGGGAACCTGATCGACGGCGTGGTGCCGGCCGACGAGAACGTCGATGCCCTCTACGAGTACCTGATCGGAGGTGGGCGATGACCGCGACCATCAGCTTCCGCGCCCGCCAGGCCTGCACCATCGCCAGGGTCGAGTTGCGGCGCGCCTTTTTCTCCAAGCGCTCTTTCTGGGTTTACTTGCTGGCACTGTTTCCGGCCGCGGTCTTCATCGGGCACGGCATTGAGGCCAAGATTGACCGCCAGCGCTGGTCGGCCAAGGGCTTCACGCCGGCGGCGCTGTTCGACGGCATCAAGCAGGGCGAGACGGAGGAGGCGGTGCGCAGCCGCCTGGGCATGCCCGTTTCCGACCAGAAGTGGGAGCACTGGCGGCGCGTGCTCCGCGAAGGCTCTGGAAAAGGCTCGGAACCCAGGGTTTGGGAAGAGAAACGTGAGCAGCGTCGCCGGCTCAGCTACTTCGACGGCCGGCGCCGGGCCGATCTCTGGTTCAAAAATGGCGTTCTGCACGAAAAGAACATCCGCCCGCTCCTCAATTTCGAGGAAGACAGGCAGGTGTTTGCCGGCCTGTTCCAGTATTTCTACCTGCGGCTGGCCATTTTCTTCGGCTGCCTGGGCATTTTCATGAACCTGTTCCGGGGGGACATGCTGGACAAGACGCTGCACTTCTGGTTCCTGGCGCCGATCCGGCGGGAGGTGTTGCTGTTGGGCAAGTACCTGGCGGGCCTGGTGGCCGCCGTGGTGATCTTCACCGGCGGCGCGCTGCTGTGCTACGCGGCCATGCTGTGGCCCCACGACCCGGGCGAGGTCCAGGTCTACTGGCAGGCCTCGGGGCTGTCGCACGCCTTCTGGTACGGGGCCGCGGCGGCGCTGGGTTGCGTGGGCTATGGCAGCGTGTTTCTGGCTGCCGGATTGCTTCTGCGCAACCCCATCGTGCCGGCGGCCACCCTGCTGTTATGGGAAGCCATCAACGGCTTCTTGCCGGCCGCCTTGCAGAAGGTCAGCGTTCTTTATTATCTGCAGTCGCTGTGCCCCATCCCGGCGCCGGTGGACAACAGTGCGCGGGCCATCTTCCGCATGTTGTTGTCGCCGGCGGAACCGGCCTCGGGTTTCTGGGCGGTGACGGGCCTGCTGGCGCTGACCGCGCTGGTGCTCGTTGTGGCCGCCCGCGCCTCCCGCCGCATCGAAATCTCCTACAGCACCGAATAGCTCGGCACGTCAGGCATTCACAATGGCAGATGGACCACGCGACCGCTCCATTCTGCCTGCTCACTGCACGCAGCCATCAGCAGGATCTCCTGAATGGCCTGCCCAACGGGGAACCGGTCGTTCAGGATGAGAAGTCCCGGCATCCTTTCCCCGGCGGCTAAGCGTTCATAAGCGTAATCCGGCATTGTGGCGCAATCGTGTGTCAGAACAACGCGATTGTCCTCGGCGGCCCAGGCCAAGATGTCCGGGTCATCTGCACGAGCAAGGCCAACGTCCTGCACGCGAACAACGTCCAGGTCCGGCTGGCGCAACAACAATCCGCGCACGACCTCGCCGTTAAAGTTCTCATCGGCCAGCAGCCGCAACATGCCTCATCCTCACGCTCGTCGGTGGGCGAGCAGGCGAGCGCGGATCTCGCTCAAGTCGCCCTGCTGACTTTCAATCCGTTGGCGAACTTCTTCGGCCTTCTGCTCGCGCCGGGCTAAGTACCCCTCGACTTCGCTTGGATGGCGCAAGTAGTAGGCAACGACGGCGTACACGTCGGACAGTGCCAGCGTGGAGTACCGCTGTACGATCGTCTCCGGCGTCGCGCCGTCTTGGAACGCCCGGATGACCAGTTCCAGCAGGACACGTGATTCGCCGACGCGCAGAGCGCCCGCCGCGTCTTCACGAAGCGGGGCCGTTTCGGCTTGAAGGGTGAAAGCCACAGTGCGGTTCTCCTATTCGATTCCAGTGCCCCTCAGCGGGCTCTGTCCGGAGCGGCCGGGCAGATCAATTATTCCACCTCTATTTTAGTATATGACATCCAGTTCAAAGAGACGACGGTGACGACGGAGCACCTCGCCGAAGGAATCGCGCTGGACCACGACGCCGAGGGCCGGTTGGCGGGAATCGAGATCCTCGATGCCGCACGCCGGTTGGGCGATCCTGCGGTCTTCAAGCGCGTAACCTTCGAGAACCTGGCCATTTCCCAGCAGCCGGCGCCTGAACGATGAATGCCGGCGCTGACCGCGCTGGTGCTGGTGGTCACCGCCCGCGCCTCCCGCCGCATCGAAATCTCCTACAGCACCGAATAGCCCGGATCGGGGGCGGATCAACGGAGACCGGCCCGGCCGGAACCATGACGATCCGCGGATCCCGGCTCTGCCGGGACAGGTCACGCGGATGAACAAGCGGGGACCAGGCAGATGCCCGCAAGTCATTTCTTGCCGGCACGCCCGGTAGCATTACAGCGCGCCCCCGCGAGCCTGCCCACGCCTCTCGCAGGCTGTCGGGCTGCGCGAGACCGGATCGGCCGCCGGATCAACCGGGCGACGTCCTCTGTGGTGGCCCCGAGACCAAGCAACCAGCGAACCAAGAGGTCGAGGCTGACGGACGGATGGGCCGCCTCTGTCTTCGCGACCCGCGACTGACTGGAACCGAACCGCCGCGCCACCTCAAACTGAGTGAGACCTTGGCGCTCTCGGAGCCGGCGTAACGCGCGGGCAAGCGCCAGTTTCATTTCTATGAAGCGCTGCTCCTCCGGGCTGAGACCCAGGAACTGACCAACATCGCCAACGGCCCACCCGGCCCGCTCAAGGCGGCGCTGTTTCAACGTCCTCATAGTGATTTCCCCTGTGTGGATCGTATGTCATTTTAGACATAAAGGCAAGCCCGCCCGAGGGGGGCGCGCTCCAACGACCCGGTCAAGCCCCCGGGCAAAACTGCTGAGGCGGCCTCTACGTGCTTCGCTCAGCCAGGCGGAATGGGGTGACACTGGTAATCGCCATGGCGATCGTGAGGGACCGGTTCATATGCGGTCTATGCTTACCCCGGCCAGACCCAATTGCGGATTTCCGGCTGGTCCTCGAGGCGATCGAGGGAATGAGCCGCGGCCGCATCGAGCAGCGCCCGGCACTGCTCGGTCAGCTCCGCTCGGCGCTCGCGCATGCGCGGCGCGCGGCGCAGGGCCTCGATGGCCAGGTGATAGCGGCTCATCTCGTTCAGCATCACCATGTCGAACGGCGTGGTTGTGGTGCCCTGTTCCATGAAGCCGCGCACGTGGAACCGCCCGGTATTGGGGCGGCCGTGCACGATCTGGTGAATGGCCCGCTGGTAGCCGTGGAAGGCAAAGATGACCGGCTTGTCGGCGGTGAACACCTCGACAAAGCGCTCCGCCGGCATGCCGTGCGGATGCACGTCGGCGGGGAACAGGGCCATCAGATCGACCACGTTGACCACGCGGACGCGCAGCTCGGGCGCGTTCTTGCGCAGCCAGGCGGCCGCGGCCAGCGTCTCCATGGCGGGGGTGTCGCCGGCGGCGGCCAGGATCACGTCGGGCTCGCCGCCGTCTTCGTTGCCGGCCCACTCCCAGACCGACGCGCCGCGCCGGCAATGCTCGATGGCCGCGTCCATATCCAGCCACTGCAACTGCGGCTGCTTGTCGATGACGATCAGGTTCACGTAGTCGCGGCTGCGCAGGCAGTGGTCGGCCACCGACAGCAGGCAGTTGGCATCCGGCGGCAGATAGATCCGCGCCACGGTCCCGCGCTTGGAGAGCATGACGTCGATCAACCCCGGCCCCTGGTGGCTGAAGCCGTTATGGTCGTTGCGCCAGCAGGTGGAGGTGAGCAGGATGTTGAGCGAGGCGATGGGCTTGCGCCACGCCAGCTTGGCGGCTTCCTCCAGCCACTTGGTGTGCTGAACGGTCATCGAAGCCGACACCATGGCGAACGCTTCGTAGGTGACAAACAGGCCATGGCGGCCGGTGAGCAGGTAGCCTTCCAGCCAGCCCTCGCACAGGTGCTCGCTCAGGACTTCCATGACCCGGCCGTTGGGGCTGACATGATCGTCGATGTCGATGGCGCGGCCGGCGAAGCAGCGGTTCTCCACCTCGAACACGCTGTTCAGGCGGTTGGAGTTGGTCTCGTCGGGACAGAACAGCCGGAAATTGGCGGGGCCGGCGTTGCCGACGAAGATGTCCCGCAGCATTTGCCCCAGTTGCCTGGTTGATTCGCGCAGCTCGCCGCCCGGGCGCGGCAGGGCCAGCGCATAGCGGCGGAAGTCGGGCAGGTCGAGGTCGGCCAAAAGCAACCCGCCATTGGCGTGCGGGTTGGCGCTCATCCGGCGGCTGCCGGCGGGAGCCAGCGCGGCCAGCTCCGCGATCAGCCGGCCGTTGCCGTCGAACAGCTCGTCGGGCTTGTAGCTTCGCATCCACGCTTCCAGCATGCGAAGCTGCTCGGGGCGGGAGCGGACGTCGTGTAGCGGCACCTGGTGGGCGCGGAAGGTGCCCTCGACAGGCACGCCGTCAACTTCCTTCGGCCCGGTCCAGCCTTTCGGGCTGCGCAGGACAATCGCCGGCCAGCGCGGCCGCTCGCGGAACCCCGCCCGGCGGGCTTCTTGCTGAATGGCGCGGATGCCGGCATAGCACGCCTCCAGTGTGGCGGCGAACTGCTGGTGCATCTCGATCGGGTCGTCGCCTTCCACGAAGTGCACCTCGTAGCCGTGGCCTTCCAGGATGCCGCGGATGTCTTCGTTGCGGGCCCGGCCGTCCACGGTAGGGCCGGCGATCTTGTAGCCGTTCAGGTGGAGGATGGGCAGCACGGCGCCGTCGCGCACCGGGTTCAGGAAGCTGATGCCCTTCCAGGACGCGGCCAGCGGCCCGGTCTCCGCCTCGCCGTCGCCGATGACGGCCACCACCGTCAGGCTGGGGTTGTCGAATGCCGCGCCCATCGCGTGCGCCAGAACGTAGCCCAGCTCGCCGCCCTCGTGGATGGAGCCGGGCGTGGGCACGCTGACGTGGCTGGGGATGCCGCCCGGCGTCGAAAAGCGCCGAAAGAGGCGCCGCAGGCCCTCGGCGTCCTCGCTGACCTCCGGATAGATCTCCGAGTAAGTTCCTTCCAGGTAGGCGTTGGCCACCAGCGCCGGGCCGCCGTGCCCGGGGCCCGCCAGGTAGATCACGTTGGCGTCCTGCTCGCGGATGATGCGGTTCAAGTGGGCATAGATGAAGCTGAGGCCCGGCGATGTGCCCCAGTGCCCCAGCAGGCGCGGCTTGATGTGTTCGGCGCGCAGCGGCTCGCGCAGCAGCGGGTTGTCGCGCAGGTAGATCTGTCCGATGGTGAGGTAGTTGGCGGCGCACCAGTAGCGGTGCATCCGGTCCAGTTGCTCCGGCGAGAGCGGCTCGTGCCGCGCCAGACCGCGCGCTTCGACCGCGCTCGAGATGGTTGGATCAAATTCGTACACAGCCCGCTCCCTTCGTGCCCAACAAAGGACACAGATAAACCAGATAAACACAGATGAGACCGATTTCCAATCGGTGTTTATCCGCGCTTGGAGTTCGGCGCGGGCTCCCCGGCAGGAACGGGTTGCGACGCGGCAGCCTGGGGCCTCCAGCTTTCGGCGAAACGCGGCGCCTCCCGGACACGTCTCACGGCCCAAAGGGAGGAACGTGATGCCGCTTCGTCGGAGCCGGCTGGCTTTGTTCCTGTGTGTTGCTCTCCTGCTGGCGGTTTGCGCGGTGGCGCAGTCGCGGCCTGCGCTGGGCGCGCCGGCGCCGGATCCGCGGCGCGCGCCGGCATCCGATGGCCGGGCCGATCAATCCCCTTCCGCCAACACCACGATCCGCGTGGACGTCAATCTGGTCAGCTTCCCGGTGACCGCCACCGATAGCTATGGCCGGTACGTCGGCTCGCTGCGCCACGAGGATTTCCGGTTGCTCGAAGACGGCGTGGCGCAGCACATCTCGGTGTTCCATAGCGAGATCATGCCGGTAAGCGTGGGCATCGTGATCGATACCAGCGGCAGCATGGCCAACAAGCTGCCGCAGGCGGTGGACGCGCTGGAGCGTTTTGTCCGCACCATCCAGCCGGAGGACGACGTTTTCCTGATGCGCTTCTCCAGCGGCGTGGAACTGATGCTGGATTTTACCGGCGACCGGGAGTTGTTCAGCCGGGCCGCGCGGCGGCTGCGCGCGGTGGGCTCGACGCACCTCTACGACGCGCTGGCCGACGCGCTGGACAAGGTGCGGCAGGGGCGGCACCAAAAGAAGGCGCTGGTGTTGATCACCGATGGAGAGGACACCTCCAGCCACGTCACCTTCAACGAAGTGCTGGAGATGGCGCGGGCCTCGGAGGTGATGGCGTACTGCATCGGCATCGGGCAGCGCGAGCGGGGCTCGCAGGATCGCATGGGCGCCGGGCAACCGCAGACGGGCGGCTCCTGGCCCGGCGGGAACTGGCCTGGGGGCTCGTGGCCCGGGACTCGCCTGCCCATTCCCCTGCCCATTCCCTTGCCGGGAGGCATCCCGGGCGGCCGGCGGATTCCCATGCCCCGAGGGTCCCCGGGCGGAGGCCCCCAGACTTCGCGCGCCGACCTGGAGACCGTTGATATGCAGGTGCTGGAAGCGATCGCGGACGCCACCGGCGGCCGCGCCTTTCATTTGCAGCGCGTCGATGGCGGCGGCCAAGATTCGATTGACGCTACCACGCAGCAGATTTCCGACGAGCTCCGCCACCAGTACACGGTCGGCTATTACCCCACCAATACCGTCCGCGACGGCAGCTACCGCCGCATCAACCTGAGCACGCGGCAGGCCGGTGTGCAGCTTCGCTATCGCCGCGGCTATTACGCGCCCCGCGGATGAGCAGGTGTTAGGTGTTAGGTGCCAGGTGCCAGGTTGCAGGTGTCGGCCGTCAGCCCACAGCCTACAGCCTACAGCCCACAGCCCACAGCCGCCAGCCTACAGCCCACAGCCTACAGCCTACGGTTTAACCGTCACCAGGCCAGGCGGCGAGGCGACCGCTTCTTTGGCCGATCCCAATTCGTTACCGACCAGCACGATGTCCCGGCTCTTGTCGCCGCCGGCATCCAGAAACACGTCCGTGCCGCGGGCCGCCCAGCAGCCGCGCAGGAACCCCTGCTGCACGTCGCCCAGGGCAATCACCGGCACGCGGGCATGGGGTCGCAGGCTGCGGAAGCCGTCGATCTCCAGCCCCTCGACGTTCCGGCAAAGCAGGGCCGGCCCTTTCTCGGTGTCAATCTGCACGTTGTGAAACGCAAGGTCTTTCGCCCAGCGGGTCTCGAAGCCCTGTTTCGCCGACACCCGCACATTGCTCAAACTCACCCCTGAAATGGGCATCTCCGGCAGGCCCAGGATCTGGCCGGCGATCCTGGCGCCGCGGGCGAAGATGTTGCTCAGCAAAATGTCCCGGAAGGCGGGCGTTCCCTCGCCCACCGGTTCCGTCCGGTCCTCGCCGGCGCGCCCCGAGTAATACATGGTGATGGAGAAGGGTTCGGAAACGTCTTCCATCACGATGTTGGAGGCGGTCAGGCCCTCGACCACGCCGCCGCGGCCGCGCTGCGACTTGATCCGGATGCCGCGCAGCGTCTGCTGGAAGACGCAGTTGGCGACGGTGACGTTCCGCACGTCGCCCGACATCTCGCTGCCGATGACGATGCCGCCGTGTCCATGGATCATGGTGCAGTTGGTGACGGTGACGTTCTCCGTGGGCCGGCCGGCGCGCCGCCCTACCTCGTCCCTGCCCGATTTCAGCGTCACGCAATCGTCGCCCACGTCGATGTGGCAGTTGCTGATGTGCACGTTGCGGCAGGATTCCGGGTTGATGCCGTCGGTGTTGGGCGAGTCCGGCGGATTGATCAGGGTCAGGCCGCGGATGGTGACGAATTCGCAGAACACCGGGTTCACCGTCCAGCTCGGCGAATTCACCAGCGTCAACCCTTCCATCACGACGTTGTTCGAGCGCACCAGCTTGACCAGGTGCGGGCGGCCAAGCTTCACCATCGCGGCTTCCTTCTGCTCCTCGGCGGTCAGCGGGCGCGCCTGTCCCTTGGGATTGGCCAGCCGCTGGCGTTGCCACCAGACCTCGCCCTGCCCGTCGATCACGCCCCGGCCCTTGATGGTGATGTCGCTGGCTCCGTCGGCGTAGATGAGGGCGGAGATTTCGCGCCGGCCCTCTTCCCAGGGGCTGGGGACGGTGGGGTAGTCCTGCGGGTCGCGGCTGCCCAGAATCACCGCGCCCGCTTCGATTTCCAGCGTCACCCGGCTCTTCAGCCGGATGGCGCCGGTCAAATATTTGCCGGGCGGGAAGTAAACGGTGCCGCCGCCGGCCTTGTCGCAGGCCTCGATGGCTTTGGCGATGGCCGCGGTGTCCTTGGTGCGCGCGTCCCCCGCCGCACCGAAGGCCCGGACGTTGAACACCGGCCTCTGCTCGGCCGATACCGCCGGCAGGCACAGCACAGCCAGCAACCCGGCAACCAGTCCCAGGCGGCAGATTCTTGTTTTCATGGCGTTCATTTTGACCTCGGGCACCCAAGTATACGCCCGTTGTTCTACCGCGGAAGCGTTGCGCGGAATCGAGCAATGGGGTAATTTGGCGGGAACACTTTGAGAGGAGATTCTCGAATGAGACGATTCGCCTTCATCATGCTGGCGGTGTTTGCCCTGGTGATTTGCCTGGAATCAGTCGCGCAACAGCCCGCGGGCGCGCAAACCGAAACGGCAGCCAAGCTTATGAACCCAAAAAGTCCTGAGATGAACAAACAAGCTCCGCCGAAATACCTCGCGAAATTCTCGACCAGCAAGGGTGACTTCACCATCGAAGTCAACCGCAGTTGGGCGCCGCGCGGCGCCGACCGCTTCTACAACCTGGTCCTCAACGGCTACTTTGACGAGGCCCGCTTCTTCCGCGTGGTGCCCGGCTTCATGGTGCAGTTTGGCATCCCGGCCGACCCCAAGGTGGCGGCCGTCTGGCGCGAGGCCCGCATACCGGACGATCCGGTCAAGGAGGGCAACAAGCGCGGCACGGTGACCTTCGCCACCGCCGGGCCCAACACTCGAACGTCGCAGATGTTCATCAACTTCGGCGATAACAGCGCCCTCGATTCGCAGGGCTTCGCGGCCATCGGGCGCGTGACCGAGGGAATGAAGATCGTCGATTCTCTGCATGCCGGCTACGGAGAGCGTCCTGACCAGGGCAGGATCCAATCGCAGGGGAACGCTTATCTGACCAAGGAATTCCCCAAGCTGGACTACATCAAGACGGCGACCATCGTCGAGAAGTAGCCGGAACTTGTAGCGCTGGCGTCTCGCCGGCCGGCCCCGGTTCGCCCCCCGCGCGCCGGGGCGGTCTATTGGCCGGCGGGCCGCCCAATGCCACGTAGTTTTGGGGAAGCGGCGTGGAGTCCCCTGAGGCACGGCCGAATGCACCCCACCGTTTTAACGGTGGGTTAAGAAAGGGTGCGCGACATCGGCGCGAGGCATAGCTTGGGCGCATTGTCTTTCGGGTGAGTCCGAGCGTACAGCTACGCACGGCAAGCAGACCGCGCTGTGTGACGCTCTGCTGCCCGAAGGGTAGCAATACAATGGCCGCGGGGAAGTTCCCGCAGCGGACGCCGGCGCTACAACGGGCGCGCGAGACGCGCGCTGGCCCTGAGCCGCAAACTATGGGGCCGAGGGCTTCGCTCCGGCCGTGGCTAGCGCGCCGGGGCGACAACACCGTTTGTTGTGTCAGCGGGCCACATGAAACCACCGAGGTGGGCCGAATCAAGTTGACAAGGCGAGCCCACAATTGGCCACTAATCGCGCAAAGCTACACTTGGAGCCACAGATGGGAATGAAGGGAAGCGAAAAGCCTGTCGCGTTGAAGAACGCGCCCTTGGAGTATGCCCCCAGCAATGAACTGGGAGTCGTCTTCCTATTCGCACATGTCGCGAGGCGGCTGCAATTCCGAATTGAGGAGATACGGCCTCAATTCCCTGATTGCATAGCTTACCGACGTGTCGGGGATGGAGAAAGGAAAGCGAGGATTGAGTTTGAGTTTAGATCGAGCAACTTCAAAGCGCACGGCCACGGCGCGCGCAAGTGTGACGTCGTAGTCTGCTGGCATCATGACTGGCCGGACGTGCCGAGATCCTTGGAAATCATCGAGTTGAAGCGCCTCTTCGGAGTAGCCAGAAAAGTCTGGATACAGCAAGCGATCCGGAGTCAGTGGGAGCATCTGGATGGCTACAACACCATGCACTGGGCCCTCTCCAAACGCGCCACCCCAGGCGACATTCTCCTGATGTACAAGTGTACGCCCGTCTCTGCCATTACGGATGTATTCGTGTTTTCAGGAAGTGGCATTGCACGAGGTCGGGCAGGGTGGCGCGAAGGCGAGTCGTATTTTGGAGGGATACGCAGGATATGCCACCTCGGTTCGCCGGTATTCCTCGACGATCTGCGGAAGCATCGAGTGCTGAAGACGGCATCGTTTGTCCGGCGCAACATGCAGGGTGTCGGCCTGCTGGCAACGGAATACTGGCCATACTTGCATGACATGATCCTGGAACGAAACCCCGCGCTCAGTAAGAGGCTGAACCAACTCAGACCAGACAAACTGTAGGAGAATGCCCAGCCAGGGAGCGCAGGCGGCGCGGTGCCCGCGCGCCTGACTCCTGACGTTAGGCGGCGATCGAGACCAATCTGCTGGGCTTGGCGGATGTGTAGCTCTTGAAGGTGACCAATGGATTCCCCTGAGGAGTTGCGGGCCGACATACCGATCGTCCTCCACAACGCCACCTGTCCCTACTGCGGCGTCGGGCTGAACGACGAGATTCCGACGAAGGACCACGTCATCGGCCGGCGTTTCGTGCCACGTGGAACCCTCGACCAGGCCTGGAACCTGGTCGTATTTGCGTGCGGCCGGTGCAACGGTGCGAAGGGGGACCTTGAAGACGACTTGTCAGCGCTCTCGATGCAGCCCGATGGTGCCGGGCATCTTGCCCGCGACGACGATAGCCTGAGGACGGAAGCTTCCAGAAAGGCCGCGGGAAGCGTCAGCCGACTCTCCGGGAGGCCGGTCGGCGATAGCTTGGTGACAGCTCGGGTTAGCGGTTCGCCCGTCCCGGGGGTGACAATGAGCTTTACGGGTAGAGCGCCCCCGCAGTTGAGTCGGGACCGTGTGTTCGATCTGGCATGGTTCCAACTGTGCGGCTTCTTCTACTGGCTAACGTTCGATCCAGAACCCAAGGTGGGCGGGTTGTGGGTCGGAGACTATCTTCCGCGTTTGTTTTCGCTTCGCGGAGACTGGGGCAACTCCCGTCATCGAGCATTCATGACGGCTGTGGCTGGCTGGGAGCCTTGGCTGCTGGCAGAGACGGCCAAGGGGTTCTTCAAGGTTGCTATCCGGCGATTTCCAGAGTCCATCTGCTGGTCATGGGCGCTCGAGTGGAACAAGAACGTTCGCGTGATCGGGTTCTGTGGCGACAGAGTCCCCGTGGAGCGGGTAGTGGGTACGTTTCCGGACCTCCATGAAACGCGTGTCGCGGTGGAAGGGGGCGGCGAGCTCGGGATCCGGCTAGAATGCCCACTGCCACCAGACGAAGACCTGCTGTTCTCCCGGTGCGAACGGTGAAATCACCGCCTAACAAGCGCTTGCAACCGGCGGGCGGCGGCATGACCGGCCGCGGCTGAAGCCTGATCGTTAGGGCATCGAGATCCAGAAACGGCCCGTTCAGGCGGGAACCGTTGCAGTGATCAACCACCTCAACCACCTGTTGCGACATCGCCATCGCCACTCGGAATTGCGGATTGCGGATACCGACTCCGCCGGGACAGGTTTCGGATTGCGGATTTCAAACGCATGCGCCCGCGATCCGGCGCGGCGCCTCCAGCAAGCAACGAAGGGGAGCCGCATTTGCCGGCTGGCTCGGGTCCAGTTCGCTCAGGCCAATCAGGCAGACATCACCCAAGCCGGGCTTGCGGCCGGCGAACCGTGCTGCGATCCGGACCAATCGCGGTGAATGCTCGGCAACATCAAATGCTGGCGTGACGAGGCCCTCCTGAGGAATCCCGTGTCGGCAATCGTTCCCATGTGCGCGAGAAACCACGGCGGTTGCGCTGGCCTGTCGAGCGGAGTAAGCTTGGTAATATGAGCACGATTGGAGAGATCGAGGATGCCGTTCGCCGACTTTCCTCCACGGAACTCGCCGTGTTCCGGACGTGGTTCGCCGAGTTTGACGGTGCTCGGGGCGACCGCCAGACTGAGGAAGATGCCGCCGCGGGCCGTCTCGATGCGCTGGCGGAAGAAGCCCTGAACGATCTGCGGCAGGGGCGCTGCACCGATCGGTGAGACACCGTGCCAATCCTCGGTTCTGGCGAAACCGGCGCTCATTCCGCGATGCAACCTGACAGCACCAGGGCACGAAGTCTCGGTGTCTCCGTGCCTTGGTGGTTCAGAGCGCTTGACAAGTTCTTGCCTGCAAGGCATCTCTGAAGAGCTGGCCCGATGCCAGATCTTTGGCATTGATAATGCCCTTCTATCGGCATGATATTGTCAAGGAGCGGTGAGCAGGTGCTGGGCCGCGCCAGGGAAGCCAGGCCGAGGGAGGTAACGGCATGAGTGGAACCGCCATTCCCTATATTGATCCAAACGTCGAATACGCCGGCGTGAGCAGGCTGCGCAAGCTCAATAGCGGGCAGCTTGAAAAGCTGGAGAAAACGTTGGTTCTGCAGGATAAAGACAACCCGCTGGCGGTGCTCGTTCGCTATGAACAGTATCTGATGATGCAGGAACAACTGCGGAAACTCGAAAACACGATTGAATTGCTGACGAACGCCGAGGAGGTCGCCGGATTGATCGAGGGGCTCC
>Ga0315280_10001036_pt1 | contig 49595 bp, 42 predicted proteins | sample YL17G06_40_MG_FD_203697 | JGI IMG/M metagenome (GOLD analysis project Ga0315280, IMG submission 203697) | Sediment microbial communities from Yellowstone Lake, YNP, Wyoming, USA - YL17G06_40 | ecosystem: Environmental > Aquatic > Freshwater > Lake > Sediment | place: USA: Wyoming | collected... | reverse complement strand
AAGTTGAGTATGTCCGCCCCGTCACCCTGCCGGATCGCTTGGAGATAGTCTGTGAAGCTGTCGCCCTGAGTTCTCACCTCGCTCACTTTCAGGCCCAGTGACCGCGCATTGTACATGACCTCTTCACCGTGGGGTTCAATGCCTCCTCTGGCAAGTAGCACGGTCTTCCTGCCCTTCGCTTTCAGGTTGGCTATCGCCTCTATGGCCATGTTCCAGCGCTTGTTCGGATCCCAGCGGGCCACTTTGGCTAGGACGAGTTCGGCACCGAGGCTCTTTCGGAGACGTTCTGCCGCCCGGGAAGACACTCTGCCCAGCAGTGAGTTAGGAATTCCGTTGGGAATCACCAGAGGATCGATCCCCATCCGCCCCATGATGTGCTTCATGTAGCGGCTGACCGTAGTGATTCTGGTCGTATAAGCCAGACGCCCCCAGTTTATGCGATCAAAAGACATGGTGTTGTTGGCATTCCAGAACATCACCGCGCGGTCTCGCAGGCCGTTCGAGTGGAGCAGGTCGCTTATGCGACACATTGCTTCTGCTGTGTGCCATTCCTCACCCAGGACGATCACCAACTTGTTCTGCCCCACTGCTGGTTTGACGATCTTGTCACAGATGAACCAAGGGACCGACTCATTGAAGTCGTAGAGCTTCTCGTTCTCTCCATGATAGACTCCATCCGGGTAGTAGTCGCTGATCCACTGACACCAGCGATGAAGCACAAATCTGCCTTCATCGCGAATCTCCTCACCGGGGTGCTTTGGATCGCCGACGAAAATGAGGTGGGTCTGGTAACCTGAGGCGGCTAGGCTCTGGCAAAGGTTGCTTACTCTTACTCCCAGGCCTCCTGCCAGGGAATAGCTGTCTGGTCCCTCGAAAGAGAGCACCACAAACTGGGTGTTGTCTGGCGTTATTGCCGTTGGCTCCAAGCCCATTCCTCCACAGCCCCCCTGACCTCCCCTATTGGGCTGCAGACACGATCTCGCCTGTCGATGAGGGATGTGTCCTATGTGGCGATATTAGACTAGTCCTCCGACAAGGCTGTTGTCAATAGTCTGGACCGATAGTAGTAGACATGAATCCGACGGTTGCAGTATAGCTGGAGGAGCCGCATCTCTGCCCAGAGTGGGTGGCATGCTGTCGGCATCCCCGGGGTTTATGCCCTTTTGAGCCAGGCCAGGGCAATGTCCATAGCTTCATCACTCAGGCGCAGCTTGTGCCCGGCCCCGGCAACGATGGCTATCTCTTTAGGCTCACCAGCCTTCTCGTAGAGACGCCAGGCTTGCTCTTCTTCGATCAGGTCGTCGTCCTTGCCCTGGATCATCAACAACGGCCGGGGTGCGATTCGATCTATCCAATTGATCGGAGTGATCTCGCGGAAGCTGTTGGCCCAATCATCCAGGGAAGGCGGGAAGTCCTTGTCTCTGATGAGGCCGATTTGGCGAAAGCGTTCGATGGAGAAATCAGCCTTCCTTTCGGTCACTATGCGGCGGAACTCCGCCGGGCAGGCGCAAAGCACCAGCCGGGCAACTCTGGCATCGTGGGCGGTCACGTAGACTGAGGCAGCGGCTCCCCCGCTGAAGCCTATCAAGTAGATGCGTGACTGATCCACCTGAGGACACGAGTGCAGGTAGTCGATGGCGCCTTGAAGGTCTCGCACCCAGCCCATCATGTCGAAATTGCCGCCGCTGGGCCCCGTTCCTCTGAAGTTGAATATGAGGGTGACAAAGCCAGCCAAGCAGAACCTGTCGGCGAGACCAGGGTAGCCTTTGTCTTTAGGGTCCGCCGGTTTGCCGGATGGTATACCATGGCAGATGCAGAGGGCTGGGGATCTGGCTGCATTCTCGGGGAGACGCAACTCCCCGACAATGATTATGTCATCGACTTCCCAGTTGGCTGCTCTTGTTTCTATCATCTAGGTTCTGAACTGAGCGCGCATCTGCATCACACGGGTCAGGCTGTTACGGGTAACCATGCCTAGAACCACACCATCCCTCACCACTGGTATCCCGTCCAACCGATACTCCTCCATCTTCTCTGCTATGTTGATACCCTCTTCTTCCGGAGCTATGGTGATCACCTTGCTGGCCGGCGTCATGACTGAGCCAGCCGTAGTCGTATCCCAGCGGTCTTGGTGGACTCTCCGGATGTTCTCGATGTTCACCATCCCCTGGAACGTTCCCTCTGTGGCTACAACGAAACTGCGGTACCTGTTGGGCTGGATGTAGTCCTCCACTAGCTGCTTCAGACTGATGCTTGGGGGTACAACCATGAAGTCGTTGACCATGGCTGAGGCAGCGGTGATACCTTGCATGGCTTCACGCCATTCCACCTGACGGTAGCTGCTGGCAGCGATGCTGCTCAAGAACCAGCCCAGCAGGACAAAGTAGACGCCGTCGAAGATATCAAAGGGGCCAGTCCCCATAGCTAGGTAGGCAATGATGATACCAACCCCGGCGCTTGCCATGATCCAACCTATGACCTGTCCGCCAATTGAAGCGATGCGCGTGGCTCTCCTGTAGTTCTTGGTGATTTGCCAGATGACGGCACGCAGCACCCGCCCTCCGTCCATGGGGAACCCTGGCAGCAAGTTGAATACACCCAGACCTAAGTTGAGCAACGCCAGCCAAATCAGGAGATCGTGAAATGCCGTGGCGTCCTCGTGATATCCCCCACTGGCAAACCAGGCTGCAAGGGAGGCCAGTCCCAGAACCAGGCTGCACAGGGGACCGGCAATGGCCATCAGCATCTCAGTTTTGGGGCGCTCTGCTTCTTTGGTTATGTTGGCCACGCCGCCAAGAATGAAGAGGGTAATGCTCCGTACCGGGATACCGTTTCGCATGGCTACTATACTGTGAGCCAGTTCATGAGCGACTACGCATACAAACAGGGCCAGGCTGGCTACCACCCCCATCACCAGGCTTATGGGGAAGTCGTAGTATTGGTCGTGGAAATCGCTGTAGATGTAGTAAGACACCAAGGCGAATATGAGGAACCACGAGTAGTGGATTCTTATTTCAATGCCCAGGATCTTGCCCAGGCGAAGCGAGCCACCCATCTTCTTGGTTCGGATACTCTATAGCACGGCGTATGTGATGTCAATTCAGTTATGGTGAGGGTGCCGAAAGGTTATGGCTCAACCCCTTGCCCCCCCACTCTTGGGGAAAACGGGAGGACTTGGGGGACACCCCCAAACCCCCAGGGCTTGCCCCTTTTCAGACAGTCAACTAGGCTATTAGGGACACCCTCATCCTCACGCGGGGGGACCCACAGGAAGCCTCTCGCAATCCCTGCGGCTTCACGGTCAGCCTTCACTGTCGATCAGCTTCTGACGCAGGCTCAGCGGCAGGAACGCCTGGCGGTGAACGTCTTCGGCATAGTGCTTGGTGGTGACTTCGCACCGTCGCCGCAACTCTCGCGGGTCGTGAGCCTTCGAGGCGATAGAAAAGGTCCACCAGTTGCCACCATATGTGGCCAGCGGCACCGTATAGAGGTCCGCGATCTTGAATAACCGCGCCAGCTTCCGTTGCACTTCTCGAACAAAACCCAGGTGGAAGTGGAGCGATTCCGTCTGGGCCACGAACATGCCATCAGCCTTCAGAACCGAAGCAGCGTTGGCCAGACACTCGTCCGTGAAAAGCGAGGCAGCAGGGCCGACGGGGTCCGTGGAGTCCATGATTACGACATCGAATCTGTCCCTGGTTCGGGCCAGGAACTCTTCCCCTTTTGTCTCCAGGACGTGCGCTCTGGGATCGGCGAAACCAGAGGACAGGGTGGGCAGGAACTCCTTCGAGGCATCAATGACCCCTCTGTCCAGTTCGACCATCTGCACTCGCTTGACGGTCTTGTGCTTCAGCACCTCGCGAAGCGATCCGCCGTCGCCGCCGCCTATGATGAGGACGTCGGCGGGATGGGGATGGGCATGCAGGGCCACATGAATCAGCATTTCATGATAGAAGTGCTCGTCCCGCTCGGTGAGCTGCACCACGCCATCGAGAACCAGCACCTTACCAAAGTAGCGGCTCTTGAAGATGAGTAGTTGCTGATACTCAGTCCGGCGCGAGCAGACTATCTCCTCGACGTCGTAGACGTAGTGGATCGGTGAAAAGGGGTCCGTCTCTTGGAACTGGAGATCAGTCATCGTTCGCCGCTATTCCAGGAAGTGAATTGCAGGTATGGGGAAGCCATCGAACTCAGATGCATAGGCTGTGGTGTAGGCTCCAGCGGACGTGATGTAGACTCTCTCCCCAACATTCAGGTCCGGCAGTTCCACTTCGTTCGAGATCACATCGAAGCTGTCGCAGGTTGGCCCGGACAGGACCCACCTTCGGGTCGGGCCTGTCCTTGATGGGATGATGCGGTACCTGATTCCGCCGACAGCTTCCATGAGGCCATTGAATACGCCCACATCGAGATAGAGCCATTGTTCCGAATCCCTAGCCGCTTTGGCCATCACGGTGGCTGCCAGAATACCGGCCTCGCCTACCAGGCCTCTTCCTGGCGCAAGAGAGATTTCGACATCTTTCGGGAAGAACGCGGCTACGGACTCCTGAATGACTCTGGCGATCTCGGCCACAGATGGTACCGGTTTCAGGTATGTGGCGGGGAAACCACCGCCTACGTTCAGCATGTGCAACTCTATTCCCCTCTCGGCTGCCCGCTGCCACACTGACCAGCTCTTCTCGATGGCTTTAGCCCAGGTGCTGGTCAGTGTGCACTGCGAACCCACGTGGAAGAAGACGCCCGCCGGCTTGAGCCCGCTCTTCTTGGCTTGCACCAGGAGTTCCACAGCCTGGTCTGATTCCACGCCGAATTTCTTGGTCAATGGCCACTCGCTGCCATCGTTGGGGACGGAGAGGCGCACGCCAACCCTGGTGCCGGGCGCCAGTGCTGCCAGCTTCTCGATCTCAGAATAGGAATCGAAGGCGGTCAGGTCTATCCCGCTCTGGTGGGCCAGCTTGACCAGGGAAGGGGCCTTTACCGGGTTGCCGACGGCGATCCTCTGCGACGGAATGCCCATCGACAGCAGCCGTTCCAGTTCTCCCAGCGAAGAAATCTCGAACTCACAGCCGAGTCCGTGCAGAAGCGTGATGATGCTGGGGTGTGGATTGGACTTTACGGCGTAGTACACCCTGGCCTGGCTGAAGCAAGTGCGAAACTCCTCATACTTGGCCCTTATCAGCCTCTTGTCCATGAGTAGAGCCGGTGTCTTCTCGGAAGCCAGGAGTGTCTTGGCAGCCTTCAGCAAGTGGTCGTTATCAAAGGGCAACTCGATTATCCTCCCCCGTCCGCATGATTACCAAAGTATCCATGATAACCTTATGTCGTGTCTCCTGGCAATGTGGATTCTGAGGGGGCTATGCACTGCTTTCAACCCCCTGGCCCCCACTCTTGGGGGATAGAAGAGAAGAATAGAATTGGAGGGGCACCCCCAAGCCCCCGGCAAAGGGGCTTTGCCTCTCTGCACACCCCTGCAGGCGATCGAGGAATCAACCGACATCGACCTGTCCCCGCACTCTCTTTTGTCATTCCCGCGGAAGCGGGAATCCATCCGTAGATCGTAGGGCGGACATAGAGAACCGAAACCAGCCGGCACCCTCAAACCCCCGGGCGGGAGGTTTCGCGCACCTCCTATCAGTCTTGATTCCCTACCGGTTGGGTCAGCACACTCAGGATTGCCTGAGCCGCCTTCTTGTCCAGGGGCTGATTGTTGTTGCCACACTTGGGCGACTGGATACAACTGGGACAGCCCTCTTCACACGGGCACTCTCGGATGGCCCGCAGGGTCTCTCGCCACAGGTCGTGTATCAGCTCAAAGCCCTTTTCAGCGATCCCGGTCCCGCCGGGGTGGGCGTCGTAGATGAAGATTTGAGCCTGGCCTGTATCGGGATGCAAGGGTGTTGAGACCCCACCCAGGTCGTTGCGGTCGCACAAGGCAAAGAGCGGCAGCATGGCGATGCAGGCATGCTCGGCGGCGTGTAAGCCGCCGGCGAAATCAAGCTGCTCCTCAGCTATTTGAGAAGCCGCCTCCTCGGGTATGTCGAACCATAGTGCTACGGTGTCAAAAGAATTGGGCGGAAGATCGAGGAAGTCTTCGCCTATGACCTCCTCCGTGAACTGCATCTTTCTCCGGAAGCCGACAACGGTCATGGTTACTTCAACTTCGCCCAGGTAGCACTTGGCGTTGGGAGTGTCTTTCTCCATGAGCGTCTTCACCACGCGGATCTCGGTCAGTTCCTTGGCCTGTGTATAGTACGGCGCATCTGTGGGCACGACATAGGCGCAGTGCCCGACCAAGTCGAGCTCCGTTACTAGATAGGGCTCGCCATAGTGAAGGTAGATCGCTCCCGGGTGGATTTGCGACGGAGCCACACTGGCATCGACTGTCTCTATCTGCCGATTGCCCTGTGAGGCATCCAGGATGGTGTAGTTGAGAGACGAGGCCGAACGGATGTTGACTGCCTCCGCAGGGTAGGCGATGGTAGGGGTCGGATACCATCTGCCTTCGCGGGCTCTGAGCAAGCGTTTCTCCTTCAGAGCCAGGATGGCGTTTCTCAGAGGCTCTCCCCAGTAGCTGTCGTCTCCGGCTGTCAATGGTAACTCCCAGGCGGCGCACAGCAGATGCGACTTCATCACATACTGGTTTCCCGGATCGATCAGAGCGTTCTCATAGCGCTTGCCGAACAGAGCTTGAGGATGACGCATGAAATACTGATCGAGCGGATTGTCCAGGCCGATGAGAAAGCTGAGGCTCATGCCGGTTCTTCTGCCGCTTCGGCCCGCCTGCTGCCAAGTGCTGGCGATGCTCCCTGGGTAGCCGGTGAGCACCGCGGCGTCCAGGTCGCCGATGTCTATTCCCAGCTCCAGAGCGGTGGTGGCCACCACACCCAGAAGCTCACCGTGGAACAGCTCTTGCTCTATCTGCCGTCTCTCCTCAGGGAGGTATCCACCCCTGTAGGGCTTGATCCTCTGGGCCAGGGACGAAGCGCCGAGGCGCTGCTTGGCATAGACGTAGATGAGCTCGGTCAGTTTGCGGGTGCGGGCGAAGGCGATGGTACGGATTTGCCGCTGCACTAGCTCGGCCAACAGGAACGCGGCTTCGCTGTTGGCGCTGATGCGAGAGGCTTTGGCCTTCTCCAGCATCGGCGGATTCCAGAGGACGAAATCCTTCCGGCCATGCGGAGCACCATCGGTATCCACAACCTGGAAGGGTAATCCCACCAGTCTCTCTATATGCTCTCTGGGGTTGGCTACGGTGGCGGAGCAGCAGATGAACTGGGGCTTCGCGCCGTAACTCTCCAGAAGCCGCCTCAGCCTTCGCAGCACGTTGCCTACATGAGAGCCGAAGACGCCCCGGTAGGTGTGGACCTCATCGATGACCACATATCTCAACCGGCGGAGAAACCTCGACCATGACTGATGATTTGGCAGTACGCCCAGGTGGAGCATGTCAGGATTGGTGAGCACGATCTGTGCGGACTTCTTGGCATACAAACGCTCCTCCCGCGGCGTATCGCCGTCAAAGGTGGCCACCCTGACCGGACTGGGAAGCAGCGACGTCAGCTCGGTCAGACTGCGCAGTTGGTCCTGAGCCAGAGCCTTGGTGGGGAAGATGTAAAGGGCTCGACTCGTTCTGTCGCTCAGAATCGATTGCAGCACGGGCACGTTGTAGCACAGCGTCTTGCCGCTGGCGGCGCCGGTGACGACGACCACATTCTCTCCCGAGTGGACCAGGTCAATGGCTATTGCCTGGTGGGTATAGAGCGGATACAGATCTGATGAGCGGAGAGCTGATTCGAGCCGGCGGTCGAGGGAGTTGGCTGGTTCCTGATAGCTGGGCTTGCGGGACGGCAGGTGTTCGATGTGAACGATCTGGTCTCGGTAGCCAGACAGAGCCTTGATGTATTCGATGAAGGAAGAAACGGTCATTCTGAGCTTCGAGGTCCGGCAGGTCGATTCTTGGGACTGGGACTAGCGGAAGGGGATGAGCTCAATCTGGTAGTCGACCACTTCCAGATCAAGCCGGCTCTGGTTGATGAACTCCACTACCTTCGACAGGACCTTGTTGTTCTGCTGAGCGTCATTGCTGACGCAGGCTATGCCCAGCGTGGTCAATTGCCATACATTCTGGTCATCGACCTCGGCGATGGCCACATTGTAGCTGTTCCTCACCCTGGCGATCAGAGACTTGATCACCTTCCTCTTTCCCTTGAGGCTCTCATTCTCCGGTAAACGGAGAGTCATGCTGCACACGCCGAGGTTCATGAGGAGAACTCCCTTGTGATGAGGCCATTCTACACTAGCCAAATCGGGCAGCGCAATTGTGGCGGCTCTTTTACTTCAAGTTGCGCGCTCCTTTTGTGCTATAATGTGTTCGCGGGAGGAATCCGAACGAGTGGGGAAGAACAGACGCCTGGCGATCATCTACCTGCTTGTCTTCGCGGCTATAGTGGCCCTGGTCATTGCTTTTTGGCCCCGAGGACAGAAAGAGACTCCGCCTACCTACTCCGAAGTTGTCACCATGGTGACCAACGGCGAGGTCCAGAGCATTGTCATAGTCGACAGCAAGACTCTGGTAGTCACAGATACCTCAGACAAGCAGTTCAAGACAGGGATAGACCCTGGCATGGTCAAGGACATCACCGATCTCAGCCTTCAACACGGAGTGGATGTTAGCTCGAAGCAGTCGAGCGGATTCAACTGGGGAAGCTTCCTGTTAACTGTTGTGCCTCTATTGATGCTCGTCGCTCTGTTTGTGTTTCTGATGCGAGGCGCCCGAGGTGCCAACAACCAGGCTTTCAACTTCAGTCGCAGCCGCGCGCGACTAAGCAATGGAGCCAAGCCGACGGTTACATTCACCGATGTAGCCGGCGTGGAAGAGGCCAAGCAAGAGCTCCAGGAGATTGTAGAATTCCTCAAGTCGCCGGAGAAGTTCCTGGCGCTGGGCGCGCGCATACCGCGGGGTGTCCTTCTGATAGGGGCACCTGGAACGGGCAAGACGCTGCTGGCGCGAGCGATTGCCGGAGAGGCTGGGGTACCCTTCTTCTCCATCAGCGGCAGCGAGTTCGTGGAGATGTTTGTTGGTGTGGGCGCTTCCAGAGTGAGGGACCTTTTCGATCAGGCGAAGCGGAATGCCCCCTGCATAGTTTTCGTCGATGAAATCGATGCCGTCGGCCGCCACAGGGGTGCGGGGTTGGGTGGGGGACATGACGAGAGAGAGCAGACGCTGAACCAGATTCTGGTGGAGATGGACGGATTTGACACTTCCACCAATGTCATCGTTCTGGCTGCCACCAACCGCCCTGACATACTGGACCCGGCCCTGCTGCGACCGGGCCGTTTCGACAGGCGAGTCGTCCTGGACCTGCCGGACATCAATGGCCGGACGGGCATACTGCAGGTTCATGCCAAGGGCAAGCCCCTCGACAGTTCGGTTAACCTGGAAACGATATCCCGTCAGACGGTAGGCTTCAGTGGAGCCGACCTGGCCAACCTGGTCAATGAGGCCGCCATACTGGCCGCCAGACGCAACAAGAAGACCATAGCCATGATCGATTTGGAGGAGTCCATCGACCGGGTGATTGCCGGGCCGGAGAGGAAGAGTCGCCTCATCAGTGCGAAGGAAAAAGAGATAACGGCCTATCACGAAGCCGGACATGCTCTGGTGGCCAAGAAACTGCCCAATGCCGACCCGGTGCACAAGGTCTCCATCGTGGCGCGGGGCATGATGGGAGGGTACACCAGGCTGCTGCCCGCTGAAGACCGGCACATGGTGACTCGTTCCCAGTATATGGATGGCCTGGCTGTACTGTTGGCCGGTCACCTTGCGGAGGAGATCGTGTTCAACGAGAAGACCACCGGGCCTCATGATGACATCGAGAGGGTCACCAAGATTGCCCGGGCCATGGTGACTGAATATGGCATGAGCGACCGGCTGGAGTTGCGCACGTTCGGGCACAAAGAGGAGTTAGTCTTTCTCGGCCGAGAGATCTCGGAGCAGAGGAACTACAGTGAGAGGGTAGCGTTGGAGATCGACAGAGAAGTCCGCACCATCATCCAGAAGGCCTACGACGTGGCGAAGGCCATCCTGGTGGAGAACAAGCCCAAGCTGGTGCAGATTGCCCAGAGGCTAGTTGTTGAGGAGAGCCTTGAGGGCGAGAAACTCGAGAAACTATTCAACGAACCTGTTCCCGCGGCACCTGCGCAGGTCTGACTAAGGCAGGTACGTCTTGATCCGGATAACCAGAAATCCCATCCGTCCGGAAGCCGCCATTGAGAGTGTTCGCCAGAAAGCCTATGGCGCAGTCATTGCCTATGTCGGTACGGTTCGAGACGTCTCCCATGATCGCAAGGTCATCTTCATGGAACACCAGGTTTCCTTGCAGGATGTGGCGCGGCAGGAGCTGGAGCTGATAGCCGAAGAGATAGGGCGCAGATGGCAGTTGGAGGACGTCTCGATCATCCACCGGATCGGTAAGTTGAGAACGGGAGAAATCTTGCTGGTGGTGGCCATAGGTGCTCCTCACCGTGTAGAGGCTTTTGAAGCCTGCCAATATGCCATCGATCGCTTCAAGGAAGTATCACCCAGGTGGACGACTGAGACCACGGAAGCGGTCTAGTGTTCTGCCAGTCGGTCAACTGCGGCGTTCTGTGACATAGGTGGCCAGGCTGGTGAGGCAATCGTGGGAGGAGTTGTGGGGGAGCTTCTCTGTGGCCGCAGACGCTCGAGAAGAGAACTGCTGGGCAATCTCATAGCATTCGTCGATGACCGACGAATTGAGGACCATCTCCATCAACAGTTGTGTCCCCTTCTTCCTGTTCTTCTTCAGGATCTCCTTCACCGCCGCGCTCTCTGGGCGTTCCAGCAGCAGTATCACCGGCAGGGTGAAAACGCCTTGCGCCAAGTCGCTGGCAACAGGCTTGCCTAGTGTCTCTTTCTGTCCCACGAAATCGAGGATGTCGTCGACAATCTGAAAACTCATCCCGATGTTGTAGCCGTATTCCTTCAGGGCTTGCACGGTCTCCTCCGGTGAGTTGGCCAGTATTGCCCCTGACTCGGTGGCAGCAGCGAAGAGACAGGCGGTCTTGTCGCCAATGGTCTTGAAGTAGCGCTCCCTGTCATTGCTGAAGGCGTTGATGGATTCCTGAATCTCACCGCTACATATGGTCATGAGGGTCTGGGCAAAGAGCTTGATGACTCGAATGTTCCTGGTCTCGGCTACGAAGCGAGCGGAACTGGCGAACAGGTAGTCGCCGATCAGCACGGCGTTGCTATTGCCCCAGCGCTGTTTGATGCTCATCTTGCCCCGGCGGAGCTGCGCATCGTCTATAGTATCGTCGTGAACCAGAGTAGCCGTGTGTAGCAATTCCACGCCCACAGCCATGGATACCAGCAGTCCCGCATTGTACTTCTTAAACTTGCCGGCCAGGAGCGTCAAAGCCGGGCGGACCCTTTTCCCTCCGTCTTCCAGAGCATGCTGCAGTTGCTCGGTCATCTCCGCAGGGGCGAGTCTGGCCACCTCCTCGATCTTCCCCTCCACTTGAGCCATGTCTGACTTGACAGGCTCGCAGGTCCAGGCGATGCTCAACATGCTCCTTTCTCAGCGTATTCGGGTTGGGCTAGCCTGCTCGGACAGCCCCAATCTGAGATTTTCTTCGGCCACCACTGCCTCATCCAGCTTGGTGAACAATGCCTCCGGCGTGGCCATCTTCTGTCCCGCCAGCAGTTGGTGGAAGCCCCATCCCTCGTCTTTGACTGTGCCTTTGAAGCCTAGAAGTTGGTGCAGCTTCTCCGAACTGAACGGAAGGAAGGGATAGAAAAGCGTCTTCAAGTTGGCAATGGCCGAAAGTGAGACGAAGAGGGCGGTGGCACACGACTCTCGGTCTGTCTTTAGCGTCTTCCATGGTGACTTCTCATCGAGATAGCGATTGGTCTCCTGGGCCAGCGACATAGCCGCCTTTATGGCATCTCTGAGATGACAATTATAGAGGAGAGAATCGACAGCACCAAATGTCGCCTTGGCCTTCTCCAACAGCGCCTGGCTGCTGCTGTCGAGTTCCTGAGGGGTGGGCACACAGCCATCGAAGTGACGGCTGGTGAACGTCAGGACACGATGAACCAGGTTGCCATAGGTGGCCACCAGCTCATCGTTGTTGCGACGCACGAACTCCCGCCACGAGAAATCGGCATCGGACGTCTCCGGCATATTTGCCGACAGCAGGTAGCGCAGCGGGTCAGGCGAGTAGCGTTCCAGGTAGTCCGGCAGCCAGACCGCCCAGTTGCGACTGGTGGAGAGCTTCTTGCCCTCTATGGTCAGGAACTCATTGGCCGGGACATCATAGGGCAGGTTCAGTCCCCCGTATCCCATCAGCATCGCCGGCCAGACCATGGTGTGGAAAGGGATGTTGTCCTTGCCGATGAAGTAGTAACTCTTGGTCTCCTGCTTCCAGAACGGCGACCAGCCGTCCTCCCTGCCGTGAAGCCTGGCCCATTCCTGGCTGGCGGAGAGGTAGCCGATGACCGCTTCGAACCAGACGTAGATTCGCTTCTGCTCAAAACCGGGCTGCGGTATGGGCACTCCCCATTCTATGTCCCTGGTGATGGCCCGGTCTTTCAGTCCCTCCTCAAGATAGCGCAGGGTGAAATTGAGCACGTTCTGCCGCCAGTGGTTCTGCTGTTTCACCCAGTTGAGCAAAGGCTCCTGGAAGGCGCTCAAGCGGAGAAAGAAGTGTTCTGAAGTCCTGGCCTGGGGCGTGGTTCCGCATATGCGACAACGTGGATTCTTGAGTTCCAGCGGGTTAGTTGGTTTGCCGCACTTATCGCACTGATCACCCCTGGCCTCCGGGAATCCGCAGAACGGGCAAGTCCCATCGACGTAACGGTCGGGCAGGTAGCGCTGACATTTGGGGCAGAAAGGCTGCGGCATGCTGTCGCGGTATATGTAACCCTTCTGCAGCAGAGTGAGGAAGATATCGTGAACCACCCGGGCGTGATTGGCAGTGCCGGTGGTAGTGAACAGGTCAAACTCAATGCCCAGCTTTTTCCAGGAGTCCAGGAATTCCTGGTGATACTTGGCGGCTACTTCCTGTGGTGTCGTTTGCTCTTGCTCAGCGCGGATAGTTATGGGGGTGCCATGCTGATCGCTGCCCGAGACCATCAGGACTTCGTTGCCCTTGGCGCGATGATAGCGGGCAAAGATGTCGGCTGGCAGGTAAGCTCCAGCGATGTGACCCAGATGTAGTGAGCCGTTGGCGTAGGGCCAGGCGACGCAGATGAGAATACGCTCCATGAAGGTTTGACTCTGAGGGATATTCTACCATTATTGAAGCGAGGGCGGTACGACGCAGGTGCGGGAGATGCAAGCGAAGGTTGTCTAGCTAGCATCTGGAGATCGACTGAAAACCCAGCTGACTGTCACTCTTCCCAACGCACATTCATGATGAATTCACACTAGTAGACGCTGTATGACGTAGGTACTCCGGTTCACTCTTGAGCCTTTCCCGGAGTTCCTTCAGGCATTCGTCGATCTCCTTCAGCATCGTCATCGGAGAATATCCACTCAGTATGACTACTCTGTTGTACCAAGTTATAAGACGATACAGAGAATAGGTCCTTTCCTGTGCTTCTCCAAGTAGCCTGAGCCGTGCGCTGTTCCTTAGGCTTTCAAATGCTCTCGTCTCCAAAGGCTTGGCCAAATATCGCTGAAGATTCGTGATGTCCTTTTGATTAGCCGTTGCTTCGTTTTCAAGATTGCCAAGGACTTCGATCTTCAGTGCAACTTCATCAGAATTCCAGAGAACCTCGTTCCAAAGGCTGCGCACCAGCTCTTTGTCTTCCTTCTCCCTACTATGACGGGCCTCCATGACCGACCAATAGATCGATGTGCCAGCGAGGGTAGCAGCGATAAGGGTCCCTGCAGCGCTTAGAGCAGGTGACCACTGACTGAAGAAGCGGCTGATGAAGTCATAAGGGTCAGTCTTGATGTTCTGGAAACTAAACTTAGCAGTGATACCAATAGCTAGGAGAACGATTATCACAAAGATGCCAATCCCTGCTAGCAGTAGCAGCTTCCACGTTCTCCAAAAGTCGTTCTTCATTAAGTCCAACTCGCTCGATGAGGTTCAGAGGGCCAAGTTCCGTGAGACATTATATCAAACTCAGCTTCACCCTAGACACAAGGGGGGCGCTTCAGATCCAACCATGCCCGGTAGAGCTCCCTTCTCGGCAAGCCTGTGGTGGCTGACAGGCGGGCTATGGCCTCCTTGGCAGGTACACCCCGTCTCTGCAGATCTCGAATTTCATTTTGTATCTCTGGCGTTAATGCAGGTTTGACTTCGTTTCTGTTCCCCTCGATGACAATGGTGAACTCGCCCTTGGGCTGCTGGAAGTGCTCGATGGCTTCGCTTGTCGTGCCTCGGAATACTTCCTCGTGGAGCTTGGTCAATTCCCGAATGACGGCTATTCTCCGGTCTCCCAACGCATCGAGCAGGTCTTTCAAGGCATCGATGAGTCGATGCGGGGCTTCGAAGAAGACCAGTGTCCGGGGGTCAGGAGACACTTGTCCCAGCAGATGAACCCTCTCGTTTTTCTTTCGCGGCAGGAAACCCAGGTAGGTGAACTGATCGGTGGGCAGGCCGGAAACGGCTACGGCGGCCACGATTGCGGAGGGACCTGGAATGGGCACCACTCGGACGCCTTGCTTCGCTGCCGCCACTACGAGCTCGTACCCTGGATCGCTGATTCCGGGCATGCCGGCCTCGGAGACGAGAGCCAGGTCGTCTGTCTCCAGGAAGCGCAGCAGATACCCGAGCTTGGTCATCTTGTTGTGCTCGAAGTAGCTGGTCATGGGAGTGCTGATGCCATGGTGGTCGAGGAGGCGCTTGGTCTTCCGCGTGTCTTCGGCGGCGATCAGCTTAACCTCCTTGAGGACGCGGATGGCCCGCAGGGTGACATCCTCCAGGTTGCCGATGGGAGTGGCCACCACGTAGAGCACAGGCATGATCCAGTCCTCCTGATTGGGCTCCAGTATACTAGCTTTCGCTGAGGAAGTCCCTCTTGGGTCATGGCTGGCTTGGTAGTCTATTGACCCTGTTCAACCCCCTGGCCCCCAATCTTGGGGGAAGGAGAAAGGAGTCTCGGGGACACCCCGAACCCCGGCAGCGTCCCGCTGCACTGTTCTGCAGTGACCACGTAGGGGCGCATTGCATGCGCCCAAGACACCCCCCAACCCCCGCCAGGAGAGGACCCCCTGCAACCTCTCTGGTGTTATTCCTGCGGAAGCGGGAATACAGGCGTAGGGACTGTCTCAGAGTTCTCTGTTCAATCCCCTGTCCCCCACTCTTGGGGGGAGAATAAATGAATTGGGGGACACCCCCGACCGCCGGCGGGAAGCACCCCGCAGCTCTTCCGGGACTCCCCTTAGTAAAGGGGCTTTCGCCACTCTACGCGCCTCAGTAGGTCCTGAACAATCTCACGTGCCGCAAATTGACTTTGCGGACGGCCTTTGATATCCTTTGGTGCTAAATAACCCCTGGTTCTGCGACAAAGAGTATGCCTGTTCGCCAATTCAAAGAAATGCGCCGCTGTTATGGCTTTGAAGAAGTAGCCATAGTGCCCGGCGACGTCACGGTCAATCCTGAGCAGACGTCCATCGATTTGAAACTGGGCAGCCTCACGTTCCCCGTTCCTATTCTGGCGGCCGCCATGGATGCCGTGGTTGACCCCAAGTTCGCCGTGGCGTTCAGCAAGCTGGGTGGCCTGGCTGTGCTGAACCTGGAAGGCGTGCAGGCTCGCTATGAGAAGCCAGACGAGATTCTGGCCGAGATTGCCCAGGCCCCCGTCAACCAGGCTACACCGTTGCTTCAGAAAATGTACTCGCCACCCATCAAGGAGAAGCTGGTTGGGGACAGGATTCGAGAGATAAAGAAGAAAGGCGGCGTCTGCGCCGTTTCAGTTACCCCCGCTAACACCAAGAAGTTTGCCTCTGTCATTGTGGAAGCAGGCGCGGACGTGCTGGTGGTGCAATCAACGGTCACTACTGCCCGACATCAGTCCAAGAGCCTGAAGGGCCTGGTCTTCTCAGAACTCTGCCAGTCGGTTCCCATTCCCGTCGTAGTCGGGAACGCTGTCAGCTACAGTGCCGCTCTGGAACTGATGAAGACCGGCATAGCCGGTCTTCTGATTGGTGTTGGTCCAGGGGCTACCTGCACGACGCGGCAGGTTTTGGGCATAGGAGTACCGCAGGTGACGGCGACTATGGATTGCGCTGCCGCCAGGGATGAGTACTTTAAGAAAAGCGGAAGGTATGTGGCTATCATCACCGACGGAGGCATCCATGCCGGAAGCGACCTGTGCAAGGCCTTCGTCGCCGGTGCCGATGCCGTGATGTTGGGGGCCATCCTGGCTCAGGCCGATGAGGCACCAGGACACGGGTATCACTGGGGAATGGCCAGCCCCCACCCGGCCCTGCCCCGGGGCAGACGCATCAAGGTGGACACTCGGGCTCCGTTGCAGCAGATTCTCTTCGGTCCCACCACAGTCAGCGACGGGACTCAGAACCTCGTCGGCGCTCTGCGCACTGCTATGGGCGTTTGCGGCGCTGCCACCATCACTCAAATGCATGACGTGGAAATGGTCATTGCACCAGCCATAAGGACAGAAGGTAAGTCTTGGCAATTTCAACAGGCCTGCTCTCAGTAGCAGAGCTCACCTCTGAAGAAATCCAGCATCTCATAGAGAATGCTGCTTTCCTTAAACGCGGGCAGAAGGCAGACGCTCGCCTCAAGGGAAAGACTATAGCGCTTCTCTTTGAGAAGCCCTCGCTGCGCACGCGCGTCAGCTTTGAAGTGGCCATGTGGCAACTGGGAGGGTATGCTATCTACCTCTCTCCCGGAGAGGTTGGGCTGGGGAAGAGAGAAAGCATCTCTGATGTCGCCCGGACGCTGAGCCGTTTTGTGAACGGCATCGTGGCTCGTACCTTCGCTCACCAGACTGTGGAGCTGCTGGCGAAATACGGGACGGTGCCGGTGATAAACGGGCTCTCGGACTACGAGCACCCTTGTCAGGCCCTGGGTGATCTCCTGACCATTCAGGAAAAGAAGGGCGATCTCAAAGGCCTGCGCTTGGCCTACGTTGGCGACGGCAACAACGTAGCCAGAAGCCTGATCCTGGCTGCGGCGGTGGTGGGCATGGATTTCTCTATTGCTTCCCCGTTGGGCTATGAACTCGACAAACCTGCTCTTCGCCGGGCCAAGAAACTTGCTACTCGGAGCGGCGCCAAGATCGCCACGATGGCTGAACCGCGCCGCGCCGTGGAAAACGCCGATGTGGTTTACACTGATGTGTGGACCAGCATGGGCCAGGAGGCTGAGGCGGAAGTCCGTCGCCGGGCCTTTGCCTCATATCAGGTTGATTCCGCGTTGCTTTCATGTGCCAAGAAAGGGGCCCTGTTCATGCATCCCCTGCCAGCACACCACGGAGAGGAGATTGCCGAAGGACTTCTCGATCATCCCCAGTCCGTGGTCTTTGACCAGGCAGAGAACCGGCTCCACATTCAGAAGGCAATCCTCGTGAGGGCTCTGGGCGGGAAACCTGTCTAGGAGGGCATCATGCCCAAACCTGTAGTGGCCATCATCGGCAGGCCCAACGTGGGCAAGTCCACGCTGTTCAATCGACTTCTCGGCAAGAGAAAGGCTATTGTCGAGGACCTGCCGGGAACAACCGTCGACCGAATTCACTCTGACATCTCGTGGGAGGGGCATGATCTGACCCTGGTGGATTGCGGCGGTCTGGAAGCTCAGCCAGGGCCGGCCATGAGGCGGAAAGTCAGGGACCAGGTGGAGAAAGCCATCGCTGAGGCTGACTTGTTGCTTTTCATGGTGGATGGCCGTGATGGAGTAGTACCCGCCGATGGCGAGACTGCCGACATCGTACGCCGTGCCGGAAAACCCATGATGCTGGTGGTAAACAAGGTGGAAGGCCCCAAGCAGGAAGCTCAAGTGGCCCAGTTCTACGAATTGGGCATGGGTGACCCCATTCCGATCAGTGCCTATCATGGCCATGGAATCCATGAATTGATGCAGAAGGTTGTCGAAAGATTGCCGCCTCCAACACCGGCGGTCGCAGAGCCGGAATCGATGAAGATTGCCATTGTGGGACGACCCAATGTGGGCAAGTCGCTCCTTTTGAACACGCTTCTGGGGGAAGAGCGGGTGGTTGTGGACGAAGTCCCTGGAACAACGCGTGACACCATAGATACTGTACTGCAGTATAAGGGTGAAAGGGTGACACTGATTGACACCGCAGGGATCAGGCGTCGGGGGCGGATCGACCAGGGTATCGAGCGATACAGCTTTCAGCGCACTGCTGACGCCATTGAGCGAGCTGACATAGCTCTGCTCGTTGTTGATGCTGTTGAAGGCATCACGGCTCAGGATGTGCACATCCTGGGGTACATTCACCAGGCCTTCAAGGGAGCGGTTCTGCTGGTCAACAAGTGGGACCTGGTTGAGACGGGAGACACGTCCTTGTGGATGGAGGTCGTGAGACGGAAAACCAGATTCATGCCATATATAGAGACGCACTTCATCTCAGCCAAGACGGGACGCGGCGTGGATAAGATTCTGCCGCTGGCAAGGCGGATCTACCAAGAGCGGCTGCGGAGTCTGGAACCAACCCTGCTTGACAGCATTGTGGCAGATGCAGAAGCGGCTAAGCAGTCGCCGAAACAGGGCCGAAGGCGGCTCAAGGTCTACAAAGCAACGCAGACAGGCGTAAATCCGCCCACTTTTGCCTTTTCCGTCAACGACGCTAAACTCGTTCACTTCTCGTATCAGCGCTTCCTGGAGAACAAAATGCGCCAGTACTGTGGATTCAAGGGTACCCCCCTTCGCCTTGTCTTCAAGGGCAAAGGCGAGAAAAAGGGTGACGAAAAACAGGTTCTCTGACGGCTGGCGCAGGTCCGCGGTTCACTAAGGCTCTGGAAGGTTCGATGGGTATCTAGCCTATGCTGGCATCAGAGTACGTTGCTGTCGCCTTGATCGGCTACCTGCTGGGCGCCATTCCCTTTGGCATCCTGGTCTCCAAGGTGGCGAGAGGGATAGACGTCAGGATGTTCGGCAGTGGCAAGACAGGCACGACCAATGTGATCCGCAGTGCCGGAGGCCGGGCAGGTGCTGTGACCATGATCCTGGATCTGGCCAAAGCTTCCGCGGCGGTTCTGATTGCCTGGGCGGTGGTGCCCACTCATATCGCTCAGGTTGTGGCAGCGCTGGCCGCGATCATTGGCCACAACTGGTCGGTGTACATCAAGTTCAAAGGTGGGCGGGGTGTGGCCACATACGTCGGCAGTCTGCTGGCCATGCACTGGCTTGTTGGGCTGTGCACGGCGATAATCATACTCGGGACTGGCCGGCTGACTCGCTACATGTCGCTAGGCTCCATAGTGGGCATAGTGGCCTCGTTTCTGGCCATGTTGGCGCTGATGATCACGGAGTCACGGCCTGCAGTTCCTTTTCTGACCATAGTCCCTGCCGTCCAAGTGGTATTCTGTGGTTTGGCGGCATGCGTCATCCTGATCCAACACCGCGACAACGTGCAGCGCCTCCTGACTGGGACGGAGCGGAAGCTGGGCGATGGGGCAGACAGCAAGCGTGGGCGCACGAGTGAGTCTTGACTTGGTTCATGGGCAGCGAGGATAATAGGCTGGGAGCTCAGTTCCCTTAGGGAGGACATGGAACACAGAAGCCAGAGTGTAGTGTTTTGCCCGGATGTAGGGGTGTGGAATGTCTAAGGCAGCAATCGTCGGCAGTGCCGCTTGGGGCACTGCTTTAGGAATAATCCTGGCTCGCAATGGGATATGGACCAAAATCTGGGCACGGGACCAGGAAACGGCAGACAAACTCAATCAGGCGAGGGAGAATGTCACCTATCTGCCGGGGCCTAGATTCCCTACTCGCCTTTCCGCCACCGCCTCTCTCGAAGAGGCTATGGACAAGGTGGACATGGTCATCCTGGCCGTGCCGTCAGGGACTATGCGGTCCAACATGGGACGGGTGAGGGACTACCTGAGCGATACGAGTCTGATAGTCAGCGCGACCAAGGGGTTAGAGGTCGACACCGGCAAACGCATGTCCCAGGTGATTGCCGAGGAGCTTGACCCACGCTTTCATCCCAACATCTGTGCTCTCTCTGGCCCCAACATAGCCCATGAGGCTGCCCAAGGCCTGCTGTCGGTGACGGTCGTGGCGGCCCGCGATGCCGCGGTGGCCGAGCGGGCGAAGCAGTTGGTCAACTCCAATCAGTTCTACGTTTTTACCAGCACTGACCTTGTGGGGGTGGAACTGGGTGGCGCACTGAAGAACGTCGTTACCCTCGGAGTTGGGATGGTGGACGGCCTGGGAAATGGCAGCAATGCCAAGGCGGCGCTCATCATCCGGGGACTCAGCGAGGCAATTGTATTGGGAACTACGTTTGGCGCCAATCCGCTCACCTTTATCGGGCTGAGTGGCCTGGGTGATCTGGTGGTCACGTCGTTCAGCCCACTCAGTCGCAACTACTACGTGGGCAAGGAGCTGGCCAAAGGACGTTCTGTGGAAGAAATCACCCACTCGATGCCCCATGTCGCTGAGGGTGTTACCACGGCCCAGGCAGCCTGGCAGTTGGGACAGAGGGCGGGCCTGAGTCTGCCTATCGTCGAGAAGATCTACAAGGTGCTCTACGAAGGGCTTGACGTCAGGAAAGCGGCCAGCGAGTTGGTGGAGTACCCGGTAGATGGAGAATCGCTGGAAGTCACGAAGTTGCTCCGCTTCTTGCTGGACTATCTCAGGGTGAGGTGGTATCAGCCGCCCAGCCTCCTGCCGGAACCGCCGGACTCGGACGACAAGGCCGGCTAGCTCTGTCAGGGTATTCGGGCTGGGCTACTTCAGGCCCTTTTTGAGGCGGTCCATAATCTTCTTCCCCGACTGGTCCGCGGTCTTGCCTTTGCCCAGGCTCTTGGCTAACTCAACGAACAACTGGCGCTGCTCGTTGTCCAGCTTGTCAGGCGTTACGACCTTTATCTTGACCAACTGGTCGCCCCTTCCCTGGCGATCAAGATAGGGTATGCCCTTTCCCTTCAAAGACAGTACCGTGTCAGTCTGTGTGCCCGGAACGATTTTCAGGCGGGCCTTGCCTTCCAGTGTGGGCACTTCCACCTCATCCCCCAGGGCTGCTTGGGCGAAGTTGACGGGGAGTTCGTAGATGACGTTGTTTCCCTCACGAACGAAAAACGCATGTTTCTGAACTGCGATGTTGATGTAGAGATTGCCCGGATTGCCACCCAGAATCCCCGCGTCTCCTTCCCCTCTAAGCCTTATCTGGAAGCGATCGCTTACTCCGGCAGGGATCGTCACGTTTACCGTATGGATGCCTCTCTCTCTCCCGGTCCCCTGGCACTGCTTGCAGGGCTGGCTCATGACAGCCCCATCACCGTGGCACCGATCGCACACTGCCCTGTTCACAAAGCGCCCGAAAACGCTCTGATGCACCCGCCTGACCTCTCCCAGTCCACCACACGTAGGACACTTCACCTGCGTCGTTCCTGGCTCACTGCCCTTCCCTTGACAGCGGGAACAGTATCCGGTTCGGAGGACGTCGATCTGTTTTTTGGCTCCGAAGGCTGCTTCCTCGAAGGAAAGCTCGACCTGATAATGCAAATCGGCTCCTGGCTGTGGCGCACGTCGCCTGGCCTCGGTGGCACCAGAGAAGAAAGCATCGAAGATGTCTCCCAGGCCGAAGAAATCGTCGAAGCCTTCGAAGCCCCTCCCCGTTCCCATGTGGCCGAAGTGATCATAATTGGCCCGTTTCTGGGCATCACTCAACACCTGGTAGGCTTCGTTGATCTCCTTGAATCTGTCTGAGGCACCGTCGTGGTGGTTGTGATCAGGATGATACTGGAAGGCCAGCTTTCGGAAAGCCTTCTTGATGTCATCTTGGGAAGCGTCTTTCGGCACTCCCAGCAGTTCGTAGTAATCCTTCTTTGGAGCCATGTTTCACCTGATTGCAGGCGTTCAGCTCCATCATAGTCTCTCGGCGAGCGAGCGGTCAACCCGTGTTGGCGCAGTCTCAGAAGGGTGCAGGGAGAAATCCCTGCTGGGGGTTTGGGGGTATCCCCCAATTTAGTAAGTCCCCCAAGATTGGGGGCTAGGGGGTTGACCTCGGGTTTTCAGACACCCTCGGCAATGTGACCTCACGAGTGAGGAGGGTCAAGCGGGTTGGAGGCTAGGCCTCTTCCAGATTGCCCAGCGCCGCCTCGATCAGTTCATTGAGCGCCGGGTGGATGTGCATCCCGTTGACTATGTGACCGATCTCTCCTCCCGAGGCCATGGCATTGGTCACTTCCTGGATGAGCTCCGGAGCGAAGGGGCCTATGATGTGGAAGCCGAGTATCTTCTTGGTATCCTTCTCCAATATGGCCTTGGCAAAGCCCTCTTCCTCCATCATGGCCTCACCTTTGGCTATGCTGGAGTATTTGGCTCTGCCAACCAGAATCTGGTGGTCCTTTTTCGCCTTCTCTTCGGTCAATCCCACTGAGGCAATCTGCGGATGGGAATAGACGGCGTGGGGCGTGACACTCAGATCCACTTTTGTCTTCTCTCCATGCAGGACGTTATCCGCCACCGTCGATGCCTGTCTGTTTGCAGCGTGAGTGAACATCTGCAATCCATTGACGTCTCCCACCGCGTAGATGTTCTTCTTGGTGGTCTCCAGGTACTCGTTGACCTTGATAAAGCCCTTCTGGTCGATCTGCACTCCGGTGTTCTCCAGTTTCAGTAGATCGGCGTTCGATTTCCTGCCGACAGCCATGAGCATCCTGTCTGCCGCAAACTCCCTCCTCTTGCCGTCACTCGTCTTAACCGCAACCGCGACCTTGCCGTCAGCTCCCTTCCTCACCTCCTCCGCCAAGGCTCCAGTATGGACCTCTATGCGCCGACTGAGTGCCTTCTTCAGCAACTCGGAAATCTCGGACTCTTCCGCCAGCGTCAGCCTGTCCGCCATCTCCAGAATGGTCACCTTGGTACCCATGGCGGCAAAGAAGTGCCCGTATTCGACAGCGATGTATCCACCGCCGATGATGATCAGGCTCTCCGGCCTCTCCTTCTGCTGAAGCACCTGCTCGTTGGTCCAGTAGTCGACGCTGTCCACTCCCTTGATGGGCGGGACGAAGGGACGCGAGCCGCAGGCGATGAAGACCCTCTCGCCTTTGAGCTGCTCCCCCTTGACCTCAAGAGTATAGTCAGACACAAAATGCCCTTCACCCTCGTAGAAGTCCAGCGCTTTTGACTCTTTGATACCCTTCCTAATATAGTCCTGGCTCTCCTTGACGCTCTTCCTCATTCGCTCCATGATTGAGGCGAAATCGATGCTTCTTATCTCCGCCTCTATACCAAGCTTCCTGGCCTCTTGAATCTCCACTGCCCTGTCCGCCGCATAGATCAGCATCTTTGATGGTATGCAGCCCAGATTAAGGCATGTACCGCCCAGCGGTCCCCTGTCAATGACGGCCACCTTCTTGCCATGGCCTACCGCCTCGTCGACTATATTAGACCCGCACCCAGAACCAATGACCACGAAATCGTACTTCTTCATGATCTGACCTCCTTGAATTTGGCCAACGTGTGACTACAAGCAGCAGAGCTACAGGTTCATGCTATCCCGCAGGATATAATTCGTCAAGGAGGCTATATGTTCCAGAAGATACTGGTCTGTCTGGATGGGTCCAAGCTCGCTGAGCAGATCCTGCCATACGCTGCGGAGCAGACCGCGCGATTCGGCAGCAGCCTCGTCCTGTTCCAGGTGGTAAGCCTTGCTGGCGTGCCCACACCCACTGGGATCGAGTCTGTTCCGGTCGCAGTGCCGGACAATATGCTGGAGGAAGCAGAAGCTGCAGCCAAGGGCTATCTCGACGGTCTCGCGCTGCCCCTTCGACAGAAAGGCCTGAAGGTTCAGTGCGTCACCATGATCGGGCATCCTGCCGAGTCTGTAGTCAGCTACGCTGAAGAGAATGGATTTGACCTGGTTGCTCTAGCCACTCACGGGCGCAGCGGCTTGAGAAGGCTGGTCTTCGGCAGCGTTGCCGACTATGTCATCAGGAAATCGGGGTTGCCCATCCTGCTGATAAAGCCCAAATAGACGAGGGGCTATCCATCGAGCTCATCCCAAGTCAGAGCGAGAGGTCTGTGGGTCAACCTCCATCTGTTGCCCCTTGTGTTGGGGATATGATCTGGCCAAAGTTCACCCCGGAGATCAGTGAGACCCAGCCAATGCCTAGATCGGTGGCAGGCTCCGTATCGCGGCGACTATCTTGGGGGTGATGCCGGGGTCCGAAGGCGGCCTCACCAGAAGGATGGGGCTGGAAGCTCCGTGCAGGACCTTCTGGGCCACACTGCCGTAGGCCCATCTGCCAATGCCGGATCGTCCATGGGTGGCCATGACGATCAGGTTGACTTGTTTCCGGCTGGCATAGTCAATGATCTCAGTTGCCGGGTCACCCTCCAGGACCTCCAGGCTCACCTTGAGCCCAGCATCAGTGAGTCCCCTCTGCACCTTAGAAAGATACTTCTCAGCCGACTTCTTGGACTTTGCCAGGTATTCGTCGGCCGCTGTCCCCCAGTTCACTGAAGTTTCAGGAGTCGTTACCGGAGGCAGCACCAACGGCTCGCATATTCCGACCAGAACGACTTCCGCCGCCGCGCCACCCTGAGGCAACGCCAGCGCTTCAACGTGAGGCAACACCAATTCGGCCAACTCCGACCCATCCAGCGGCACAAGCATCTTTGGGCTGGACCATCTCTCATAGGCTGCATCTTGGGGCATGCCGGCCCTGATCAGCAACACCGGCAGCGCGGCCGATCGCAAGACCTTGTCCGCTACGCTTCCCAACACCCAGCGCCTGACCCCCGACCGTCCGTGGGTGGCCATCAGTATCAGATCGACTTCCTTTTCACCAGCATAGCGCAGGATCTCTTCAGCAGGATATCCGACTGCCACCTCCCCCTTCACCACGACCGGCTGGCTGCCGGTCTTCTCCTGAACCTCCGCTATCTCCCGCTTGAGCGTCTCACTCGCATGCTCGATGTATGCCTGGTGCAGAGGCAACGACTCGGCTTCCCCTTTCCCTGCCACGTGTAGCAAGAGCACCTCAAGGCCAAGTCGGCCGGCAATACCCTTAGCATAGGATAAGGCCACTTCGGCCAGTTCAGAGCCATCCAGCGGAAGAAGCACTCTCTGATACATCTTCAAACCTCCTCAATTCGGAAATCTACCGGAGAACCCCGGCCAGCGATGGCACTTCATCAGGTTCATCATCAAGCTCCTGCAGGAAGCACAACTGCCTCTCATGGGCCGACGCACCGCGAAACCAGATGAATGAACCAGCCCGCTTGGTGACCACCCCCATCTTCTTCAGTTGCTCAAGCGAGAAAATGCTGTGCTCCGTGCGGGCTTCCACCATTCTCTTAGCTGATATTGGCCCAATACCGGGTACACGGAGGAGTTCTTCATATCCGGCCCGGTTGACATCCACCGGGAAAAGCCACGGCTGTCGCCTGGCGATCATCATCTTGGGGTCCTTCACCAGAGAAAGGTCACCCTTGTCGCTCAGGGCCAGATCCAGCTCGTGTGATGAGAAGCCGTAGACCCTCAGCAGCCAGTCTGCCTGATAAAGACGATGCTCTCGCATCGGTGGGGTGGCGCGAAGCCCCTCAAGAGGAGAGTCGATCACCGGCTGGAACGCACTGAAGTAAACTCGCCTCAGGCCAATCTCGCGATACAGGGCGCCGGTGGTGCGCAGGATGTCCCGGTCTGTCTCGCCGGCCGCGCCAACAACAAACTGGGTCGTTTGACCGGAAGGAACCAGGCCCTCATGGGCGGACATCACCTGTTTCGCCCAGCGCATGCGCTCCACGATCCCGTCATAGAGGTTCTTCCTGGAACTGAGCCTGGCCAGGTGGTGCGCCGTCGGCGCCTCCATGTTGATGGAGACCCTGTTGGCCACCCTGCAGGCCGCCTCAACGCAGTCGTAACCAGCGCCAGGCATCATTTTCAGATGAACGTATCCGGTGAAGTCATGGCGCTGACGCAGGATCTCCACAGTGTCTACCATCTCCTGCATGGTCCGCGAAGGGCTGCCGGCCACACCCGAACTGAGGAACAGGCCGCGCACCAGCCTCTTCCGGTAGAGCTCCATGAACAGGCTGGCCAATTCGTGTGGCTGGAAGTAGGCCCGAGGCCGATCGCGGCCAACCTGATTTACACAGTAAGCGCAGTCGTTGGTACAGACATTGGTCAGCAGCACCTTGAATAGGCTGATGCATCCACCGCCCGGCAGCGTCGCCCGATATATGAACCGGTGCGGATCCCTGTTGGCCAGTTGCATGCTCCTGGCCGCATCATAGCCGCAGATGTCGAACTTGGCGCTGGCGGCTACGATCTGCAACTTCTGGGACACGTCCATTTTCAGTACGCCTCAGGAAAGCTCTCGATGAAGAAGATCCCGCCCAGAAGGAGAGCCAGGAGGCAGAGGACAAAGCCCGCAATAAGTCCTTTGCTCATCTCCCCCATCTGCTGGCATTCGGTTCTCCAAGCTGGATCCGGTCAATCAGCAGGCGTTGCCGCCTGCCAGCTGCAGACGAACCCTCTGCCTAGTCGTCTGCGCCGGTCTTCTTCCCGGATGACAATGCCAGCATCCCGCCGATGACCAGAGTCAGCAGTGGAACCGGGAGGTACATGACGGAACCCATGAAGGGATGTACAGGGAGTATGATGTCACGTGAGATGACTCTGTCAATCACATACGCGTCGTAGGCGTTATAGGAGGCAAAACCAACACCCACGGCACCCGCGGCGGCAAGGAGCATGACCACCCCCGCCATACTTGGCTTCGTCCGTGCCATTGCACCGCCCATGGCGCCGACTGCACCAATGACTATCAGCGAAGCCATCCACCACGGTGCAGTACCTCCAGACCAGTTAATGACTCCAATACAACTGCCCACAAAATACGTAATCCCTCCGATGAGCCCCAAGATCATGGCTGCTATTAGCATCTTGCCTCCTTTTCGATGACTGTGGCTATTCTATCACAAGTACGGTGGAACATCTGCGCTTGGCATACGCCAATCTAAACCTCGAGAGGGCTAGGTCTTCTTCGATCCCTTCCGAAAGCATTCCCGGGCTTTGGCCACCACCCTTCAACCTTTCCCCTCCGCCTCCTTCTCCATCTTCTCCAGTCGCGTGTAGTAGTCAGGGATTTCATTCAGATGCGCCAGGGCAATCTTGCCCGTCATGATTGGGTCGTCGTTGGTAACATTGGTATGCGGGTCAACCGTCCCGTGCTCCAACTCCACATCCATGCCCATGCGGAATTGTTCTACATCCCACCTCTTCCAGTCGATGTCCAGCTTGTCGCCCACCTGCTTAGCTTCCTGGGCCGTGAAGTGCTTCTTGGCCACGCTGCACCTCCTGAGAACGCCAGTGTCAGATGAGATTATATCCTTTTCCGAGTCTCGTGTCTTCGTGTTTCGACAGCTTCCCCTCTCCGATTGGACGGCACACCTGTCACCGAGGGGCTCGCACGACCCGCTAGAAACGGTCTGCTATAATTCGCTTGGATAAGTAGATGAGGGGGGTGAGTCCATGGCTACAACCAGCGGCGCAGAGACTCTCGTACGTTGCCTGATCAGCGAGGGCGTCAACTACGTCTTCGGGATTCCGGGCTATCAGTGCAACCCGATCATAGACGCCATCCATCGCCTGGGCCGAGACGAGGGACTTAGGTTCATCACTACTCGACACGAACAAGCAGCCGCCCACATGGCTGATGCCTGGGCACGTGTGACCGGCAAGCCCGGTGTCTGTCTGGGTACCGTGGGCCCGGGTGTGGCTGATCTGGTTCCCGGAGTCTATCCGGCCTTCGCGGATTCCGTGCCCATGATTGTCCTGGGGGCCCAGAACCAGACTTGGCGCTGTTACCCCGAGCATGGATCCATGCAAGCCCTGGACCAAGTCGCGCTGATGACTCCCATCACCAAGTTTCGCGTCCTGGTGAACGACGTGCGGCGGATGACTCAACTGGTGCAGATGGCATTCAGGGCAGCTACGTCGGGCCGGCCGGGGCCTGTTTACCTGGATCTTCCCTCCAACGTGCTCTGCGAAAAGATCGGAATGATCCAACAGCCGATACTGCCGCCGCATCGGTATCGGTCCACGACGCCGCCGGTCGCCGACAGCCGCCTTGTCGACCGGGCGGCCGAGATGCTGGTCAAGGCCAAGTTCCCGCTCATTCACACTGGTGGCGGCGCACTGCGGGCCGGAGCCTGGACAGAGGTGCGGCAACTGGCAGAGCACCTGTCCGCAGCCGTGACCACCAGCCTTGGTGCCAGGGGAATCATCCCTGAGGATCACCCTCTCTGTCTCATCCCGGCCTCCTTCGGTGCGCTCAAGGCCCAGGCTGACGCCGACGTGGTGCTCCTGGTTGGTGGGCGCATGGGTGATTCCGACTTCTGGGGCCGCCCCCCGATCTGGGGCGAGCCGGACAAGCAGCGTTTTATCCAGATAGACATCGATCCTCAGAACATCGCCCTGAATCACCCGGTGGACCTGGCGCTCGTCGGCGATGCCAAGGCCACGGTACGTGCCATCCTCGATGCAGCAAAAGCCAGAACGAGCCCCAAGCGAGAGAGCACAGGGATTGAAGGCGCCCGCCAAGCACAGGAAGCCTGGCTGCTCAACTGGCAGGAAGGGGCCCGTTCTGATAAGACACCCATTCATCCTCTCCGCCTGGTGCACGAGGTACGCCGTTTCTTCCCTCGCAATGCCATTTGTGCTCAGGACGGAGGTAACACCTCTGTCTGGTCCTACTACGTGAATCGCGTCTACGAGCCGCGCTCCTTCCTTTTGGCCGCTGACTCCGGACACCTGGGATCGGGAGTACCGTACGCCATAGGCGCCAAGCTGGCCCATCCGGAACTGCCCGTATACTGCATTACCGGCGACGGTTCCTTTGGCTTCAACGCCATGGAGATGGAAACCGCCCGCCGCGAGGGCCTTCCTATCACCGTTATCATCGCCAACGATCAGGCCTGGGGAATGATCAAGGGGGGCCAGAAGCTGGCCTACCATGCCCGCTACTGTGGAGTGGATCTCAGCGATGTCCGCTATGACAAACTGGCCGAGGCTATGGGCTGCTACGGTGAGCGTGTTACCACGCCTGACCAAATTCGGCCCGCTCTGCAGCGAGCAATGGACTCCGGCCTGCCATCTGTCGTGGACGTGGTTGTGGATGCCGCCGTCCATATGGTTCCGCCCGACCTAGTGACGCTCGGCAGTGTCTGGATGGAGGGCTGTGACGCTGGCGGGAAACCCTGAAGGCCGGAGCACGCACAGGCCAACCATCAGGCTCGCAGAGAACGTGCTGTTGGGGACGACTCGCTGGTGTCCTTCAGCCCGAGGGCTTACCTTCTGGCCCGGACACGGAGAAAGACAAGACCGCATACGGCTGTGATCTCCGCCGACCAGGCAGTGATCAGGAGCACCCAACCCATGGCCGATCCGCCTGATTTCGGGCGAACACCTACGTCAGTGCCGAGTTGGTCGCTTGGCACCGGCTGGTCATCTACGGCCACACCGTTCACCACTTGGGCCGGGGCGGTCGAAGAAGCGTTGTTGGGATCACGTGCAACATTGCTTGTTGATGAAGTCCCGCTTTCCCCTTGATCGCTGACGGGTCGAGAGACTACCGTGAAGGATGCCCTCACTGCACCACTGGAAGTCACTGGGGCTGTGCTGTTGTCAGTATGGCTTAGGGCAGGATTTGGCGGGCTTTGGGCGATGGACTCAGACAACTCTGGCAATGGGATGTCGTTTGCAGCTTGGGGAGAATTCCCGACGACTGATGAAACTGCCTTCTCCCCACCATTGCCGAGGACAGCAAGCAGGATCGCCAGCATAAGAAGAGTGGGCACCACGGCGAGAATGAGCAGATGTTTGGCTCTGTGCACTGCGCCCCCAGGTTCGCCAAGAAAAGAAAAGCCGACCATTTCAGGTCGGTTTCACTACTGACTCCCCACTGCCCAAGTGACCAAATGAAGGCAGCGGTTCAACGCCCCCTGCCTAAATTATCAACAATCGATAGTGCATGTCAAGTATACCTGTCATGCATGATTACCTACTAGATATCACTGCGATCCCTCTTCCCTGTGACTGGAATCATCAATCCTACGAGGGAGGGTGGCACCACCAGCCGCTTTGGTTCCGTCATGGTATGACCAGTCTGCTATCGCATTGGCATGGAGTCTGGCTGGAGAGCACTTTGAGTGAGCAGCGTGCTTGGTGTAGTGTCCCTAAGAAGACTCGACAATGGAGTTACCAGTGTCATTCCCGCGAAAGCGGGAATCCAGGATCGACTGACTCTGCTGACATGAAAGTGGAAGTGATTTGATGGGCAGTCTTCGTGGGTTCCGCAATATGGACACGGACAAAGCAGGGCTTGCCCGTGTCACCCACCGCTCAAAAGAAGTGCAGGACACTTTCTGCCGGGGGCTTGGGGGTGTCCCCCAATTCAACCTTCCCCCAAGAGTGGGTGGGGGGTTGAAAAGAAGTCCGTGCAACAGCCCCCACCAGGCTCTTTTCCGGATTCCCGCGCAAGCGGGAATGACATACTGCATGGTTATTGCGGTGGCAGTACTACCCCCATAATTCAGATGCCCTGATCCGCGAACCTGAAAGATCCTTTGTTGAACACGGCCAGACAGGCATCTACCACATTGGCATCGTACAGCAAGCCCCTATTGCCAGTGATTTCCTTCAAGGCCCGGTCAATGCCAAGCGCCGGTCGGTACGGTCGGTGGGAGGCCATGGCCTCCACAACGTCGGCCACAGCCAAAATCCGTGCCTCCAGAGTACTCTGCTCGCCCTTGAGACCAGACGGATACCCGGATCCATCCATCCTCTCATGGTGCTGCACCACAATGTCCGCCACGGGCCACGGGAACTCTATGCTCTTCAGTATGTCATAGCCGGCTTTGGGATGGGTCCTGATTATGGCGAACTCCATGTCCGTCAGCCGGCCAGGTTTGCTCAATATCTCTGTGGGAATGGTTATCTTGCCCAGATCGTGAAGCAGACCGGCTATGCGTACAGCACGGCTGCGTTCTTTCGAAAGACCGAGCTCCTTGGCTATCGCACGGGCCAGTTCAGTCACCCGCCGCTGGTGACCGGCTGTGTGGCGATCTCTTATCTCAACGGTCAGGGCCATGGCCTGAATCACACCATCCAGGGTATCCTCTAGTTTCTGGTAGCTGTCCTGTAGCCGTTCTTCCGCCAGCTTGCGTTGGGTGATATCGTTGACAAAGCAGAGATCCGCCGGCCTTCCTCCCCAGGCCAAGAGGACTCCATTTAGCTCGACCCACTTGGTGTTCCCGGCCTTGTCCACTATCCTGAACTGGTAGACGTGAGGGACCTCCTCACCGCTGAGCCTCTTGAAATGCTGTTCCATGACCGTCTGACGGTCTTCAGGATGAATGATATCCACCACCGGCTTCAACACCAGTTCCTGAGACGTGCAGCCGAAGATATCCTCGGTCTTCGGGTTGGCAAACTTCAGTACTTCATCCTGTATCACCACAATGCCTTCGTTGGCATTCTCAATTAGGAGTCGGTTCCTCTCCTGCGAGGCCAGCAACCTTTCTTCCGCCCGCTTGCGATCAGTGACTTCTCGAAGAGCAACCAGCCCGGCAGGCTTACCCTGATATTCGATCTTCTTGCAGATGCAGCTTACCCACACCTCCCTCCCGTCCCTAGTCGTGACACGGACATCCTCCACCAGAGGGCTTTGCTCCTTGCGCAGCACGTCGGCCAGCAGGGCAGCAAGGTGGTCCCCGTCTCCCTCAGAGATGCCCTTGACAATATCAACCCCTGTCATCTCCTCCGGAGAGCCAAATCCGGTGATAGTGGCTGCCGCCTGGTTGGCTAGCACCACCTTCATCGTTTCCGCGTCGAAGACCAGCATCCCATCCAGGGTGTTGGCAAACAGGTATTCGTACTTGCCTTCGCTGCCGTGGACTAGCGTCTTTGAATCTCGCTTAGCCATTCCGCTCCCTCTGACGTTCGGAGTCTGGCGATAGTCTCCGATGCGTCTCGCGCTACACTGGTCTGGACCAATTCTCAAGAACCGGCAATCTAAGCCTAAATGATAGCAACATGTGTCAAGATCATCCAGTGAGCGTGGGCAACGAGGCCCCTCTGATTCGTAATGTTGACGTCCCGCTCGAATCCGCTGTACGATCGCCGTGGGTGCCACAGAAGGGAAATTTGGGGCATGAGGAGACGATTATGGCCAATTCCAAACTGACGGACGCACAAGCGAAGGCAATCCTCCGAGAATGGCCCACCCGCACTCATAAGCTTTGGCCCACGCCAAAGGAGACGCTCTACTGGATACAAGCTCACCCCAAGATACTCAATAGCACGATCAAGTCCCCATCCCTGGGTCCTCCAGCGACCACGAACTTTCATACCCATCCGGATGCCATGTGGATCTGCTTTGATCCTGCGCTACGCTTTTGCGATATCATGTCTATCGAAGTCTGCGGATCCGAGCAGAACCTTCATGACAAGCGGGCACGCAACTATCCGCTCTCCGCCAGCCTTATCCTCTACTGTTCAGCACAGTGGCTTACCCAGAGTGTCGGAGTCCAGAAAGCAGGCGAGATGCCCCGCTGGAAGGCTTGCGGCAGTTTCTTTGCGCCACCAGAAGAAGACCTTGCGCTGCCGGTCAGGAACCTGCGCACATTGATCGCATTGCCTAACGATCTCTACCAGAAGTTCAAGATGCAGTGCCCGCCGGGGAACGAGTTCTTCTGTCGACACAGTTCGCTGAACACATATGAATCACCGTCGATGCAAACATTTCTGAAGGGCATGGCCCTTGACAATCACTTCAGAACGAAATCATAGCCCTAACAAGGCACTCGTCACGTATTCTTCAACAAGCGTGGACGGCGCTTGGTTGTTGTACAGTCGAGCCAAAGTGAGCAGTGGGAAACCATCATGGAGCAAATAGGCGTTTTCGTGGATACGAGTATAGTCAACAAGATGCTCTCCGTTGATGAGAAGAGGCCCGACGATGCCACGCACGAGGAAGACAGAAAATACCTGAGACTAGTCATTCAACAGTACGCAGAAACTGGCAGAGTGCGGCTCTGGGTCAACCCTACAGTCCAGTATGAGATAGACAAGACGACATCTCTTGAGGAAAGAAGCAGACTGCAAGAGCAATTCAAGCAGTTCCATTTCACATCTTTTTCAACCACCGTATTCCCGATAGTATTCGGGCCAGATGGCGCAACTTTCTTGACGGAGCAACAGAAGCAAAAACTGGAGAGTCTATATCAAGATATCCCCAAATACAGACAGGATGAGAAGGTGTTCGCCGATGCGGCTTTCAATTCCAGCATCCAGTTCTTGCTCACCGGAGACAGGAACCATCTTGCCAAGAAGAGGTTTAGGGATCGCGTTCAACAGCTAGGCCTCAACAGGGAGGTCCGAGTGTTTACGCCCAAGGAGATGTTTGAGCATCTGCAAAGCCTCAATTGTGACAGTCAGTGAAACCAAGAGAACCCAGATCACGCGGCTCAGCAGATCCTTGGCAGCGGGTCGCCCACCAGCATGTCCACTATCCGCGATGCGCCCAGCGTGGTCCTCATTACCACCCTGCCCGGATGGTCCGCCCGCACTTCGCCAATGATGGCCGCATTCTTTCCATAGCGGTGATGACGCATCCTCTCCAGCACGGCTTCTGCATCCTCAGGGTGTACCAGAGCCACCAGCTTGCCCTCGTTGGCCACGTACAGCGGATCGATCCCCAGCATCTCACACGCGCCGCGCACCTCTTCGCGCACCGGTATGACTTCTTCCTCGATCCTTATGCCTACCCTCGACTGCGCCGCCAGCTCATTCAGCGTCGTGGCTAGGCCGCCTCTGGTGGGATCGCGCAGAGCATGAATCCGCCGGCTGGCCGCCATCATTTCGGCTACCAGTCCGTTCAAGGGAGCGCAGTCGCTTTCCAGCCGGGTAGAGAAGCCCAAGCCCTCGCGCTGACTCAGAACAGCGATGCCGTGGTCACCGATCGTTCCGCTCAGGATCACTTTGTCACCGGTCTGGCCGTTCGAGCCGGATATATCCGCGCCCTCCGGCACTATGCCCACCCCCGCGGTATTGACGAACAACCTATCGGCGCTGCCCCTGTTCACCACCTTGGTGTCCCCGGTGATGATCTGGATCTGCGCCTCACTGGCCGCTGCCTGCACGGACACGAGTACGCGCTCCAGCTCATCCAGGGCAAGGCCCTCTTCGATGATGAAGGCCAGGCTCAGGTAGAGCGGCGTTGCTCCCACCATGGACAGGTCATTCACCGTGCCGCACACTGCCAGCTTGCCGATGTCGCCGCCGGGAAAGAAGATGGGATTGACCACGTAGCTGTCCGTGGTGAACGCCAGCCTGCCGTTGAAGGGAACGACCGCTGAGTCATCCAACCTTTCCAGCAGAGGGTTCGAGATGGGCTTCAGCAGAACCTTCTCAATCAGTTCATGGGCCAGCTTGCCGCCGCTGCCGTGGGCCAGCAGTATCTTATCGCTCATCGGCGGCCTCATAGAGGTAGTACGCGGCGCAGCTTCCTTCGGAAGACACCATGCACGGGCCCACCGGGTTGGCCGGCGTGCAGACGGTGCGGAACAGCTTGCACTCGCGTGGCTTCTTGACCGCTCTCAGAACCTCACCACAGATACAGCCCTTCGGCTCCACAGTAGGGCCAGGGTCGAACTCAAACGCTGCCTCCGCGTCGAAGCGCTGGTAGGCCTTCCTCAGCTTCAGGCCGCTGCCGGCTACAGACCCCACCCCCCGCCACGCTGCCGCTCCCGGTTCAAAAACCTGGTACATGATCTCCAGCGCTCGCCTGTTTCCTTCAGCGCTGACCCCACGCCGATAGGCGATCTCCACCTTGGACTCCCCCTTCTCCACCTGAGACACCAGCATGTGGACGGACTGCAGGATGTCCAGGGGCTCGAACCCGGAGACCACACAGGGGATGCCGTAGTCACGAGCAATGAAATCCCAAGCTTGGGAGCCGACAACCGCGCTCACATGTCCCGGACATATCAAACCGCTTATCTTGATCTCGCCAGAGTCCAGAATAGCCCTGATTACTGGCGGGCAGAGCTTGTGCATCGATAGAACGTAGTAGTTGCCGACGCCTTCCTTCTCGGCCCGAAGAACTGACGCCGCGACGGTGGGCGCTGTTGTCTCGAAACCCACTCCCAGAAAGACCACTTGTCGAGATGGATTCTGCCTGGCTATCTGCAGAGCATCTATGGTCGAGTAGACCATGCGCACGTCGGCTCCCTCGGCCCGCACTTCCTGAAGGCTGGAGCGGCTGCCGGGGACCTTGAGCATGTCTCCGAACGAGGTCATGATGACTTCGGGAATGCGCGCCAGGGCAATGGCTTTGTCCAGATCGGCATTGCCCGTCACGCACACCGGGCAGCCGGGACCGGAGAGCATCTCGATGGTAGGAGGCAAAAGCTGGCGGATGCCGTGCTTCATGATGGCCACGGTGTGGCCGCCGCAGAACTCCATCAGGCGGGCCTTCCTGGTGGAGTTGCGGCGGATACTGTCAATCAGTCCCTTAGCCAGCTCCGAACTGCGAAAGTCATCCACCAGTCTCATTCGCCGCCGTCCGTCGCCAATTGTGCCATCTCCCGTAGCATATTCAGGGTCTCTTCGGCTTCATCTTGGTCCACGACGTTGATGGCATAGCCGGCGTGCAGCAGGATATAGTCCCCCACCTTGGCCTCGGGCGTGAGCATCAGGCTAGCCCGCCGGCTGACGCCACCGAGTTCAACCTCAGCCTCGTCGCCATCAATGGATTTGATCAGCGCTGGAATAGCCAAGCACATGTCGTTCTCGTCTCAACTTTCTCTGAATACAATTCTACGCTGGCCGCTCGGACGAAGTCCATTGAATAGGGGTGATGGACTGTCAGGCTCTTCACCCCCCAGCCCCCGAACCCCCTCAATCCCCCTTTGCCAAAGGGGGATTCCAGGGAGTTGTTGCGCTTTGGGGACACCCCCAGACCCCCGGCAGGGACGAATTCCTGCACTCTCTCGGGGTATTATGTGAGTGTCAGGTCTGTGACCTGACCTGCAACAGGCACCGGCAATCCTGGATTCCCGCCTCCGCGGGAATGACACGTGGGAAAGGCACCCCAGCCCTGGAATGACACGTCCTGCCACACGCTGTAGCACGCTGTAGGGGCAGGCCCCTGTGCCTGTCCCCCATTCCATCCCACGACGACAATGGAATGCCAAATCACGACACGGCGAAGTTGGCGATGGCGGCTTGCCCGAGTGATATTCCCCCGTCGTTGCACGGAACCAGTCTGTGAGTGAGCACTTCGAAGCCCTCTTCACGCAGGCCATCCACGGCGAGCCTGAAGAGGAGCCGATTCTGGAAGACCCCGCCGCTCAAGGCGACAATTTTGATCCCGGTGTCGCGCGAGACGGTGCGGCAAACCTGGACAATGATCTGTGCCACGGTCAGGTGGAACCTGGTTGATATCAGAGACGGCGATGTCCGCTTCTTCACCTCGTCGACCACGGCCGAGACCAGTTGACCCAGCCTGGTCACGTAGCACCCTGCTTCGTCCTCAACGGAAAATGGATAAGCAGTCAGTGCCTCCTGGTGACCATCGTCATCGGCCAGCATCTCCAACTCGATGGCTGCCTGCGCCTCATAGTCAACCACGCCGCACACTCCGGCCAACGCTGATACAGCATCGAACAAGCGTCCGGCGCTGGAGGTCAACGGTGAGTTCACCTTGCGCTCCAGTTGCCGCCTAATCACAACCAGTTCCCCCGGATCAACTCGGCCCAATATAGGCAGTCCGTCGAGGGGGAAGTCCGGCCCCAAGAGAGTGTGGAGATACCCCAGCGCCATCCGGCAGGGCTTCTTGATGGCGGCCGCCCCACCCGGCATGGGCACGTGCTCCAGATGCCCCACCCGCCGGGAGCCTTTCAGGTCAGCCACTAGAAACTCCCCGCCCCAGATGGTTCCGTCGCCCCCATATCCGGTCCCGTCGAAGGCCACCCCTATCACTGTCTGTTGCACGTTGTTTTCGACAAGGCAGCTCGCTATGTGAGCATGATGGTGCTGCACCGAAACGAAGCGCAGATCACTGCTGTTGGCCTTCAGGTCGAGGGCGTACTTGGTGGAGAGATACTCGGGATGCAGGTCATAGGCTATGACCTCCGGTTCAATGCGGAACAGCCTTTTGTAGAGTTCAATCGTCGTCTCGAAGTGCTCCAGCGTCTCCTCGTTCTCCATATCGCCTATGTGCTGCGACACGAAGGCATGCCGGTCTCTGGTGAGGCAGAACGTGTTCTTCTCCTCAGCGCCGCAGGCCAGGACCTGGCGCGACTCGAAGGGCAGAGCGATGGGATAGGGCGCGTAGCCCCGGGCGCGCCTCAGAACTCGTGGAACATCTTTCTCCACAATGCAGACGCTGTCATCGTACTTGGCGTAGATGTCCCGGTTGTGAAGCAGGAAGAAGTCGGCGATGCGGCCCAGCCGACGCAGTGCCTCTTCGTTATCCTTGGCGATGGGCTCCTCGCTCAGATTGCCGCTGGTCATTACCAGCGGGCAGTCGACTTCGCTCATGAGAAGATGGTGCAGCGGAGTGTACGGCAGCATCACGCCCAGGTACCGGAGATTCGGTGCTACCTCTGGACAGACAGACGACTCTTCTCTCCTCCACCTCAGCAGCACTATCGGGCTTTGTGGGGACAAGAGCAGTCTCTCTTCCTCCGGCGACGCCAGGCAATGTCTCTTGATCTCCTCCGTAGAGCTCATCATCACCGCCAGAGGCTTCGAAGGACGATGCTTCCTTTGCCTCAGGGTATTCACGGCTGCGCTGTTCGTGGCATCGCAGGCCAGCAAAAAGCCCCCCAGCCCTTTGATGGCCAGGATCTTCCCCTCCCTGATCAGGTTCGCCGCGGATCGGATAACGTCTTTGCCTCCTGCCGGTGCTCCGTGCGAATCGACCAGGCTCAGACTGGGCCCGCACACAGGGCAGGCGTTTGGCTGAGCGTGAAAGCGCCTGTCCAGAGGATCGTCGTACTCCTTCTGGCATCGGGGGCACATGGTGAAACGCCTCATGGTAGTGAGGGGCCGATCATAGGGAATGTCTTCGATAATGGTAAAGCGCGGCCCGCAGTTGGTGCAGTTGGTGAAAGGATAGTGATAGCGCCTGTCGTGGGGAGAGAAGACTTCCTGCCGACAGGCTTCGCACGTAGCGATATCCGGCGAGACCAGTTGATATTGCCCCGGCTCAGGACGGCTCCCGATGATTTCGAAGCTGGTGTAGCCTTGGTGGGAAATGGGTGAGGAGGCCATCTCTTCGATCCGAGCCATGGGCGGCGATGAGCTTCTGATCTCCTCCACGAATCGGGCCACGGCCGACTCCTCGCCCTCAACCTCGATCTCTACGCTGCCAGACGTGTTGCGCACCCATCCGGCCAGCTTGTGCTCGTGGGCCAGCCGGTAGATGAAGGGGCGGAAACCGACTCCCTGCACCACACCGCGAACGGTTATACGTAGCGACTTCATGGTTTTCAAGACAGACACCACTCCCACCGCTTTATTGGCCGTTCAAGTCGGGCTGGTATCATGTAACACCGGTTTTATTGGTTGCATTTCCTAGATTGGCATGCAAGTCATCAACCCCCTGGCCCCCAATCTTGGGGGAGATAAGAGAAATCTGGGGACACCCCAGACCCCGGCAGCGTTCCGCTGCACCATCACGGCGAATCTCCGTAGGTGCACATTGCATGCGCCCAGTACACCCCAAAGCCCCGGCAGGAGGTCTCCTGCACCTCTTTGGGAGGGTACTAGAGTCTGGCGATCACCTGCCCCATTTGGGAAACGTCGTAGCCGCCCAGTCTTTCTATCTCAGCCTTGAAGGAGGCGTCCTGCAGGATAGCCAGCATGGGTTCGAGCAGCCTGCTCTCGTAATGTACTCGCGGGATGACCAGGTCATATCGCTCTTTGAGCAGTGGCACGAAGTCCAGATCGAGTGCTCTGGCAGCCGCCAGGATTCCCAATCCGGCATCCGCCGTTCCGCTGGCCACAGCCACGGCTACGGCTAGATGGGTGAAGGCCGTCCGATCATAGCCGTTGATCTTGGTCGGTTCCAGGCCCATTTCCTTCGCCTTAAAATCCAGGAGAACCCTAGTGCCAGCGCCCCGCTGCCTGTTGATGAAGGTTACATTCTGGCTCGCCAAGTCGGCCAGACTCTTGAGCCCTTTCGGATTGCCCTTGGCCACCATCAGGCCCTGCTCGCGGTAAACCAGGTTGATGATAACTACTTCCTTGCCAGCCAAAAGGCGTTTGACGTACGGCACATTGTATTCGCCGGTTTCCTCGTCCAGAAGATGTGAGCCGGCCAGATGAGCCTCCCCCCGGCTAACAGCCACCAAGCCACCCAAACTGCCCACGTTCGAAGAAGACAGGGTTCGCTCGGGATATTGCTGGTGCAGGCGATTGGCCAGGACGTCCAGCGCCAGATCGTGGCTGCCTATAACCACTATGGCGTTCTCGATCTGCTCCAGGCTGTTGAGCAGCTCCACGTGCACCGGTTGCCCCTCTTGAATCCCCTCGCTTCCCCGTGGTATGCGCACGATGCCGTCGGCCCGCACGAAGGACATGGTGGCTCCCGCGCCGCGCGGCAGCGGTGTGGCCAGCAGGTTGTTACCCACCTTACCGACCTTCACCCGGACGAACTCCTCCTCCCCCATCGGTGAGAAGACCTTCCGCGTCATGACAGCGTCTATGGACCTTCTCTGCGGGTCAGCCACTCCCAGGAGGCGACATATCAGCGGCCGGACAAACAGCTCCAGCGTCAGCGCCGCCGAGACCGGATAGCCAGGGACACCGACCACCGGCTTGCCGTCCACCACCCCCAGGACCACCGGGTGCCCCGGCCGAATGGCCACGCCGTGGACGATGACCTTGCCCAGGTCGGCCACCAGCGAGGCCGTGAAGTCGCGCCGCCCGGCGGAAGCGCCAGCATTGACCACCACGATGTCATGTTCCGAGAGCGCCTCGCGAATGGCCTTCTTCAGCTGGTCATAGTCATCCGGCATTGGTGAGCGTCTGGTGGCTTCCGCCCCCCACTCCTCCACCAGCCCCGCCAGGACCAGCGAATTCGACTCGATGATCTTCCCTGGCTTCAGGCCCTCTCCCGGCAGCACCAGCTCCGTGCCGGTGGGGATGATAGCCACCTTCGGTTTGCGCCTGACGGCGACCTCAGTAACGCCCGCCTGGGCCATGGCCCCCAGGTCGGTGGGCCTCAGGAGATGGCCTTCGGGGAGCAGAAGCTCGGAGGCCACGATATCCTCGCCCATGAGGCGAACGTGCTGCCAGGGAGCCACTGGCAGCATGATCTCTATCAAGTCCTCGCCCACCTCCTGGATGTTCTCGATCATCACCACCGCGTCGAACCCAGCGGGCATAGACATGCCGGTGTCCACCCACTGGGCCTGGTCGCCGATTCTCAGGCGCACGGGCGTCTTCTCCGAAGCCCCGGCCGTGTCCACCGATCGCACCGCCGCGCCGTCCATGGCCGCGGCGTGGTAGTGTGGAGACGATATCCTGGCCCACACCGGCCCGGCGGTCACCCGGTGCAGGGCTTGGTCGAGCGCAACGCGCTCGCTGCCGGTGCGCGACGGGCTGCCTGCCTGCTGCAAGGCTGACTCGAACCGGGACGTAGCCTCGTCCAGCGGGATGTCTTCCAGGTACACGTGCCCGCGCTTGCCCTGATGCTTATCAGTTGCCATTATGGTGCCCCTCCACACTGCCATTGCCAGCCATTCGGAACTCTCTCTTCAACCCCCTGGAATCCCCCAATCATGGGGGAAGAGAAAAGGAGAACTTGGGGGACACCCCCAAACCCCCGGCAGCACCCTGCTGCACCTGTCTTGTCATTGCGAGCCATTCTCCAGGCGTTGCGCGGAGAAGGCGCGGCAATCTCCACACTCATCAGAACAACGTGATCTCCACCGACTCGCCGGCCGTCATCCCGGCCTTATCGAGCGGAACTTTTGCCAAGCCATCCGCCCGGATCATGGCAAACAGCAGATTCGACTTGCCGAAGACCGGATCGGCGTATAGCTCACCGTTCTTCTCCTCGATCTTCACCGGCACGTAGTCCTCCCGCCCCGTGGCCGAGGGGATGTTGCGCGTGAGCTTGGCTTTCACCGCGAACTGCTGCGGCGGCCGGCTGCATCCGCTCAGCCTGTAGATCGCCGGAGTAACAAAGATGCCAAAGGTGATCATGGCCGAGGCCGGATTGCCCGGCAGGCCGAAAACCGGCTTCCGGCCGACCGCCGCCAGGATGGTCGGCTTGCCCGGCCGGAGCGAGACGCCATGCACCAGAACGCCAGGCTTACCCAGGGAATCGATAACCCTGGATGTCATGTCCCGGGTGCTGACGGAGCTGCCCGCCGAGAAGACCACGATATCCGCTGCCGCCACGGCTTCCCGGGCCGTGGCTACCAGCGCTTCGTAGTTGTCGCGGACAATGTCTATCACCAGAGGAACCGCGCCCGCCTTCGCCGCCAGTGCTGCCAGGGCAAAGGCGTTGGTGTTTCTGATCTGCCCCGCTCGGGGTTCAGTCTCCGGCGGCACCAGCTCGTCGCCGGTGGGAATCAGGGCTACCCTCACCTTCTGATAGACCGAAACCTTGGTGATGCCCAGGGACAGGAGGCTGCCGATGTCTTGAGGCCGGAGCAGGCTGCCGCGAGGCAGCAGAGCATCCCCTCTGGCCATGTCCTCTCCGATCTGGATGACGTTCTCGCCTTTGGCCACCGGACGCACCACCTCGATCATCGAGGCGTCTACGCTGCGCGTGTTCTCCACCATGACCACGGCATCTGCCCCCGCGGCCAGCATCCCCCCGGTGTGAATCAGCGCCGCCTCACCGGGAGACAGCTTCACCGAGGTGGGCTTGCCCATGGCTATCTCGCTGGTAACCTTGAGATAGGCCGGCAGGCCCTCTGTAGCGCCGTGAGTGTCCTCGGCCCGCACCGCGTAGCCATCCATGGCTGAGCGGCAGAAGTGGGGCAGATCGACTGGGGCTGACGTGTCTTCGGCCAGCACCCGGCCCTGCGCTTCGCTGGTGGCCACGGTCTCCACCCGGTCTATGGAGTGGAGGTGGGGATCCAGCTTGGACCACGCCTCGCGTGGGGTTAGGACAGTGAAGAGGTCGGCCATATCAGCAAGTCAAAGGTTAGCATGGGACAGAAGGGAAGGCAAACGTCGTGGCAACAGGAGGTGCCTATCTCTAGTCCTGATAGGGACCGAGAAAGCGCTCGCCATTGAAATGGATCAGGTGCGTTGGGGACTCCGCAACCCAGACCTCCGTTTCCCAAGAGATGCTCGCGAGATACTTCACCATGCTGTGTCGATCAAGAAAGGCTGTCACATAGACAGGGTCAGCCTTCGATCCCTTGAATAGCTTCATCAATTCGAGACGTCTCTTGGCATCCACGGGGCCATGGCTGGTGACAGCCTCTATCAAGACGAGCCAGTTCTTCTCCACATGGTGAACTACGACGTCCGGCATCTTGCCATGTTTCCCTATCTCGACGCCAAGACCCTTGAGAGCAGCCTTGTCAATATAGGCCGACTTGTCTCCCGTGTCACCCACATATAAGAGGAGACCACCCGGAGTGAACACCTGGCAGAAATCGCCAATGATCTTCTGCACGAGCAGATTCTGACCACCTGGCGAGAGCTTGATTTCCCGTCCGTTGGTGAGCTTCACGGGAATCCGATGTATGTCTCGCTCCCTCGCATAGAGCTTCCTGAGCGTCTTCACCGTAGTCAGATACTGCTTCAAGTTCGCGTTCCAGCCTGGAGCACCAAACCCTCTCAGGATCTTTAGCGCAGACGGCTCGATCTGATAGACGGCTTTTGGACTATTAGTCGGCCTTGTGGGATCGTCGGGGTTAAGCACAGCCAAACCTGCTTGAACAAACTGATGGACCGTCTGGCGGCGCACCGTCTCCCGGGTATTGGGCTTGTATTTCTTGCCATAATGTTCAGCGAAGAAATCCATCATGGGCGTAATTCCCATCAATGGATCTTTGGCAGTTTTCCAAGCGTCTTCCGGCTTCAGTTCCAACAACGAAAGCAGTGTCAACGCAGAGCGCTCGTTCAGTTGCTGGGAGGGGAATCCGAGCGACCTCAGTATCTTCTGCGCCTCCGCGATTCTCCGTTTGGCTCTCTTCGCGTTCATCTTCTCAGACACCGCTGCTACATTCCTTCTCAAGTATTGCGTCCACTGCGTCCTGATCCGGCATGTCATCTCTCACATGCATACCAAGGCGAACCAGTTCTTCGTGAGAAGGGTAACGCATCTTCCTGAGGTCCGTGGCATTTACTTGCGTATGTCCGCTGAAGAGCCGGAAGTACTTGTCGAAGAGAGACGAATTCAGATACAAGGCCAATCCTTTCGCTATGCTCGACGGAAGTCCTCTGCCCTTAACATGAAAGTAGTTCAGGTGGTTCTCGAACCCGACAAAGGGTAGGCCGACTCTATCTGGGTCATATACGGCAGCCACCACGCGCCGTGGCTCCTCTTTGGCCGAGAAACGCTTCGTGAGAACGTAGTACCCTGATGGCAATAGCGTGTCCATGGTCCAAGTGGAGACCAGAATCGCATTGGGCTTTTTCGTCGACTTAGCTGGCCAGTTCACGAAACCAGACTGGAGATGACAAGGGTGTATGAGCGGCATGGCGCCCTTCTCGAGCGTAGGCCGAAGATAATTGCGGGCGCGGAAATCGACGACCGGCCCAGTGGAAACGTCCAATCCAAGATCAAAGAGCGATCTACAGAAAGGCTGGATTCTCTGAATCAGACAGTCGTCCGCATCGTTCAATGCAAGATGAATGAACGCGTCGCGGTCGCTCGGAGAAATCACACGTTCATATGGGACGGAACGGCCACTGGGTTGGGCAAATTCCGCACCAATTGACGACGAGACCACTACCGACCTCGGTCTGTTTTCGCCTCGAACTGCATAATAGATTACGTTCTCCTGAAGCACATTGTCGTCCCCAAAGGCCTTGTTGCGTGACTCAAAGACGTGGATGCGACGCAGGCTCATCGACTGAAGCAAGTCAATCCGGAATCGACGGAAGTAAGGTCCGTTGCAGAAACTCCGAGGAGTGATGGCCACCAATTCGCCCCCTGGTTCCAGCATTCGAGTGGCTAACCATACAAACGCTGCATAAGAGTTCGATACTCCCATATTAGCTGCATCGAGTAGCCGTCGTGTGGCGGACTTCGCGTTGATTTTCATGTAAGGTGGATTCAGTATTGCATGCGTGAACCACTCTCGCGGCGGAGCGAACATACGGTGTTCCATCCGAGATATAGCAGAAGACATGAACTCCTCGGTGCGAATCTCGCCCTTGAATGATATGCCCATTCTCCTGCACGTCAACTCGCACCGCTCAATTGTCTGCCTCAAGTACGGTAGAATCTGTTGGTCGTTCTCGTATGCAACCACTTCAATCACAGCCGGATGATAGGCTCTCGAAGACAGGGCCTCTATGCAAGCCGCAAGTAATACTCCTGCTCCAGCGCCCGCATCCAGAATCCGCGCATGCTCGACTCTCCGCTCGAAAAGAGATGCCATGAATCGGGCAATCCTGATGGGTGTGAGGAACTGTCCGATGCGTGACCGTTCAAGGCGGCATGCAGGACCGTTCAAGGACACGCGAATAGCGTCCAGCGAATCCACTACCTCAGCTATGGTGTCTGGGGCTTCGTTTACACACCTGCTCACATCGCGTTCTCCTGACGCATGGCACGGTCTACGTCGAACTGATTTCTCAACGGGCTTTTGGGATCGTGTAAGTCCGTTCTGTGGATGAGTAGACATTGAACTTCTTCCGACACCTGGAACACTCGTAGCGCCGAACGTCGAATTTCCCGTACTTCCACACGCTAAGGGGTCTGAAGGCAATTTCGGCACCGCATAGCGGACAACTGACCTTCTGACTCATACAACTACCTCCTCGATGCTCAGTCCTGTCTCATGTACTCGTATCCAGTATAGAGAACGACCTTGGTCGGCGCTAAGCAAGTTGCCTGAGGCAAATATAGCACATAGGCTATACTTCATCAACGGATCGCCTTCTATGGAGCGTTGCCACTGCCTAGCTATCCGTGGCTGAATATGGAAGGCAAACGTTGCTTCGGTAGCGGCTACAGCTCTCGAAAGAGCATGTCAGGCATATCCTGAGAGAAGGGGATTCTCTCGGCGGTGCTGAGTTCGCCCTGCAGAGGGGTGATGGAGATCCGGGCGTTTTCCACCGCGTGGATGTCCGTGCCAATGTCAGCGGCCCACCACGGCTTCCCGATGCTGATCTTGTACTTGTCCCAGCTTCCATCGCGCCCCATGGTGATGGCAGTGCTGAAGCCGCCCTTGCCCACGCGTGTCAGATCAACGCCCTTTATCTCATGCACGGGCAGGTTCGGCACGTTGACGTTAATCAGAACCGGCCCGGTACCGTTACCGAAGATCCTCCGGGCCAGCAGCCCCGCGACCTTGGCCGCGACATCGAAGCGGATGTCCTGTCTGGCCTGAACGGAAACGGCCATCGACGGTACGCCGTGGATGTAGCCCTGCAGCGCCGCCCCCACCGTCCCCGAAAGCAGAACGTCACACCCCATGTTGGCCCCGGAGTTGATGCCGGAGACCACCAGCCCGATGTCCTTCATCATCTCCAAGGCCAGGATAACGCTGTCGCTGGGGGTCCCATCCACTGCGAAGGCTGGCACTCCGGGCAGTTGAGAGTCAGCCTTGGCCAGGCCCACTGAACGGTGTAAGCTGATAGCGGTTCCTACCCCGCTCTGTTCTTGAGCCGGGGCGAAGACCACTACTTCCCCGACTGCGGCTAGCTGTTCAGCCAGCGCCCAGAGGCCGGGAGCCTGGATACCATCGTCGTTAGTAACCAGAATCTTCATTTTGACTATTCAAGTTTAGCAGATTCGGGAGGATGATTCCTGCGAATCCGGCACCGGATGGCCGCACGCCACACCTTCAAGAGGTTGGGGCAGAAGGCTATTTTCATCCCCCTCGTACCTCTTTTGGGAGGTGGCTATGAGGCAATTGTGTAGGGGCGATTCGCGAATCGCCCCTACAGGATACCCCCAGAACCCCGGCAGGGACCTGTCCCTGCACCTTGCTGTGAATGTGTCATTCCCGCGGAAGCGGGAATCCAGAAAGGGAGCCCGCACAGAAGGCTGATGCACTGGCCTCTTTTCAACTTCTTGAGCCTCACACTCGGGGGAGTAGTTGTGCATCTGGAGGACATCCCAGACCCCCGGCAGGAGATGTCCTGCGCCTCTCCAAAACAGAGTGGGTGCTGGTTTCGAAACCAGCACCCACTTCAACTCTCTTGTCATTGCGAGCCATTCTCCATTCCTAACGCGGAGAAGGCGCGGCAATCTCAATTCCTGCAACGCCAGGAACTAGCGCGCTAGGTGTACTTGTAGAACCCCCAGCCGTTCTTCTTGCCGTACCGCCCCATGGTGACCATGGCTTTCAGCAACGGCGGCGGAGCATACACCGGGTCCTTGAACTCGTCGTACATGGCGCAGGCCATGGAGTACATCGTGTCCAGCCCGGCGAAGTCCATCAGCGTGAACGGACCCATCGGAGAGTTGGTCGCCATCATCCAGGCTCTATCCATCTCCTCGATAGTCGTCCAGCCCTCGTCCAGCATGCGAATGGCATTCATCATGAAGGGGAAGCCCAGCCGGTTGACCAGGAAGCCCGGAGTATCCTTGGCAAAGACTACCTGCTTGCCCAGTGACTTGCTGACCTTCTCGGCCGTTTCCACTGTCTCCTTGGAGACAGCAATCGTCTTCACGATCTCCACCATGGCCATGATCGGCACGGGTTGGAAGAAGTGCATCCCGATGACCTGGGTAGGCCTCTTGGTCGCCATGGCCATCTGCAGGATGGACAGGCAGGATGTATTGCTGGCCAGGATGGCATGCGGTGGACATATCTTGTCCATGGTGGAGAAGATCCGCTTCTTCTCGTCCATGTTCTCGATTACGGCCTCCAGCACCAGGTCAACGTCCTTGAAGTCCTCAGCCTTAATGGTGCCCTTGAGCCGCGCCAGGGTAGCATCCTTGTCTTGAGCAGACATCTTGCCCTTGCTGGCGGCTTTCTCCAGGGACGACTTAATGGAATTCAGGCCCTTGTCCAGGAACTGCTGGTTGACTTCCAGGACAATCGTCGAGTATCCGGAGCGGGCGCAGACCTCTGCGATTCCCGATCCCATCAGGCCGCAACCCACCACACCTATTCTCTTTATTTCCATTGCACCTCCTTAGTTATCTTCCGAAATCGTTTCGGCAGGTATCACCGTTGCCGTTTATCCAGCCTTTTCAACCCCCTGCCCCCCAATCTTGGGGGAACTAAGAAGAAGGACTGAGGGACACCCTCAGACTCCCGCCAGATACGCTTCGCTTCTCTGTCCCCCACTCTTGGGGGAATCCTGTAGGGGCGTGATTGATCACGCCCTTCCGGACACCCCCAAACCCCCGGCAGGAAGAATCCTGCACCTCTTTCCCGTGAGTGTCAGGTCTCCCGACCTGACCTGCTGATCGGTCGGATGACTCTGAGGCAGGAACCATCCTTCACGTCTGTCAACCTCCTGCAAGCATGGCCTTCAGACTGCCCAGCCTCTCGCGGTACGGCTGGGCTATCCTATCCAATTCACTCTTCCACTCGGGGACTACCTCCGGGTTGACGCTGCCGATGGCGCTCCCGGATATCCGCAACTGGTGCAGCACGCCTCTGGCTGCAGTCTCTACCTCACGCCTCTTCTTCTGCTCCGCCTCCCGGTACTCTCCAAATAGCTGCTCGATCTCAGCCCTGATGCCAGCCAGCCCCTCTCGACTCTTGAGGTTCAACTCCGAAATCGCTTCGATCACCTTCGACAGTCTCTCGGCATCGCCCAGTTCAATCGCGTCTATCAGCTTGGAGGCCAAGGCCGCCCTCACCAGTTCTCTTTCTTTGCCCTTGTGCTTGTCCAACTCCAGCTTCAGGTCTCGCAAGGTCAGGCCGCTCAAGTACTTCTCCGCCAGCCCCTGCCCTATCGATCCGAATTTCTCCGTCTTCTGCCGCTGTAGCTCCTCGGGAGAGAGCTTGCCCAACTTCTCCACCTTTTCCATCGCCAGTTCCCAGGCGCTCTTGATCTCTCCCACAACACTCTCCAAACCGAACAGCAGGAAAGCAGTTTCCTGCTTTCCTGCCGGTTCTTACCCAAAGCTTGACTGTGTCCGCTCTACTAAAGGGTGCTGTAGCCGCCGTTCACGCTGATGGTCTGACCATGTATGAACGAGGCAGCATCGGAGCATACGTACAGCACCGTATTGGCTACATCCTGAGGCACAGCCATGCGGCCGATGGGGTACATTTTGATCTGCATCTTCTTCATTTCCTCGGGCATGGTGTCCTGGGTAACGCCCTGGGTCATGGACAGCTCGGAGGCGTGCTCCTTCTTCTCCGGGATGACGCCGGCAGGACATATGCAGTTGACGTTGATGCTGTAGCGGCCGACCTCCTTGGCGATGGCCTTGGTGAAGCTGATGACGCCACCTTTGCACGCGGAGTAGAAAACCTGTCGGAACTCGCCGATACGGCCAGCCTCGGATCCGATGTTGATGATCTTCCCGTACTTGCGCGGGATCATGACCTCAAGAGCAGCCCTGGTGCCGTAGATTACACTCCACAGATTGAGGGCGACCATCTTCTCCCATGTCTTTTTGTCCTGCTCCATGAACAGCCGCCACGGACTTTCCTGCCAGCCAACACCATTGATCAGAACATCTACCTTGCCGAACTCCTTCATGGTCTGCTGGATCAAGATGTTGAACGAATCCTGGTTGGTGACGTCGGTCTTCATGAATGTGGCCTTCCCGCCACCGAGAGCGTTGGCCTCAGCCACCACCTTCGGCCCCTGCTTATCGTCAATGTCAGCGCAGACCACGTTAGCGCCCTCTTTGGCAAACGCCAGCACATTGGCGCGGTTGATGTTGGAGCTCCCTCCGGTAACAATCACAGCCTTACCTTTGTACCCCAGATCCATGTTCCCTCCTTCTGCGTGTATTCAGTGATCGGTGATAGATTCCTGCCACCTAGAATACGAATGGATCGCTGTTGCCGCTGGTGAACTTCGGAGGCCTCTTCTCCAGGAAGCCCTTCGCCGCTTCCAGATGGTCCGCCGAGTTGAGGGTGTGGTACTCATAGGCGATGGTGGTGTCGAACACCAGGTTCACGCGGTCCATCAGTATTTTGTTCAGGCACATCTTGGTCAGGCTTATGGCCAGGGTCGGCCCATCCGCGAACTTCTTCGCCTGTGTCCAGGCCTCTTCCATCAGCTTATCCGGCGGTACGCACTTCGCGATCAGGCCAATTCGCTC
>Ga0315280_10001035_pt1 | contig 49627 bp, 34 predicted proteins | sample YL17G06_40_MG_FD_203697 | JGI IMG/M metagenome (GOLD analysis project Ga0315280, IMG submission 203697) | Sediment microbial communities from Yellowstone Lake, YNP, Wyoming, USA - YL17G06_40 | ecosystem: Environmental > Aquatic > Freshwater > Lake > Sediment | place: USA: Wyoming | collected... | reverse complement strand
AATACGGTCAGCTCGCCGTAGCCCTGCCTTCCCGCGAGCCCATTCGCCCACCCGAAGATCTGGGAGAAGTGACGCGGCATGATAGCCTTGTGGGGCGGGCCTGCAAGGAAGTAGTCCACCGTGCCGGCGGGGCCTGCGGGCGACTCGCCGAAGAAACCCATCTCGATGTCGCCCCGGCGCCCCAGGCCGAGGGTCGCCGCGTTCTCGACCGGCGCGGAGGGCAGACCCTCGACGGCGAGCGCGGCCCCGCCCATTCCGGCGCTACGGGCGTCGTAGGTGAGCCGATTGAGCTCGCCAACCAGCCCGTAGGCGGCGACCCCGTCGTCGGCGACCGCGGCACCACACGCGCCCAGCGCGAACACGGCGACCCATAGAGCCACGCGGATGTCCAGCACGCTGCCCATCATCGATCATCTTGCTTCTGCGTCGCCAAGGCCACCGGGTGCCGAAGTGCGCAACCCAGGTTCATGCTAACGCCGAAACGTGACGAGGGGAAGGTGGGAAGGCGAGTGCGCCCGGACCATCCGTGCGTTCAGCGGCGCTCTACCGGGCCCTCGCCCACTCCCTTTGGAGTCGCTCGGATAGGATGCGGGCGACCTCCTCGGCCTCGGGCAGCACGTGTTGCTGGATCTTGTACTTGCGCCGATCGGTCTGGACTACCAGGACGGCAGGAAGAAGCGGAACGCGGCCCCAGTGCTTGTACTCATAGTAGATCCGGCAGACCCGATCCCACGGTACGGTGACCGCACCCCGGGCCATGGGCCACAACTCCAGGCTGTCCGACGTCGCCCGGATGCGCGCCTGCATCGACCAACGGCGGAGGCGGAGTCCAAGCCAAGCAATGCACAGCGCCTCTAGAAAGAGCACCAGTGGCCAGCCCAGGATCACGTACTCGATCGGCATGAAAGGGAACGGTGTTTCTGGGAAGCCCGGCTTCGGGGCGTGCATCCGCAGATGCCGACTCAGCATCCACACGAACTCGACCGAGCAGGCCACCGCCAAGCCAACGCCCGACGCGAGGCTCAACACCCAGTGCCACCTCGGCACCCTGAGCCGCCACTCCATCGTCTCGGGTTGGTCGTCCGGCATGGTGCGCCACCTCGCGTCGTGTTCTCCGGCTATCCGGACGCGCGAGAGAACCGTCGGTAGCGCGGCAAGCGCTCTGGGCGCAGCAAGCAGCGCCCCTACGCGAACCGCCTAATGGACATGAGCGCCTTGCCGAGGATCGCGCAGTCATCCGGGAAGATCGGCTGCATCGACGGGTTCTCAGGCTGGAGGCGCACCTTCGTTCCATCGCGGTAGAAGGTCTTCACGGTGGCCTCGGAACCCTCGACGAGTGCGACCACGATGTCCCCGTTCTTCGCGTGCTCCTGGCGACGGACGACGAGGATGTCGCCGTCGAAGAGGCCCACGCCGATCATCGAGTCGCCCTTGACCCTCAGCGCGAAGGCCTCGCCGTCGCCCAGGAACTCGCGCGCGATGGGAACGTGGTCCTCGACGTGCTCCTCGGCGAGCAACGGCTCGCCCGCCGCGACGCGGCCCAAGAGCGGCACGTCTCGCATCCTCGCCTCGCGCGTTCTGCGGCCCCCACCGATGACCTCGAGGGTCCGCGCCTTGCTGCCGTCCCTCGTGAGATAGCCCTTCGACATCAGGGCCTCGAGATGGCGCTGCACCGTGCAGCTCGACCGCAGGCCGAGACGCTCGCCGATCTCGCGGACACTCGGTGGGAAGCCTATCTCCTCGATGTGGGTGCGCACAGTTTCCAGAACCTGACGCTGTCGTTCGGTGAGCTGCCTCATGTTGGTGCCTCCACTCCGCCGGCGACCCCGCGGGCGGATCGCCTTGCGAACGGCTGTTAGACGAAATTACGTTCGGTATTATAGCGCAGCCGGGCATTTCCTCCAACCCGGCCCGTAATTCTGCTCTCCCGTACCGTAACATGAGAGGTGAGATCAAACCGGAGCGGGGGCACGCGCAGTGACCGTACAGGACGTAGCCGAGCTCGCGAGGCGCCTGAAGACCGAGATCGAGACCGTCATCATCGGCAAGAGCGAGACGGTCAGGCAGGCGCTCGTCGGGCTGCTTGCGGGGGGGCACATGCTGATCGAGGACATCCCGGGCGTGGGCAAGACGGTGCTGGCCCGGACGATCGCGCGCTGCATAGGCGGCATCTTCCACCGCATCCAGTTCACCCCGGACCTCCTGCCGGCTGACATCACCGGCAGCTTCATCTACGATCAGCGCACAGGCGAGTTCCAGTTCCGCAAGGGGCCTGTCTTCGCCAACATCGTGCTGGCCGACGAGATAAACCGGGCGACGCCGAAGTTGCAGTCGGCGCTGCTCGAGTGCATGGACGAGCTGCAGGTGACCTCGGATAGCGTGACCCATCCTCTGCCGAAGCCCTTCATGGTCCTCGCGACCGAGAACCCCGTGGAGTTCCGAGGAACGCACCCGCTGCCCGAGACCCAGCTCGACCGGTTCCTGCTCCGAGTCCATGTCGGGTACCCCAGTCATGACGCTGAGGTGGAGATGCTTGGGCGGCTTGCGCGACGCCATCCGGTCGAGGACGTGCAGCAGGTGACGACACCTGAGGAGATCCTCGCGGCGCGGGCTGCCGCGCGCGAGGTGCACCTCGATGCGTCCATCAGGGATTACATCGTGCGCGTCGTGTCAGAGACGCGGGACCATCCCGAAATAAGGCTCGGGGCCTCTCCGCGCGGATCCATCGCGCTGCAGCAGGCCTCGCAGGCAAGCGCCTCGATCGAGGGACGCTCATATGTCATCCCCGAGGACGTGAAGACCCTCGCCCCGGCCGCTCTGCTCCACAGGATGTCTGTCGCCGGTCGGTCCGGCCCCGGGGCCGAGGCGCTCATGGCGAACATCCTGGCCGGGGTCGCGGCTCCGCCGGCGGCTGAGCCCGGGACCCGCTCCGGCAAGTGAGGAGACGGTGTGAGATGCTGCTCTGGGGCCTGTCGGGCGCTGCCGGAGTGCTCGCGATCATCGCGGTCATATGCGACCTGCAGCAGGTGTACTTCGTAGCCGTCACGGTCGCCGCGGTGCCGTGGCTGTCGCGGCTCCTGAGCACATCCTACTTGGCGGGGCTCAGGGCCTCCGTGCAGACAACCGGAGAGATCCAGCTCAACCGCGGCGAGACGCGCTCCCTCCGGATGATGGTCTACAACACCGGTCGCGTGCCCCGGGCGCTGTGTAGAGCCGAGCTGCGATTGCCCCGGGGGCTGGACGCCACCGCGGCGGGGCCGCGGCAGGTCGACACGCTCCCCCCCGATGGCCACACGCAGCTTGATGTCGCCTTCACGGCGGCTCAGCGCGGATCCTACAGTATCCAGAGCGCGCTGCTCAGGACAACGGATGTGCTCGGCATCTTCGAGTTCAGCGTCGACATCGACGACCTCGACGTCGAGGTGGTAGTCCGCCCGCGGGTCCTCGACCTCACATCGAACCCCAGGCTCCTCACGGAGCGCGTGGGCACCGCGGCCGACGATCCGATCGCCATCCATGACGCCGACAGGTCGGGCGTGGCCTCTCTCGAGTTCTACGGTGTGCGGGAGTACGTCCCCGGCGATGAGTTGAGGCGCGTGCACTGGCCCACCACGGCGCGTCACGGGAAGCTCTCCGTCATCGAGTTCGTCAGGCAGCAAGAGGGCGCCGTGACCATTGTCCTCGACCTTGAGGAAGGGCGTCACGGCGGCTGGGACGAGGACGGCGGCTTCGAGTGGGCTGTCACATTCGCCGCCACGCTCGCGGTGGCCGCCTCCAAGATGAGTGTGCCTGTCAGGATGGTAGCCGTCGGATCGGAGGACTGGAGCTACGTGCCGGAGGGTGGCACTGTGCACCCCGAGCCGATCCTCGACCGCCTGGCTCGCGTGGCCGACGACGGGCGGGCCCCGCTCGACCAGGTCGTGTGCGACGCCGCAATGCGAGACGATGGCTCGCAGGTCATCCTGGTCTCCGCCTCGGCTGGTGGCGCGACCGCGCGCGCGGCGGAGCTGCTCAGATCGGCCGGGCGGGCCGTCAGGACCGTGGTCGTGGACGCGACATCATTCCAGTCGGAATGGCCCGGCGAGGACGCGGAGTACGCCAAACCGGAGGCCCGCATGCCGGCCCGCCGACCGCTGCAGGCGCGGCTGATGGGGTGGCTGGAGCAGGTGTTCACCTTCGACCGGAGTCCAACGCGCGGCCGGAGGTTGGCAGTGGCCGTCGGTGACGACGAGCCGTGGGATCCACGGGTCGTGTCCAGCCCGCGGGCGACCTACCAGCCGGCGATCGACGCTGAGGCAGTGGTCTACCGCGCGGGCGACGATCCGGTAGCCTTCCTGGAGCAGGCATGACAAAGCGGTTTGAGCCGACAAGGGGTGTGTACGATCTGGTCGGGGCCGCCGGAGCCGCGGGCCCGGTCCAGTTCTTCGCGGCTCTTGCGGCGCTGGCGACGGTCCTGCTCGCCGGGGCATCGTTCGGATACCCCCCGTTCACCGCGGTGGGGCTGAGCGTCCTGGCCGCAGGACACGTTGTCGGAGTCGTGCTGCGCCTGCGAGACGCCTCCCTGCGAACTAGGTTGCTCGTCAGTACCGCCTGCCTGATGGTGACATTCGCCGTGCTGCTCCTCACCCCGTCCGGCCGCGACGCGATAGTAAGCCCCGACATGCGCGAAGACACCGACTATCGCCTGGCCGGCACGCTCGTGTGGCTCGCCGTGGGGGGGCAGTGGTACGCATCCGCGCCGGGGGTGCTGATGTTCCTCATGCTCCCCGAGCTGGCCGCCTTCGCCGTGTTCTCTCAGCTCAACGTCGATGTAATGACACCGGCCTGCTACGCGCTGTACCTCGTCTCCGCGCTTGGGGTGCTCGCCTATTCGAACTTCATCCGGCGGCCGTACGGGGCAGCGGTTGCCAAGAAGCGGGTCGCGCCCGGCACGCGCGACATCATGTACGCTATCTCGGTGCTCGCGCTCCTGCTCGGCGTCGGGGGCGGCATAGCGGCGGTCGCCCTGGAAGCGGCGGTGCCATCGCTGTTCTCCCGCCAGTGGTTCTCGGGCTACTTCTTCCAGACTGCCGGCGAGGGCGATGCCCTCGACTCGTTCAGCAACGAGCTCAAGATAGTGGCCCCGGACAGCGCGGAGGGAATGGCCCCGGTGCTGTCGGTCAGGACCGACAGGCCCCTGCTCCTGCGGCGCCGTGTGTACGCCGACTACACCGGGCATGGCTGGCTGCCCGGTCCGCAACAGGTCGGCGGGCTGTGGCGCCGAGGCCAGCAGTCCATACGCCCGAACCAGATCGTGGGGCGCCCCAGTGGCGATATGGTCGACCATGCGGTGCGCCCGGCGGTTCGCGTGCGGGGCACTCTCCCAGTGGCCGGCGCCCCGGCGGAGATCATCCCTCATACCGACACGCCGATGCTGGTCGACCGCGACGGGATCGTCTGGCTGGGAGGTATCCTGCCCAGCGGTTCAATCGTCGAGGTGCGGTCCGACGAGTGCCTCTCAGACATGCCGGAGCTGGATGAGCTGCCCGCGGCCTTCCCGATGTGGGCAGCGTCCGGCACGTACCTCTCGGTCACCCCCGAATCGCTGGCGCTGTCCGATCTGGTGCGGGACATTACAGCGGATCGCCCGTCTGTGAGCGGGAAGGTGGAGGCCCTTCAGCGCTATATCGAGACCGAGTGTGCTTACAACCTCAACGCCCCCGCGCCCGACCCCGGCCAGGACGCCGCTGTGGAGTTCGTTACCACGCGCAAGCAGGGGGCCTGCACGGACTTCGCTACCGCGCTGGTTGTCATGTGCCGGCTCGCCGGTATCCCAGCCAGAGTGGTGACAGGATACAGCGCCACCGAGCCCGATCCATCGGCCCCGGACTGGCTGGTGGTCAGGGAGAAGCACGCCCACGCCTGGGCCGAGGTGTTCCTGCCTGGCGCGGGCTGGACGACCTTCAACCCCGCACCGGCCAACGAGATCACTGGCACCTGGGCGGACAGACTCGCCGGCTCCATCGGGCGGGCGGTGAGGAAGTTCCTCGCCGCGGTCGTGAGGAACCTGCTGGTTCTGGTGCTACTCGGGCCGGTGGGGTACATCGCGCTCTACCACGTGCGGCGCCGACGCGCTCCGAAGCACGGCCCCCGGGCCAGGGCGGGCCTCGGCTTGCGGGGGCTGATGCGTTCGCTTGAGCCTGTCGTGGGGTGGTCGCCGCCGGGCACCACTGCGAGGGAGCTGCTGTCGTCCGCGCGCGGCCGGCTGCCTGAGGCGCTGTGCGACCGGCTCGCCGCAGTGCTCCGGGACTTGACAGCGCTGTGCTTCGACAGAGATGAGCCGGACAGGCGAAGCCTGGCGGCAGCGCTGCGAGCCGCCAGGCACCTGTCGTGGTCACTATGGCGCGTGTTGCTGCCGCGCCTTGAGCTTCGCCGCTTCCGTGGGTTTGCTAGACGTCGAACGCCTTGTTGAATGCGCGCTGGATGCGGGACTTCCGCCGGGCGGCGTTCCGCCTGTGGAGGGCGCCTCGGGTGGCCGCTCTGTCGAGCTTCCGCAGAGCGTCCTTGAGCTTACCCGCGGCCTCGTCGCGCTCGCCGACGGCGATGGCCTCCCGGGCATGACGTACCCGTGTCTTTGCTTCCGAGCGGAGCGGCCGTTTGCGGGCCCTGTTCCGCGTCGCGATCTTCACGCGCTTCAGCGCTGTGCCGGTAAGGGGCATCGAACACTCACCTTAGTGAACTCCGGAGCGTCGCGCCCCGGGCCTCGCAAGCGCGAGGCAGAGCGGAGTATAGCGGCCCCCGCCGACCCGCGCAAGGGCCGCGCCGTACGGCAGCAATGGCTACTACATCAACAGGATGGACAGGATAGACAGGATGAGAGACAGATAGGAGCCGAGAGGTACCGCCCCAGAACCGAGTAGTGCCACGGCCCATCGCCAGTGTCCGTTCAGTTGTCCATCCTGTCTATCCTGTCCATCCTGTTTGGGGTCTTTTCCTGTCAGCCCCTGATGCGCTTCGCCGCGAACTCCAGACTCCGCTTCAGACCGGGGATGCCGTTCAGGCCGTTGTACTCAACGGCGACCCACCCATCGTACTTCACCTCTCCCAGGATACGGAAGATAGCGTCGAAGTCCACGAGCCCGTCCCCCACGTCGGCATGCTCGTAACGGCCTGATGTCACGCGGTCCGACAGATGCACGTTTACCACCAGGTCCTTCACGGCCTGGAGAATGGGCACGGGGTCGCGCTCGGCCATGACGGGGTTGGAGCTGTCGAAGTTAACCCTCATGGCCGTTCCGCGCATCAGCTCGACGATCCTGAGGAACACGTCCGGGTCGAACGACACGTCCGGATGAGCCCAGTAGTAGTCCTTGTAGTGGTCCTCGTACGCGCAGACGACGCCGCGTTCGGCGGCATAGTCGACCACCTCTCTGAAACAGTCCACAACCCACGGGATGGCCTCATCGACGGGGATGCCGGGGTGGCCCTGCCCGGCGGTCATCCTGATGGTCGGGCTGTTGAGATAGGCCGCGGCATCGATGTGGGCCTTGAACTCCTCCACCTGCCTGCGGCGCGCCTCCGGGTCGGGGTGCGAGAAGTCGGGCCCCGAGCAGAACTGGGAGAACTCGATGCCCGCCGACAACACCTGATCGCGCTGCTTGTCGAGAGTGGCCGGCTCGAGGTCGTCGAAGTACTTGTAGTACGCCTCGATCCCCTCAGCCCCCAGATCAGCCACGATGCGGGCTACCTCGCCGAGGGTGCGGGTCCGACGGACCGCAATGTCATCGAAGAAGATCAGTGGAACGACCGACATGCGCACTGGCAGCGCCTCCCGTCCAAGGTGACGCTGTTGTTCCGTCAGCCCGGCTCGCGCCCCTGCCGCGGAAGGGACGCACCGCACCGGCCCGAAAAGCGTGTGATAGGCCCGCGCTCGCGGGCCCACGGAGGAAGCAATGCCCCGTTCGACGCCGCCCGCCAAGGCCACCAAGAACGACCTCGCGGTCGCTCTGCTCATCACTGTGGTCGTGGCCGCGGCGGCATTGCTCGGGTTCCGGATACTCAAAGCGAGACAGGAGGAGAGCACCCCTGAGCCGGTTGCCTCCGCTGCGCGCGGTCCGGGGGGGCTCGACGGCGCGCAGCTCTTCCGCGGGTTGCCGGTGCCGTCTCCTGACGGCAAGATCCTGTACTGGACCGGGTGGTGGGCAGGCAGGGGCGGTCTCCTGTCCACGCCGGCCGCCGGCGGGGAGGTGACGGTCCTCGACGAGGGCCTCCCGGCGAAGGAGTCCCGGGCGTCGGTGTCGCCCGACGGCAACCTGGTCGCGTGGCTTGCCGACGATGAGAGCTTCGGCTACGGCCTGATTCGCGTTTGCGATGTCAAGAAAGGCGCACCTCACGGGTTCTCCCAACGTCGCGTGCAGGCAGATCCAGCCGCCGGCGTCCACTGGTGGCCGCCCGATGAGGAACTGCTGTACGTTGAGCCTGAGTCGCACCGACTCATGCGACGCTACGTGGATGGCGGGAAGCCGGCCCTGGCCGCAGAGGGCATTCAGTGCGCCGCAGGCGGAGAGGGGCTGCGCATCAGCCGCACGCGCGACGCCGCCTTCGCCTACGATGACGTGAGCCGCCACTCGCTCGGCACGCCCAACCGGTCCGCCTGCCTGGAGTACGTTGTCCCCGCGCCGGACGGGCAGGTGGTGGCGATGGTGGAGGCGCCCTACTCCGCAACGATGCACCTCGCCACGCTGCTCCTGCTGCCGGCCGCTCAGCAGGATCGCCCGCGGAACGCGCGTGGAGCGCCGATCTGGGCTGCCTACGTCCCTGAACCCGGGTACGTCGAATGGTCGCCCGATTCGTCGCGGCTTCTGTTCTTCTGGCGGACCCGTGGCGCGCGGGGGGATGTGGGCATTCTGCGTGACGATGCCGCGGCCGACGCCGCGGTTATCAGCGCCGCCGATGGTTCGGTCGTGCGCCTGCTCCACTGGCCTGGAGCCGCGAAGGAACACCGCGCCGCATGGCTCGACGCGAAGACGGTGCTCTACCTTGAGGACACGGGGCCGCAGCGCCTCTGGCGCGTGGATGCGGAGACGGGCGAGGCGACGGTGCTGCTAAGCGACGCCCACGCGGCGCCCGGAGCGGAGGTGGAATCAGGGTGACCGCATTGCTCATGATGCTCACAACGCTCGCGGGGGGGATGGACATCACGTGCGGCTGCCCGCGGAACGCGGTTATCCTACCCATCGGGCCAGTGCTACTGCACAGCGAGAACGTCATCGTCACCGTCGACGGTCGCGTACTCTCCGCTACTGATGAACCCGTGGCGCCTGTATGGACGTGCACCGAGGGCGTGGTTGTGACCGATGAGTACACCAGCGAGGACGCGACGGTCGGGCGGGTCTACGGCCGGCTCGCCGGCCCGTGGACGGCGCCCTACACCGGCCCGCCGCCGCCGGTTGACGCTCCGGGGGTAGAACGGGCGTACGTGCCGTCACCGTCGGCTCAGTACCCCTTCAGCGACGCCGGGATCGCGTTCCGTCGCTCGGACGGGCAGGACTACCTGGTGGTCCACGGCGCCGATGGCACGACGCGCTGGGTCGACGCGCTCCCTCCTCTGGTAGGGCCGAACACCGCGCTTTGTCTGCTGGTGGCCTTCGAGAACAGGGAGATGCCGGGTGCGGTCGGCCTAACCGCCGATCAGCGCCTCTATGCCGCGAACCGGGACGGCACGGTGATGGCCTGGGCTGGGGCGGGAAGCGCGCGCGAGGGTCCCAAGGGTTGGTGCGTCCGCGGGGCGCCCGACGGGGCCTGGGCCGAGCTCAAGGCCGACTGCCCCCCGGAGGTGCTGACCATCGACGGCGGCGCAATTATCGGACTCGGCGATGCCCCCAACGGTCTGTTCGCGCCGGTCGCCGTCAATGTCGGCACGAGAGGCAACATGTGCAAGGGTCACGGGTGGCTCACCCGCGTGCCGAACCTCGTCGGTCGCGCGTCCGTGCGATCGAGCGGGTTGTGGTATGAGTGGCAGGGGCTCGCGCTGCAGCCGGGATCGGGTGAGGTGCGTGTGTGCTGGGACGACCCTGAGCTGTGGGCGCCGTCGCCGGACGGCAAATGGGCCGCCACGATCGACGTGTACCGCTCGGCTCATCCCGCCGACTGGCAGTCCGGCAAGTCCCCGCCGGAGCCGCAGGAGGCATGGCTAACCGTCTGCCAGGCCGGTGTGGAGTGGGAAGCGCCCGCCATGAGGCCCTTCGTCCGATGGGGCGAGCGCGTGTACGCCGGACTCATGGAGTACGGCGTGCCGGCGCGCTTCCGTCCCGTCTGGTCGCATGACGGTCGCCTCATAGCGTCTGGACAGAAGGTCTTCGACGCCCTATCCGGCGCCGTTCGCGCTGAGCTGCCGGGCGAAGCGCCCTGGCCGCTTGCGTTCAGGACCGATGGACGGCTTGTGTGGACCGACGCCGCCGCCGACTCGCGGGCCCTCTACGCCTGGACGCCCGGACGCGGCCAGAGCGAGGAGCTGCCGCTGCCGAAGTCTGCGCGGGAATGACTAGCTGCGAGGAGACCCCTTCCACATGACACCACGCGAGTCGATGATACGCGCCCTGAGACGCGAGGCGCCCGAGGGCCTCGTGCCGCACCTCGAGCTGGAGTACCAGCTCACAGCCGAGGAGTTCGGACAGCAAGCGCTGAGCGGGCACAGCCTGGAGGGACTGACCGGGGCGGCCCGCGACGACGCGCTCAAAAGCAACGCCGAACTGTGGATCCGCGTCGCGGAGCGCTTCCGCTGGAGCGTCATCACCGGCCTGCACTGGCTGCCGCACGACGACCAGTGCCGCTCGATGGAGCTCGTGCGCGAGCTGTCGGGCGACACCTACATGCTCTCCGCGTTCCTCGATCCGACCTACGCCATCCCGTCGGGCGAGCACATGATGGAGCACACGATCTTCCTCACCGAACACCCTGATGATGCCAAGGCGCAGTCGCGCGAGTCGTGCGCCGGGCAGCTTCGCACCGCGCGCTCCCTGCGCGACGCCGGCGCCGAGATCGTCTTCATGTGCGCCGACTACTGCTTCAACACGGGCCCGTTCCTGTCCCCGACCATGTTCGCTGAGTTCGTGACCCCCATCCTCACGGAGTTCGTGAGCGGGCTTCACGAGCTGGGTATGTTCGCGGTCAAGCACACTGACGGCGACATCATGCCCATCGCCGGTCAGCTCGTGTCATCGGGCGCGGATGCCCTGCATTCGCTCGATCCGATGGCCGGGGTGGATGTGCGCAGGCTCGCGCGCGAGGTGGGCGACCGCATCTGCCTCATCGGCAACGTGGACTGCAGCTACCTCCAAGAGGCGCGCACGGAGCTGATCCGCGAGTCGACGCTCTACGCTCTGGAGTACGGCGGCGTAGACCGCGGCGGCTACGCACTCGCGTCCTCGAACTGCATCTTCCGAGGGGTGCCGCAGTCGAGCTATGACATGATGCTCCGCGTGCGGGACGAGTACGGCTACCCCGGCGTGACGAGGCCGGTGGACGGCCTCGAGCCACCCAAGCCGATGGGGCGAAGGTAGGCACGTACACACATAAGGATCAGGGCGACCTGCGGGGTATCGCCCTGATCCTCATTGCGGCACGGCAGAGGTGCTAGACCTTGCCGAGTAGTTCCTTGGCCTTGTCGACAGCGGAGGCCGCGTCGGGGGCGTAGCCGTCCGCGCCGATCTCATCGGCGTAGGCTTGGGTCACCGGCGCCCCGCCGATCATGACCTTTACCTTGTCGCGGACGCCCTGCTCACTCAGCGCGTCGATTGTGTCCTTCATCGCCGGCATCGTGGTTGTGAGAAGCGCCGACATGGCGATGACATCGGCCCTCTTGTCGGTGACCGCGCCGGCGAACACGGTTGCCGAGACGTCGACACCGAGGTCGATGATCTCGTAGCCGGCGCCCTCCAGCATCATCGCGACGAGGTTCTTGCCGATGTCATGCAGGTCGCCCGACACGGTGCCGATGGCGACACGCGCTTCCGGCTCGACGCCGCTCTCGACGAGCAACGGCTTGACGAGCTGCATCGAGCCCTTCATGGCGCGGGCCGCGATGAGCACTTCAGGCACGTAGAACTCGTTGTTCTTGAACTTCTGCCCAACGACGTCCATCCCCGGGACAAGCCCCTGGGTGACGATCGTCTGAGCTTCGGTGCCGGCGTCCAGCAACTCCTTCGTGATCGCGGTCGCTGACTTCAGATCGCCGTTGATGACTGCCTGGGAAAGATCGCCCAGCTCCGCCATGAGTCATTCCCTCCGAGATCGTCCCGACCCCAAGCGGTCGGGAGTTTGAACCGTCGCCGTAGCTTCTAGGGCGCGGCAACGGGCACCTGCCTCCGTGATTCCGCGACCTGCGCGGGCCACCTGCTCAGACTTCTGCGCCGGGCAGGAACATCGCGTCGGCGAAGACCATATCAAAGTCGGGCCTGCCCGCAAGCTCAAGGTACTCAACCGTGTCGCCGATCAGGTCCGCCTCACGCGAGAGCGGCTCGGACACCAGTGCCGCGAACGCACCGGCGCCGGCCGCGTTCCCTACGGCGCGGGCCTTCCGGGCAAGCTCGCCCGGGAATAGCCCGATGGCGGCCGCGTTGCGCGGGTCGACGTAGCTTCCGAACGCCCCGGCGAGCAGCACCTCCTGCACGTCGCCCGTCTCCGCGCCGATCGTCTTGAGCACGATCTGCACACCGGCGGCTATCGCGCCTTTCGCGAGTTGGAGCTGGCGCACATCGCGTTGCGTCAGCACCACCGGTCCATCCAGGGCGCTGTCCTGATCGACTGCAAGCACGAACGCCGGCTGTCCGTCGACCTCGACGACCCGGTCTCGTATCGCGGGACCCAAGTGGTCGGCCGACCCCGGTCCGAGCATCCTGCCGGTCTCCGAAACAACGCCGGCTGCCACCAGGCAAGCCACGGCGTCGATGAGTCCCGTGCCGCAGATGCCCCTCGGTGCAGATCCGCCGATCGTGTGTATCTCGATGCCGCCGTCGCGGTGGAGCACATGGTCGATGGCTCCGTCGGCGCCACGCATACCGTTACGGATCTGGGCGCCCTCGAACGCCGGCCCGGCCGCCGTCGAGCACGCGACAAGCCTGCTCGCGCCGCCGGCCACGATCTCGCCGTTGGTGCCAATGTCGATCGCGATCCGCACGCCCTCCATAGTGTGCATTCGCGTCGATAGGATCACCCCAACGGTGTCGGACCCCACCCACCCCGCGATGTTGGGTAGCGTCCGCACGCGCGCGCCCGGCGCCAGGTCCGCGAAGCCCAGCTCCCGGGCCGGCATCTCCACTGAGCGATGGACGCTCGGAATGTACGGCGCCGAGGCGATGTTCCGAGGGTCGGCGCCCAGGAAGATGTGCGACATCGTCGCGTTGCCGACAATGCGCACGTCGTAGATCCAGCCGGCCGGGACGTCGGCCGCCTCGCAGAGGCGGTCTATGAGCCGGCTCACAGCGGAGCGCGCGGCGGTGCTGAGCGTGTCGAGTTCGTCATGCTCCGTTGCGATGTAGGAGATGCGCGAGACCACGTCGTCGCCGTAGGCCACCTGCGGGTTCACATCCGAGGCGACCGCCACACGTGTGGCTGTCGGGATATGAGCGAGGTACGCGACCACCGTCGTCGTGCCGAGATCGACCGCCACTCCATAGCACGCGTCGGCGGTATCCCCGGCCTCTACCCCCACAAGGACGCCGCCGCGCAACACCGCGGTGACGCGCCACTCCTCGGCGCGGCATGTCGAGGCGAGCGATGGCAGAACGGCCGGATGGTCGATGCCGGTCGGCTCGATGCCCGACGAGGCCAGAGCATCGAGGACGCGACGCAGGTCATCGCGCTGGTCCTGAAGGCTCGGCCTGGGAAGGGAGAGCAGCACCTTGCAGGTCTGCGGGGCCGGGCGCCCTCCGGGAGATGCGAGCTCGGAGTCCTCGAGGATCACTGTGCCGGCCGCGCGCACCTCCCATGGCAGCATGACGGTCAGGTCCCCGGCGACAACGGACTGACATGCAAGCCGCCAACCGTCCTCGAGCTCCGGCTCAGTCAGGTGTCGAGCCTGCGGCTCCGTGACGTCAACCGAACCGCGCATGACCTTGCAGCGGCACTTGCCGCACAGACCCTTGCCACCGCACGGGGCGAAGAGCGGCACTCCCGCCGCCTTCGCCGCATCGAGTACCGTGGCACCGGGCTCGACCTTCACATGCACGTTGTCGGGCTCGAGCTTCACGTCGTGACGGGGCAATCGTATCTCTCTCTTCCTGCGTACGGCCGTGGGAAGGGCGAATCTCTGAGGAGGGTGCGGACAGTGGCGCGGCGGGCGCCGGCCCTAGCTTGGGAAGTATGTCATCTGGTCCGCCGCGTCTTCGTTGTCGGGGTCAATGTCCAGGACCCGGAGGAAGTACTCCTTGGCCTCATCGAGGAGCCCCATCATGCAGAGGGCCTTACCGTAGGTCAGCAGGCAGCGCACATTGGCGGGGCACATCTCCACGACGAGCTTGTACTGCTCCAGCGCCTCATCGAACATGCCGGTGTTCAGCAGGCAGTGGCCCAGGCCGGTGTGGGCCTCCGGGTGGGACGGGAACTCGGCGACGATGCGCTCATAAACAGGCTGGGCGGCTTCGTAGTCGCCGTTGATACGCGCGTCTTCAGCTTGTTTGAAGAGCTCGTCCCTTTCCTGCTCTGTCATCCTCGATGCCAGCCTCTGTTCGACCGTCCGAGATGCCGCTGTGGAACCGTCGCGCCATCGGGCCTCTGGCGCGGCACGGTCATCGTACGTCGAGCGGAGCGCCCGCGCTGGCGGGCCGCAGACAATGTGGTTCTTTCGCACGGCCCGTCCACAATGCCTGCCGCACCCAGGTGTGAATTCGCGGATGCGGAGTGCCCAACGGCAGATGCTGTTACGCGGGCGCCGGGCCCGCATCCTGCCTCAAGAGGCTGTCGCCGGGCGTCAGGCGCCGGCCGTTCGCGAGATCGCGGCCCGTCTGCACGCCACGTCCTGGAGGCTGAACCTGGGTGAGCGCCAGCGGCCCATCGCCTGCGGCCACTAGCAAGGCGTCGGCTTCCACGCCGAGCACCGTCCCGGGTACCGCGGCTCCGCCCGGCCTGGGCTCCGCCCGCCAGACCTTGAGTGGCCCGTCGCCGCACATGAGGAAACACCCGGGCCGCGGGTTGAAGGCGCGAACGTGACTCGAGACGGCTGATGCGGGCCCGGATAGGTCGAGCAGCCCCTGCTCCGGCTTGAGACGCGGGGCGAATGTCGCCATTGAGTGGTCCTGGGGTCTTCGCGGGGCCTTCCCACGATAGATGAGCGCGACGGTCTCCCGCAGCGCTCCAGACCCGATCTCTGCGAGCCGTTCGAGCAGCTCACCCGCGGTCTCGCGCGGCCCGATCGGCACCTCTTGCTGTAGTATGACGTCCCCTTCGTCGAGCCCCACGGCCATGAACTGAGTGGTCACACCTGTGACCACGTCGCCGGCCCAGATCGCGTGCTCGACAGGCGCGGCGCCGCGCCACCGGGGGAGAAGGCTGAAGTGCAGGTTCACCGCGCCCAGCCGCGGCACGGCCAAGGTCTCGGGCTTGAGGATCTGCCCGAACGCGACAACGCAGTAGAGGTCGGGGTCGAAGCCCGCTATCGCCGCGAGGGCATCGGGCGAGTTGACCGACTGCGGCTGCAGCACCGGCACCCCCGCCTCGCAGGCGCAGTCCTTCATCGCCGGGGCGGCAACCCGGCGGCCGCGTCCGCGTTCGCGGTCCGGCTGGCAGACGGCCATCAGGCTGTGCCCAGCGCCAGCCAGCATGCGGAACGACGCGGCCGCGATACTGGGGGTCCCCATGAAGACGATGCGCAGGCTCACTAGCGCCCCCTCAGCCGACTGCGATCGGCTCGCGGACGGCCTGTCGGTACTCCTCCTCGAACAGGCGGAAGACCTCCCGCACCGGCACCAGCTCGGACTCCATGATCGGGTCGCCGTCTTCGTCGACCTCGCCGGTGTCGTGGTACACCTTCACCTTCGGATCGGTGACCCGGTCAAGGAACACGGTGCCGTCGAGATGGTCGATCTCGTGCTGCACACAACGGGCCAGCCAGTCCTCGATATCGAGCGTGACACTTCCGCCGTCCCGGTCTATGCCCGTGACAGTGACCGCCAGCGGCCGGCACACGAGCCCCTGGATGCGGGGAAGACTCAGACACGCCTCAACGTCCGTCTCGGTCTCCTTGCCGTGCTTCACAATGCGAGGGTTCGCAAGTGCGAACTCATGGTCGTCGTAGCTCACTACGATCACGCGGACGGACTCGGCGACCTGCGGAGCGGCCAACCCGATCCCGGGGGCGGCGTGCATGGTCTCCAACATGTCATCCATGAGCGTGCGGATGCTGTCGTCTACGCGGGTCACCTCTGCAGCCCTCTGCCTAAGGACCGGATGACCTAGAGTCACGATCTTACGGATGGCCACAGTAAGCATCACCAGCCATCGCGCCGTATCCCCTGTCCGCCAAGCAGCGGGCTTCAGCCCGCTAGGCCCGGGAATCGCGCGACGTTAGTCTGCTCTAACTACAACAGCGACAGCGGGTCGATGTCAACGGTTAGAAGCCTGCGGTGTTCCTCCGGCGTCTCCGACAGTGCTTCGCGCGCCCACTCCGACAGGCTGTCGTGCGGCGCGAAGAGCTCACAGTGGAACCGATACTGGCCCCGCAGTCGATGGATGGCGGCCGGAGTCGGGCCGAGGAGTCTGCCTCCCTCCGGTCGCGAGCGCTCCGCGGCCGCGCCAAATGACTCGGAGGCGCGCTCCGCCACAAAGGACTCTTCATCAGACGCGAGCACGTTGGCCATCCGGCTGAAGGGTGGGTAGCTCGACCGTCTCCTCACGTCGATCTCGCGCTCGAAGAAACCGGCGTAGTCGTGTTCGGCAGCGTGCTCAACTGCCCAGTGGTCGGGGCAGAACGTCTGCACGATCACGCTCCCGCCGGCGGGGCCGCGACCCGCACGCCCGGCCACCTGTGCGAGCAGGCTGAACGTGAACTCCCCGGCGCGGAAGTCGGGGAAGTGCAGCCCCGTATCCGCCAGCAGCACACCCACCAGCGTGACGCGTGGGAAGTCGAGCCCCTTCGCGATCATCTGCGTGCCGATAAGGATGTCGGCGGCCCCGCGCTCGAAGGCGGAGAGGATGCGGCCGTGCGCGCCCTTCTCGCGGGTTGTGTCCCTGTCCATGCGGATCACCCGCGCGCCCGATACGAGCTCCCGCACCTCCTGCTCAGCGCGCTCGGTGCCCGCGCCAACGGTGTGCACGTGCTGGCTGCCACACGTGGGGCATCTCTCCGGAGTGCCGCGCTCGAAGCCGCAGTGGTGGCAGCGGAGGGCTCTGTCTCGCTGGTGGTACGTGAGCGACACGTCGCAGTCGTCGCAGCGGATCACCTCGCCGCATGACTTGCAGAGCAGGAACGGCGACCAGCCCCGTCTGTTGAGCAGCAGGATCGCCTGGTGCCCGGCGGCGATCGTCTCCTGCAGCGCCTCGGACAGCCCCTCGGACACCAGAGTGGTGCGCCGAGTCCAGGTCTCCTCGCGCATGTCCACCACCTGCACTTCGGGGAGCTGGCCTCCGCCGACGCGATCGGGGAGGCTGAGCAGCCTGTGACGGCCATCGAGTGCCGCTTGATACGACTCCAGCGAGGGCGTCGCGCTCCCCAGGACAAGCGCCGCACCCGACAGCCGAGCCCGATCGAGCGCCACGTCGCGGGCGTGGTACCGGGGCGCGGAGTTCTGCTTGTACGAGTGTTCCTGCTCCTCGTCGATGACGATGAGCTTCAGGTCGGAAACGGGCGCGAACACAGCCGACCTGGCGCCTATCACGATGCGCGCCTCGCCGTCGCGGGCGCGCGTCCACTCGTCGAGGCGCTCCCCCGAGCCCAGAGCGCTGTGAAGCACCGCCACTTGGTCTCCGAAGCGCGCGCGGAACCGGCCCACCGTCTGCGGCGTAAGCGAGATCTCCGGGACGAGCGTGATGGCCGTGCCGCCGGCGCGCAGTACGTGCTCGATCGCGGCGAGGTACACCTCGGTCTTGCCGCTCCCCGTCACCCCGTGTAGGACGAAGGACTCACCCGCTCGGCGGTCGATCGCGCCCGCGATCGCGCCTATGGCGGCGCGCTGCGCGTCGGTGTGGCGCAGGTCCACAGCGGCAGGCTTGAGCTCGGCCGCAGTCGGCCTACGGAGAACGCTGATGCGGACGATGCGCGCCAGGCCCTTCTGCACGAGCGCGTTGGCGACCGCGCGATTGCGGGCGAGATCGACGAGCGGAATCGGCTCCTCACGCGTCACCAGCTTCTCCAGCAGGGCCCGTTGCGTGTGCGCGCGAGCCGGGACGGACTCCTCGGGCACAGGCGTTCCCACCGGCGCCAGGGCGAGGAGCGTCTTCTTCGAGGTGCGTGCCGGGACAACCACGTGCCGCTTCCGCGCGAGCCCACGCCCAGCGAGGGCCTCAAGATCCCGTTCGCGCACCTCGCGCCCGAGCACGCCCTTGATCTCCGCGACCGTCAGCGGCTCGGATGCGCCACGGAGCACGTCGAGGACAGGGTTCGGCTCGGGTGGCAGTTCCTCGTCACCGAAGAGACCGGCCTGCCCGGTGCTCGCCGGATGGGCCGCCTGCCAGGCGGTCTTCACGTCCTCCTGCGCGCCGGCGGGGACCATAGCCTGGAGACACTCGGGCAGCGCCGCGCACGTCCGGAGAGCCGTGAGCTCGCCAAGCCGCACCAGATCCTCGCTGAGCCGCGCCGAGCGTTCGAGGACATCCACGATCCCCTTGACCTCGAACTCGCCCTCGGGGGGCTCGTGTGACAGGCCGACCACGTACCCGGTTGCAAGCCCGGTCGCCAGCGGCACGAGCACGTAGGCCCCGAGCAGATCCTTGCCCCGCAGCGCGGGCGGCACCGAGTACGTGAGCGTAAGCCCCTCCTCTCCCCTGCGTCTGGAGAGAAGGATGTTGGCGTAGGTGTCGCGCGCCTCGTCGCTCACCGGTTGACCCACGCCCCGAAGTCACCAGCGGAGAAGGCCTTGTGGTACTCGATGATGAGGTCGCCGGTCCGGTAGCTGCCGTAGGTGGACTCCTCCTTGCGCTTGACGACGAGGAAGGTCTCCAGGACGTACTCGGCGTCCTCGCGCGACAGCCCGTAGAGCAGGAAGTAGATGGCGTCGAGCTGGCACTGCAGGTGAAGCCGCCGCTCCGGGTCCCACGGGAAGGGCGGCAGCGGCTCGCCGGCCTCGTCGACGTGCCCCAGGTCGACCGCGAGTGACGCGATGTCGTGCGCGGTGTAGCTGAGCTCCAGAACGCGCGGGATGACGAGATCGGCCACTGCGGCGCCGTTCCACACCTGCTCGTACCGATCAGGAGGCAGCACGGGGAGCTGCTTAACAATGAACCAGTTCAGCGTCTGCCCGCCCAGCTTCTGTCGCACGCAGTAGTCAAAGGCGAGAGAGTTCAGGTTCGCGAGCAAGCAGGAGTGCTTCGGCTCGTACCCCAGCTCTGTCGGAAGCAGCAGGGGCAGCTTGTTGGATGCTGCCGCTCGCGGCACCCACGCTCCGATCCACGTGCGCTCGTTGGTGGGGCTCGTGATCTCCTTGAAGCCAAGCAGGTACCGGACTGACAGGCCGTTGAGCCTCCGGGCTACGTGCTCCGCGCTCACCCAGAACTGCGGCGTGGGCGAGTAGCTTGGGTCTGCGAGCTGGTCCTCGGTCGACGGCTCCGCCAGCGCCGGACGGTGCACGTTCGTCGGGTTCACCCGGACACTCGCCGCCCGGTGGTCGTACATCTGGACCATCTTGCCCTCGTACAGTGGCAGGTAGACCTCCTCGCGCTTCCGCCACACGTTTCCGGCGCTCAGCCAGAAGCCGTCTCGATCGAGCTCCTCCGCCGTGCGGAACAGCCCGGAGTCGTTGGTCATGTGGAACATCGTCGAGTAGCGCACGCCCCACGGGCTGTCCTCGCCGTCCGGAAGCTCGCGCACCAGGACCGGCACTCGCTCGTAGATCGAACGGGTCAGCTCAGCGTCGCGCCGCGAGCGGAAGATAGGACATGTGCGGGTGTTGGGGTTGAACAGACCGAAGTCAGACGGACCGAGGCTGAAGATGCGCTCAGGGTCCTTGAGATGCTCGGGATCGTGCAGGTAGAACGCGCAGCAGATGGGCTCCGGCGACTCGCGCTCCGACATCAGGACGATGCTGTACTTGAAGCGGCTATCCAGTTCGTGGAAGTGCCTCTTCTTGTTCTCGAAGTCGAGCAGGGCCCGGAGCCGCCGCTTGTCCACGAGGTCGCCGAACAGCGCCTTCGTGGTGTCGTCGGTCGCGATCCCGCTCGGAACCACGACGCCGCAGTACCCGCCGCTGTGGAGCAGGTACAGCATCCGCTCGGCCATGACCGTGTAGTAGTTGGTGTCACCGTGTCCCGCAAGTGGGTAGAGACCGGAGTCGCGCATCCAGGCCAGCTTGCGGTCGGCGTCAGCCTTCGCTTGCTCGTACTCGGCGGCCAGCTCCGGCTTGCCCGTGCGCAACTCCCCGATCAGCGCTCTCCGTGCCGCAGCCGTTGGCGCGAAGGCCACGCCCGGGTCGCGGCGGGAGAAGAACTCGTTCTCCTGGAGCTTGATCCGCTCCCAAGGCGGATTGCCCATCACGACGTCGAAGCCGGGCGTCTCCGACGGCGCCCCGTGTGCGTCCAAGAACGCCTCCGGGAACTCAAGGTCCCAGTGGAAGAAGCGCAGCCGCCCGGCCGCACTCCGGCTGCACTCGAGCGCCGCGGCTGCTCCCTCGGACAGGCCGTCTCGCCTGCCTTGCAGGTAGGCCACGAGCTCAGAATAGGCCGCGGCGTCGTAGTCACACCCGAAACTGCGGCTGCACCAGAGGTCGGCGAGCTCCTCGTAGCGCCGGCGATGCTCTGCCTCCAGCTCGCGGAGGATCGCGCCCTTCCGATGAACGGCATCACGGGTGTCGGACAACGTGGCGCTTATCTCGCCCAGGCTCGTCAGGATCTCGGTCGCGTGACGAGTGAACGCGTCCGCGTCGAAGAGGCTCAGTTGCCCCCTGGCTTCCTGTAGCTCCGCGCTACGGTTGTGCCTCTCCGCCACTCGGGTCGCGGCGCGGTCCGGAGGCGGCATCGGAAGGTCCGCGGCGCGCGCCCCGATGAGCGAGTCACCGCATCGCAAGTGGTGGTCGAGGAAGGACAGAGGCTGGCCCTCGGCCACTGTGGCGAGCCAGAGCGAGAGTTTCGCGAGCTCTACAGCCAAGGGGTTGAGGTCCACGCCGTAGATGCAGCGCTCGACCACCAGCCGCCTCAGCCTCGCGAGCTCCGGCTCGTCGGCAGGGGCTGTGCGTCCGTTCCCTGCGGCCTGATCGTGGCCGGACCGCTCTAGCAGCTTCCGGGCGATGAAGTGCGTCGCCTCGACGAGGAAGTGACCGCTCCCCATCGCCGGATCGAGCACCTTGAGGTCGAGCACCTCGTCCTCGACGGCCCTGTCGTCGATCGCGGGTCCGAGCGTGTTCTCGACGATATGCTCGACGATGAACTCCGGCGTGTAGTAGCTGCCGCTCGACTTCCGCTCACCCTTGTCGGTCGCGAGGTACAGCCCCCGCGCGGTGCAGCGCTCGATGACCTTGTTCGTCGAAGCCACCAAGGACTCGGGCGCCCAGATCTCCCTACCGTTGCGGCGCACGGCGACCATCGGCTCGCGCGCGCGGCACAGGCGGTACTCAAGGAGCCCTTCGTAGATGCTCCCGAGGTGCCGTACACCCAGGTCGCGGTAGTCCACGAAGCGTTTCTCGGGTGACCGGGACCGCGGGTGGACGACGGTGGTCCGGGCCAGTAGGTCGATGACGGCCGCGACCCGCCTATCCGTTATGCGGTGCTTCTGCAGGAACGGGTGTACCTCCGGGTCGAAGAGGCCACCGTTGTACGCCATCACGCCGAGCTCCGGATTGCTGGCGTCGATAGCCCGAAAAAGGTCGTCCAGCCACTGCCACAGCCGATAGGCTTTGCCGGCGAAAGGGGCACATTCGTCCGCGACCTGCCGCTTCAGCGCGTTGAGCGAGTAGTGCCGGCGGTACGTCTCGCTCGTGCGAATCGGCAGCAGTTCGGCCGACTCAGCGTACAGTACGAAAAGCAGCCGGTATAGGAAGACCAGGGACGCATCAAACACCTCGTCGAGGTCGGCCTCCCCGGCGATCTCCTCATCGAAGCCCCGGCACGTCTCGATCAGCGCGTGGTAGACGCTCTCCTGCACGTTCGCGCGCAACGCTGCGGCCGCGGCGTCCGATTCCGCTCGCACGTGTTCGAGGAATGTCAGCCCGTCGTCGCCCGGCACGAACGCCTCGCGCCGGAACATCAGCCAGAAGTACGCGAAGTCCGTTAGGTCCTCTGACAACAGGGCGGCGGGCAGGTCAACTTCGTAGTAGGCCTGCATGTCCGGCTTGGGCACGCCGGGCACGAGCCGCCAGAGGCGTCCGTTCGTCAGAATGCCCCACCGGCAGCCGGTCTCGGCCAGGTAGTAGTAGATCTGGAACGTCGGGTTCGCGAAGTCCCAGCCGCGTCCGCCCGAGAGCGGCCGGTCGAGCTTCCTGTCCCAAGCCTTCACCTCCGCGACCGCGGCCGCCGCCCGCCAGTACTCCTCGCGGCCGTCAGCCGGCTGGGCGGCGGCTCGGCCGCGCTCGCTGCCAAAGAGCGCGTAGTCCGGCGTGTGTGTGCGCGTCGGCGGCCCGGGGTCCCAGGCGTGACCGAGTGCCCGTAGGACGGGCCTGATGAAGCGCTCCTCAAGCTGGGTCTCGTTGTAGCCCTCGACCAGGCCGCGCTGTTCCGCCCACATGGCCCGGAGGTAGGCCGCTACCTCACTCATGCCTCTCAGGTCCCACACGCGCGGCCGCTGCGGCATGACGTGCCGCAGGTAGTGGTCCGTGAACAGGCCTTCGTTGCGGTAGGGCAGATCGCGGTCCTGCTCGTGCACGCGCATCCTCCCAGCCCGGGATCGCCGACGCGGCCGCCGGGCATCAAACGTCTATTCACATGCCGCGTCGCGCGCTCCTCCGCACTCCCCCGCAGGCCGGGGCGCCCCGCGTGCGGAAACGGCATGATGGGACAGTTGTCAGTCACTCCGGCGCGTTGGGCCGCCGATATGATACGCGGAACGGAGATGATCGAAGGTGCCGCGAGGCAAGGCAGCAGCCAAGACGAAGCGCTCGATCACCATCGACGACCTGTTCGCCCTCAAGCTCATCGGAAGCCCCGACCTATCGCCGGACGGCACCCAGGCGATCGTCACCCTTCAGCGGTGCGACAGGGAGAAGAACACGTACTATGCCGACCTGTACCTGGTCTCCGTGCCCAAGGGCGAGGTGCGCCAGATCACGTTCGGCGACTACTCCGACTCTTCGCCCGTCTGGTCGCCGGACGGGACGACAATCGCCTATGTCTCGTCTCGGTCTGAGGCCGCGCAGGTGCACCTGCTGCCAATGCGTGGTGGCGACTCGCGGAAGCTCACCGACCTTCCCGACGGCCGCATCTCGGAGCTCGACTGGAGCCCGGACGGCAAGAAGCTCCTGCTAGTCTACGCGCCGCGCCCCGAGTGTGACACTAAGAAGGCGGCCGAGGAGCGCAAGGAAAAGCACCTCTCGTCGCCCGTCCGCGAGTTGGAGAGCGCGATCTACCGGCTGGACGGGGTCGGCTTCCTCGGAGATGCGCCGCCACGCATCTATGTCGTCGACGTAGAGAGCGGGAAGGCGACCGCCATCACCCGGGGCAAGCTGTACGCGCACTCCGCGGCCTGGGCGCCGGACGGCAAGGCGCTCGCTTTCTGCGGGAACTCGGACGTCGAGCACAAGGCCTGGGCCTGGGACGTCTACATCGTCAGCGCGGAGGGCGGGGCGCCCCGCAAGCTCCGCACCCCACCCGGGCCGAAAGGTGCGCTCACCTGGACGCGCGACGGCAAGAGCCTTCTGTACCTGGGCTACGTGTCGGAGGATGACCCCTGGGGTGTCTACAACGAGCACGTGTGGCGCGTTCCGGTCGACGGCCGTGGCGAAGCGACCGACATCATGGCCGACCTCAACCAGACTTGCGAGCCGTACACCCTGAGCGACACCCCTGCAGCCGGCAGCCGCAACGGGCTGACGCTCGCCGCGGACGGGAAGTCGGTCGATGTGACGGCCGCGCTAGAGGGGGCGGCCCACCTCATCCGGGTGCCGCTCGACGGCGGCCCGCGGACAACCCTCGTGGGAGGGCACACCCATCTCTACGCTCACACTCCGGAGATCGGCGGGCGGATCGTCGTCCTGCTCCAGACACCGACGTCTCCCGGCGAGGCGTTCCTCGTTGAGCCCGGCAAGAGGGCCAAGCCGAAGCAGCTCACTCAGTTCAACACGGACCTCCTCGTATCGCTCAAGTTGACCGAGCCCGAGGAGCGGTGGGTCGAGTGCGCCGCTACAGGTCGCAAGGTTCAGGGCTGGCTGCTGAAGCCGCCCGGCTTCAACCCGGCGCGCAAGTACCCCCTGCTCCTCGAGATCCACGGCGGCCCGCACACTCAGTACGGCGCCGGGTTCTTCCACGAGATGCACTGGCTCGCGTCGAAGGGCTTCGTGGTGCTCTACACAAACCCCGCCGGAAGCCAGGGGCGAGGCGAGGCGTACATGCAGGCGCTTCGCGGCCAGTGGGGCGATGCGGACTTCCCCGAGCTGATGGCATTTGTCGACGCCGTAGTCGCCGAGGGATATGTCGACGAGAAGCGGCTCGGCGTCACCGGCGGGAGCTACGGCGGGTACATGACCAACTGGGTTGTCACCCACACCCAGCGTTTCGCCGCCGCCGCGACCCAGCGGTGCGTCTCCAACCTTGTCTCCATGCTCGGCAACTCCGACCACCCGACCCACCCCGATGGGTACTTCCCGGGCAACCCGTGGTCCAAGCCGGAGCAGTTGTGGCACATGTCGCCGATCCGCGTGGTCGAGAAGATCCGCACTCCGCTCCTCATTCTTCACTCAGAGGGCGATATGCGGTGTAACATCGAGCAGGCCGAGCAGGTCTTCTCGGCACTGCGAACGCTGGGTCGCAAGACGAAGTTCGTCCGCTTCCCGCGCGAGGCCAGCCACGGCCTCTCCCGCGGAGGGCCGCCCGATCTGCGCGAGAAGCGTCTGCAGGCACTGGGAGGGTGGTTCGAGACCTACCTGCTGCCGAAACGGAAGCACAAGAAGTAAACAAGGGGCTTCCGTCAGTCGGGCAATGGGCCTGAGCCCATTGTCCTTCGTCTGGTGAAGGAGAACGCGATGAGATCGCTGGCAGTACTCGTTTTGCTGGTCGGCTGCGCGGCGTGTGCGTATGCGGAGCCGCTGTCTGATTACGTGAACGCGCCGGACAAGTCGTTCGAGTGGAAGCTTGAATCGTCGACCCCGGCCGCCATGGGGACCACCTTGGTAAAGCTGCGGCTCACGTCACAGGTCTGGCAGGGCATCACGTGGACCCACAGGCTCTGGATGGTTGTGCCAAAGGACGTCAAGAAGGCGCAGACCGCGGTCCTCGCCATCACCGGTGGCGAACCAGACGCATCCCTCGTCGGACTCGGCTCCGCGCTTGCGACGCAATCGGGGAGCATCGTGGCCGTGCTGGGGGACATACCTAACCAGCCGCTCTTCGGCGGCAAGACCGAGGACGCGCTGATCGCGTACACCTTCGTGAAGTACCTCGAGACGCGCGACGCGACCTGGCCGCTCCTGTTCCCGATGACGAAGGCCGCCGTGCGCGCGATGGACGCGGTGCAGCAGTACGTCGCGCGTGAGCTCGGCGGCGACGTGAAGGGCTTCATCACGACGGGCGCCTCGAAGCGGGGCTGGACCACCTGGCTCACAGGCGCGGTTGACAAGCGGCTCGTGGGCATCGCGCCTATCGTCTACGACAACCTGAACCTGGTCGCTCAGATGCAGCAGCAGCGGGAGTACTACGGCGGCTACAGCGAGCAGATCCAGGAGTACACGGACTACGACCTGCAGGCCAAGCTGGCCACCCCCGAGGGCGCTGGGCTCGGGGCGGCGGTCGATCCGTACACATTCCGTGACCGGCTCACGATGCCGAAGTTGATCCTCGTGGGCAGCAACGATCCGTACTGGACCCTCGAGGCCGCCAACTTGTACTTCGGCTCGCTCACGGGCGAGACGTCGATCCTCTACTTCCCGAACGGCGGGCACGATCTCGGCGGCACGCAGATCGCGATGCCGCGGCTCGTGCCCACCATGTTGGCATTCCTACAGCACTGCTCGGGGCTGGCTGGCTGGCCGAAGCAGGAGTGGCGCTGGTCGCAGACGGGCGACCGGCTCATTCTGAGGTGCCGCTCTGACACGCAACCCAAGAACTTGGGCATCTGGACCGCCACCGCTGACACCAAGGACTTCCGCAAGTCCCACTGGGAGAAGCAGCCCGCGAAGGTGACGTCGCCGACGGGCACGGGCGGCTTCTGGACGTGGTCCTACGCTGTGAAGCGTCCGGCGTCGGGCTACGCCGCAGCCTTCGCAGAGGTGCAGTACGAGTTCCAGGGCCAGACGGTCTTCATGTCGACGACGCCCAAGATGATAGGGGCACGGTAGGGGCGGCCGGCGGTCGCCCTGCACACGGGTGCCCTGGACATGGTTGCATGCCCACGATCGCTGTACTAGATGAGGCGGTTGCGAACAAGATCGCGGCCGGGGAGGTCGTGGAGCGGCCCGCCTCGGTCGTGAAGGAGCTCGTCGAGAACGCAATCGACGCGGGGGCGAGGCGTGTCTTCGTCGAGCTCATGGGCGCCGGCCGAGACCTCATCCGCGTTGTCGACGACGGGGCCGGCATGTCCCCCGAGGATGCTCCGCTCGCGATCCTGCCTCATGCGACCTCCAAGATACGCACCGTCGTCGATCTCGCGGCAATCAGCACATTCGGCTTCCGAGGAGAGGCTCTGCCCAGCATCGCGGCGGTGAGCCACCTCGTGCTCATCACGCGGCAGAGAGGACAAGACTCAGGGACAATGGTGGCCACCGAAGGCGGAGCCGCTCCGCGCGTGGAGCCGGTGGGCTGCCCCGAGGGCACCTCGGCCGCGGTCAGGCACCTGTTCTTCAACACACCGGCCCGGCTCAAGTTCCTGAAGCACAACAAGACGGAGTTGGCCCGCATCGTAGAGAGCGCCTCATGCTTCGCACTGGCCTTCCCTGACCTCGGGATCGTGGTCACCAACGAGGGCAAGGAGGTGTTCCGCGCCGACCCGGCGGGCGAGCTGCTCCCGAGAGCCGCCGATGTGCTCGGTCGCGACGCGGCCGCCGCGCTCATCCCGTTCGCGACCGACCAGCCATTCGCGGCCGCCAGCGGCCTGATCTCCGACCTGACGCTCCACCGACCCACCCGATCGGGGCAGTTCATCTTCGTGAACAGGCGCCCGGTACGCTGTCCCGTCATCGCGCAGGCGATCACCCGAGCCTACGAAGGTCTCCTGCCGGCAGGTCGCCACCCCATCGCGTGTGTCTTCCTCGAGATCGATCCCCGGCTGGTCGACGCGAACGTGCACCCCACGAAGCAGGAGGTGCGTTTCCCCCGCGATAACGATGTGTTTGAGGTGGTCTACTCCGCGATCCGCGACGGCCTCCTGGCCGCCGACTTGGTTCCACGTGCGACCGGCTCGGCGCCGGCCGAGCCCCTCAGCCTGGAGCGTCCGACACCGGCCCCATCGCGCACCGCGGATCGGCAGCACGCTCTGGACCTAAGCCACCGGCGCGAGCCTGCCGGCGCAGCGTCTACGGCCGCGTTCGAGGCCGCTCTGGCGCGTCGCATCAGGGCGGATGAAGCATCCCCGGTCCCTCCGCCACCCGATGCCGGCGTGGAGGGCTCAGCTCCCACCGGCAGGCCGCGTGACGAGGCGAACCTGCCCTCCGCGAGGGTCATTGGACAGGCACTCGATTCGTACATCCTGGCCGAAGCGGGCGGGGAGCTGCTGCTCATCGACCAACACGCAGCCCACGAGCGGGTGCTGTATGAGCGCTTCGTCCGTTCGGCCGAGGGCGATCAGACGCACACCCAGAGGCTCCTCGCCCCCGTGACCGTACACCTATCGGCCCCGGAGGCAGCTCTCGTGATCGAGAACCTGGACGCGTTCGCGGCCGTCGGGCTCGAGCTGGAGGCCTTTGGAGGCGGCTCGTTCATCGTTCGGTCCGTACCGACCGCGGCTGGCTGCGGCGCTCCGGAGCGGGCCGCGGAAGCGCTGCTCCGAGGTGTCCTTGCCGATCTGGCGAGCCCGGACAGCGAGTTCGCGTCGGTGAGGGACATGCGCGCTCGCATCTGCGCGACGGCCGCATGCAAGGCAGCGGTCAAGCAGGGCGACAGGTTGGCGAACACTGAGATGGAGGCGCTCCTGCGCGACCTCGCAGCCGCTGACGTGCGGTTCACCTGCCCGCACGCGAGGCCGGCGGTGGTCCGACTCGCGGGAGATGCGCTGGAGCGTTACTTCCACCGCCGCTGACACTGTCGGCGCCGTTTCACCGACTGACCGGGAGCCCGTTCACACCACTGAGACACGAAAAGCAACAGCCCGCATTCCCGGCGGCGCGCCGTGCATCGAGTAGTGCTACGCTGAGGATAGATGGGGCCTCGCCCGCGCCTTCCCACTCCCCTCTGCCACCCAGCAGGCCCACCCAGACGCGGGCGGGGCTCACATCTGTGTGCCGCACCTTCTTAGGCCTCCGCCAGCGTGATGCCCGCCTGTGCGAGCTCCATCTTTCCTTCCGCTTTCACTGAACATTTCGCGCGTCCGCGTGTCACCTCGTATGAGGCGTGCTGTAGCCGCAGACTCCTCGACGGGCTCGCCTCGTCTAGGGAGATGGGACCGGCGTCGACCGTGTCGATTTCCCCGCGACTTGTGGTCATGGGTCTCGACGGTGGGACCTGGGACGCGATCGATCCCCTTCTAGCCTCCGGCGACCTGCCGCACATCTCCGGGGTACTCGAGGGTGGACGGCGCGGTGTTCTCGCGTCCATCTTCCCGCCGCTGACCGGCCCAGCATGGCAGACCATCTTCACCGGGCTTAGCCCCGGCGAACACGGAGTGTTCGACATGACCGTGTTCGACCGGTCGATCGGCCGTCGACGGCCCTTGTGCATGGCCGACTGGGCTGGGACGCCGCTCTGGCGGCGGGTGGCTGATCTGGGCCTCAGGGGCGGATACCTCGGTATCCCGTTCACCTATCCGCCGCCGGAGGTGGACGGCTGGTTCGTCTCGGGTATCACGGGCACGCCCACCTACGGCGATCGCATGGTCTCGCCGGCCGGGTTGTTCGAGGAGATCTCGCGGGCTGCCGGGCAGTACCCCTTGGACATCCCCGAGAAGCGAGGGTCGACGTACCAGGTCGACGTCCTCCTGCGTCAGATGGCGTGGATGCACGATGCGACCCTATACCTATTGCGGCACCACCCCGTCGACGTGCTTGTTGTCGTCGCGACCTACACCGACTATGTGCAGCACTTCTTCGCCCGCTCTCGGCAGCACGATGGAATCGACATGGTCAGGTTGGCCTATCAGGCCGCCGATCGGCTGCTGGGGGACATAAGGGTCGAGGTAGGGCCGAACGTGCCGATCGTGCTGCTGTCGGACCACGGCGCCGCCCCCGTAGCCGGGTTCATCAACTCCACCCGCGTAGCGGCAGCGGTCAGCCCCCTCGGTGAGGCACGGGCTCGAGCGTCCGTGAGGGGCTTCTCCTCGCTGAAGCGACTATGGCGGTCCACTGGAAAGGCAGCCCTCAAGGCGATTGGCGCGGACCCCAGGCGCATCAGTGAGTGGGGGGTGAGGGCACTGCGGCGCACCGGCGCCGAGCCTGATGCGACCGTGGTGGGGCAGTACGGCCTGATCTGGGTGACCGGTGACCCCGCATTGGCCCGGCCCGAGGATGTCGAGCGCGGGCTCCGGGCGCTCGCGGACATGCGCGACCCCAGTGACGCGCGTCCGCTGTTTGAGGTGGCGCCGGGAAGTGAGGTGTACCCCGGCGGGGGCTTCGGCCAGGCTCCCCACGTCATAGCCCGCGTGGTACGGCCGTTCTACGAGTTCCGGACGGCGTCTGAGCTGGCCCCGCTTGTCATCGCTCCCGAAGAGGCCGAGGCGGCCGGGATAGAGTACTGGACCATTGAGGGGACGCATTCGCCCGATGGCGTGTGGGCGGTCTCGGAGGCCGGTGCGCATGCATCAGTGCCGAATGCGCTCCCGGATGTGCTGGGGTCGCTGATGGAGCTGCTGGGGGCAGAGCCTCCCGCCGACCAAAGCACATCGGGACCTCCCGACGACGCGGAACGGTGTTCCGCGTATACGCCTGAAGAAGAGAAGATGATCCTCGGGCGCCTGTACGATCTGGGGTATCTCGACTGACCGTCCGAGGCGTCGCACCTCGAGCGGCGCCCCGGGTTCGGACCTCCTTCCGGCCCAGTTAGTTCGCGGTGTTGGAGGCGCAGCTTCTTGTTAGCAATCGCGCGAACATCCGGCGTGCCGAGGTGTCACCACGTATGGAGCGTCAGTCGCCCGCTGATGCCGTGACAGGCTCGAGCCTACGGGGTAGAACAGGACTAGCGTCGACAGTGCCGGCTTCTCCTCGACTAGTCGTCATAGGACTCGATGGCGCGACGTGGGATGTGATCGACCCGCTGCTCGCCTCCGGTGATCTCCCCCACCTGGCCCACTTGCTCCAAAGCGGACGACGCGGCGCACTGGAGTCGGTCTTCCCGCCCCTCACGGCGCCGGCGTGGCAGTCGATCTTCACAGGCATGGTGCCGGACGAGCACGGCGTGTTCGAGATGACCGTGTACGACCGAGCTCTAGGACGCCGGAGGCCCGTCTGCATGAACGACTGGCACGGCACACCGCTCTGGGACCGGGTCACGGAGCTCGGCTTCTCCGGGGGGTACTTGGGGATCCCCTTCACCTACCCTCCGACGGACGTCAACGGCTGGCTGGTCTCCGGCATCATGGGCACTCCGAGCTATACGGACCGCATGGCCAGGCCGCCGCATCTGTTCGCGGAGATCACCCATGCCGCGGGCGAGTACCCGCTGGATCGCCCCGAGAAGCGTCCAGGCAGCTACCCTCGCGACGTGCTCAACAGACAGATCGCGTGGCTCCATGATGTCGCTCTGTACTTGCTGAGGAACCACCCGGTCGATGTCATCGTGGTAGTCGAGAACTACACGGACTTCGTGCAGCACTTCTTCCTCCGGACCCGTGTGCACGACGGTGTGGACATGATCGCCCTAGCCTACCGGGCGGCCGATCGGCTGCTGGGTGACATCCGTGCGGAGGTCGGCCCTGATGTGCCGGTCATGGTGCTCTCCGACCATGGGGCCATGCCCATAGAGGGGTACATCAACTCCGCGCGGATCGTGGCGGCGGTTAGCCCTCACGGAGAGGCACGAAAACGCGCCGCCGCATGGTCGTTCGCCGCTCTGAAGCGCCTCTGGCGGACAACGGGGAAGGCCTTGCTCAGGGCGCTGGGTGTCGATCCTGCCAGGCTCAGCGAGTGGGGCGTGAGGACGCTGCAAGGCTCCCCGGACGATCCGAAGGCGACCGTAGTGGGGCACTACGGCTCCGTCTGGCTCACAAGCGACCCGCGGGCAACCAAGCCCGAGGACGTCGAGCGCGCGGCCCGGGCGCTGGCGGGCCTCCACGACCCGTCGGGGCTGGGCCCATTGCTTGAGGTGGCCAAGGGGGGCGAGGGCTGCTCGGGCGTCGCTGCCGAGCAGGCCCCGCACCTCCTCGCACGGCCGCGTAGGGGGTCGTACGAGTTCCGCCAAGCGTCGCCTGTGGCGCCGCTCGTTATCCTGCCCGAAGAGGCCGAGAGGGCGGACGTAGAGTGCTGGGCCACCGAAGGGACCCACTCGCCCGAGGGTATCTGGGCGTTATCAGCCGCGGGGGTCCAGGCGTCGGCGCCGGGATCGCTGGCGGATGTCATGGGTACGCTGATGGAGTTGCTCGGCGTGGCGCCCGACGCCGGGCTGCGGCCTGCGACAGAGCGGGCCGGGGCGATCGGTAGGTCGGGCTACACTCCTGACGAGGAGAAAGCGATCCTCGGGCGTCTGTACGATCTTGGGTATATAGACTAATGGCTGGACTCGCGCCGTTGCTACGGCGGATGAGGCGGAGGTAGCATGTCCGTACGCAGACGCAAGGCCGTAGTTATCGGGCTTGATTGCGCTACCCACCAGTTCGTCTTCGGCTCTCCCGAAGGCGCCCTGCCCAACCTGACCCGGCTGCGCGAGCAGGGGCAGTGGGGGCTTCTCGAGAGCTGCGTCCCCGCAGTCACGTGTCCTGCGTGGATGTGCATGGCTACGAGCCAGGATCCGGGCCAGCTCGGCATCTATGGATTCCGCAACCGCGCCGACCACAGCTACGACGCCCTCGCCATCCCGAACTCGCGAGCAGTCACTGCGCCAACGGTGTGGAACATCGCCTCCGAGCACCGCCGCAGGTCCGTCATAGTGGGCGTGCCGCTCACCTATCCGCCGACGCCTCTGAACGGCTGCATGGTCTCCGGTTTCCTCGCTCCGGGCACCGATGCCAACTACACGTACCCGGCTGAGCTGCGCGACGTCATCCGCGACGAGGTGCCCAAGTACGTCGTCGATGTTCAGGACTTCAGGACCGACGACAAGGATGCACTGCTGGAGCGCCTGTACCGTGTGACTCGGTACCACTTCTCGGTTGTCGAGCACCTCATGCGGACCACCCACTGGGATCTCACTTGGTTCGTGGAGATGGGCGTAGACCGCATTCAGCACGCGTTCTGGCGGTACTCAGCAACGGACCATCGCTACTACGAGCGAGGCAACCAGTACGAGGACGCCATCCTCCGTTACTACCAGTACATCGACGGTTATGTGGAGAGCCTGCTGTCGATGGTGCCCGATGACGCGATCGTGATGGTCGTCTCGGACCACGGCGCTCGCTCATTGGCTGGGGCATTCTGCGTGAACGACTGGCTCATTGGCCAGGGGCTGCTCGTGCTGAAGCACCGGCCCGACGGTCCGTCGAAGCTGAAGCGGGAGTGGATCGACTGGACGCGGACCAAGGTCTGGGCCGAGGGCGGTTACTTCTCGCGCATCTTCGTGAACCTCAAGGGACGCGAGCCGAGCGGCACAGTGGACCTCGCGGAGCTCGACTCGTTCCTGAAGGAGTTGACCGCACGCATCGAAGCGCTGCCGGACCACCAGGGCACGCCGATGGGAAACCGGGTCTTCCGCCCGCACGACCTCTACAGGGAGGTGCGGGGTGTCCCACCGGATCTGCTCGTGTATCTCGGGGACCTGTCCTGGCGCGCAGCGGGCACGATCGGCCACGACAGCCTGTACCTGTTCGAGAACGACACCGGCCCAGACGACGCGAACCACTCGCAGCATGGCATCTTCATTCTGTCCGACCCCGCCGATCCGGCCAGGGGCGAGCTGACGGGTGTCCGCATATACGACATAGCCCCTACGCTTCTCGAGCGGATGGGGCTGCCGGTCCATCCCGGGATGATCGGGCACGCGATCCCGGCCTCACGCGACTTCAGCCCCGTCCGCAACAGTGCGTGACGAAGCGACGGGTCCGCAAAGCGGAGCGCCATCGTGCACGGCCGCCGTAGTCATACGCTTTTCCGTTTCGCAGCCATCCTGGCCCCCCTGTGCCTGCTCGCGCCGCTGTTACTGGGCGTGGCGTGGCGCGCGCAGGACGCGGCCCAGCCGATCGCTCCGGGAGTCACCTATGAGCGGCGCGTCATTCCCGAGGGTCCTTGGGTGATAGACATCGTGCGGGTGCTGCGCGCGACCGGCGAGGTGGCTCTGCGGCCGACGCTCGCGCTGGGGCAGGTGCTCGGGCGTGCAACCATCGCCGAGCAGCTCCCCCCCTCGACCGAGACCTCCCGGCCTGTCGCGGCGGTCAACGGCGACTTCTTCGTGATGACGGGCGAGGAGGCCGGGCTGCCCATCGGAGCCCACGTCGCCGGCCACGTGCTGATCCGCTCCGGGCACGACAGCCCGACCGTAGCCTTCGGCCCCGGCGGGCAGGTGGCGATCTGCTCCGTCGGCTTCTCCGGGAAGGTGCATCGGGACGACGGCGCCGAGCGGGTGCTCGACGGCCTCAACCAAGCCGTGCCGGCCGGCGGCCTCGTCTTGTTCTCCCCCGACTATGGCCTGCGGTCCCACAGCGTAGACGGCCTGTCGGTCGTCGTGCGCGCCGATGAGGGCATGTTGCCTCTCGACCTCGATGATGAGATCGCCGGGACCGTTGAGTTAGTGGTGGACGGGCCCGCGGACATACCGCGAGACGGGCTGGTGGTTGCCGGCGCGGGGAGCGCGGCGGACTTCCTTCGCGCGTTTTCCCCTGGGCGACGGGTGCGCGTCGCGGTCGCCTCTCCGGGCCTGCCCGGCTGGGCTCGTGGGGCGGTCTCCGGTGGGCCTATTCTCGTCCGCCACGGTGCGGTAGTCGGCGCGGACGAGGTCCGCCACCCGCGAACCGCGATCGGGTTCAACGATGGCCAGATCGTCCTCGTCACGGTCGACGGTCGGCAGCCGGGCTGGAGTGTGGGCATGACGCTCACTGAGCTCGCGAACTTGATGCTGTCGCTCGGCTGCACGGAGGCCATGAGTCTCGACGGAGGCGGCTCGACGACGATGTGGGTCCGCGGCGAGGTGAAGAACCGACCCTCCGACGGCTCTCCTCGTCCGGTGGCGAACGGATTGGCTGTTGTCCTCAACGGGCCGGTCGGGCCCCCGGCGCGAGCGCTGGTCTCTCCTGCTACCGTGTGGGCACTGCCAGGGGCGGTCGTGCATCTTCGGCTGGAGCTCACCGACTCGGCCTGCAATCCACTCCCGGCGGATGGGTTCGCTGTGTCAGCTAGCTGCGCCGGCGGCGTGGCGGCCGCCGGCGATCCGCTGTCCTTCGCACTAGGAGCTCCCGGCACCGGTGAGATCACGCTGCGCGTCGGTGATGTGACATCGACTGTGGCCGTCCACGTCGTGGCCCGGCCCTCCGCCGCACGGATCGACCCGCCGGCAATGCTCGCAATGCCGGGCGACGCCATCAAGCCGCTGGTCATGCTGCTCGGCCCTAACGGCGAGGCGCTCACGGCCCCCGCCGGCTTGTGTCCTACGTTCCGCTGCGATCCCGCACTGGCGTCGGTGACCGCGGGCGGCGAGCTGGTAGTCGCGCATGAGGCTTCGTCCGGCGCGTTCACCGCCGAGGCGCTTGGCGTCTCGACGCAGGCGCGGCTGTCGGTCGCGCAGGCGCGGATCGTGTCGGCGTGCGACGAGCTGGGTTCTGTGAAAGCCACCGTATACCCCGAGGGTGGCGCAACCGCAACCGTCGCGGTGACCGGGGACCGCCCGGCATCCGGAACCGGCTGCCTGGCGCTGGCGTTCGCGCTCGGCGAGGCGGAGGCGACGCGGGCGGCCTATGCACGGTTCGACGCGGAAGTGGGCAGAGCGATCGGCTTCACCGCCGCTTTGCGCGCCGAGGGCGACGCGCCCTGGGTGAGGCTCGCGTACCGCGACGGCAATGGCACGCGGACGACCTTGACGCTCGCCGACCGCGTGGACTGGGCCAACGAGTGGCGAGTGGCTCGAGTCCGGCTTCCTGACGGGACAAAGCCCCCTGTCACGCTCGAGTCGATCTACGTCGTGGAGACCGATGCCACTCGCCGGCCGAAGGGAACGCTGTTCATCGACGACGTCACCGCGTGGGTGGTGGAAGGGCAGTAGCCTCAGCCCGGCGGGCCTGCCGGTGGCCCACGTACGCCTACACACCTGCCACTGCGTACTCCACGGCCCTGGCGTTGTCCACCCGCCGGGAGGCATCCAGGACCTCGAAACCGACTGCGTTGCCATCAGCGTCGAAGTCCACGATGACCCCGGGGCCGGCCTCCTCGCTCTGGTGGATGCGGCCGGCCGCCAGCAGGATCCTGAGAACATCGATTGCGGGGTCGTATGTGATCTTCATCACGGCCTCCAGTACCTGGCCGCGCGGCTCCTGCTCACCGCCGCAGCCCGATCTCTTCGACGGGGATCCGCTCGAAGCCAAGAGCCCACACGGGCGAGTCGTCGCGCAGCCGGTAGTCGCGGTGGTCGGGATCGACGAACAGTGGGTCGCCCTCTGTCCAGTTGTCCTCGAACGCGATCACGGACAGATCGGGGATGTCGTACTGCGCAAACCACTGCCCGCAATGCCAGGCGACGTTGCGACGGACGATGTTCCCCTTCGGGACGGCGGGGTCGTCGTCGAGCAGCGTCAGCAGCTCGGGGTAGCGCTCGCTGTACGGGGGCTTCTTGTAGTTCATCGCATCGAGCCGCTCCCACAGCGTGTTCGTGGTGCCGTCGAAGTAGGACTTCGCCCACCCGAGCCCGCGGGCGTCGATGTGCACGGCCACCTGGCAGTCGACGAACAGGTTCCCCTCGACCAGGTTGTCACGGCCCCCACCCACTAGAATGCCGCGCATGGCGCCTTGACAGATGTTGCCGATCACCTTCGTGCCGCTGGTCCAGTCGTCGAGGTAGATCGCCTGGAAGTCGCCCCCGCCGATGTCGTGGAAGAAGTTGTGGCGGATGATGTTCCCGCGTTGAGTGTAGTCCCTGCCCATGTAGAACGCGCCAGCGTCGTGCACCTCGTTCCCGACGTTGCGGACCTCGTTGAGCTCGATCACGTGCTCGTTCCCGCCGAGAATGATGGCGGAATGCGGCGCGTCGCGGAGCAGGTTGTTGGCCACGCGGTTCCCGACGCCGCTGACGAGCACACCCGGTGTGTACGTCCGGCAGATCCGACCGAAGTCCGAGATGTCGTTGCTAACGGCGTAGTTGCCGCCCGGCCGGAGCGAAGGGCGATCGCCCCCGCCGAGGTTGATGCCGCCGCAGCCGCAGTGGGAGATGTCGCAGCCCTCGATGTCGTTCCGCTCCCCGCCCTCCACGACGACCGCCGTGGTGCCGACATCGGTTACCGTGCATCCGGCGATCAGGTTGTCGCCGCCGCCCGTTACGGTGACCGCTTGTCCCCTGCAGCACTCGAGCGACAGGCCTCGCAGCGTCACGTGCGACGTGCCGTTGAGGGCGATGATCGGCCGTTCGAGGACGGATACGGTCACCTCGCAGGTCGCGGGATCTGCCGGCGGCCAGAGGTAGAGGATGTCCGTGTCCCGGTCGAGGTACCACTCACCCGGCGCGTCGAGCTCCTCGAGTATGTTGAGTGCGTAGAAGCGCTTGCCCGCCGCGTAGCCGTACACCCCGTGTGGCGGCTCGGTGGAGATGACCCGCGCCGCCGTGTCGATGCTCGCGACCTTCTCGTACGAGTCGGCCCAGTCCCACGTCCAGTAGCCGTGGACCCAGATGTCCTTCGAGTAGGTCCACCGGCTCGGGCGGTCGCCCTCGTAAGCGAACTTCCCCCCCTTAGCGCCGTCCGGCACGTCGGCGGTACTGGCCCACTCCCCATTCGGCCAGCGCGCTAGGGTCATGGGGCGGCCGTCGATGAAGACCTCGAGCCCGGACGGGATGTCGCCCATCCCGAAGCCTCGGCGGCGCATCTCGCCATAGCCCGCTATGCCGGCTGCACGCAGGTCGGCCTGTAACACCTTGTCCCTGGCTTCCTCCGGCAGGATCGCCAGGGCCGCCGGGTCTGTGACCGGAGCGAAGCCGCTCACCCGACGTCCACCCAGCAGTCGCGGATGCTCGCCCGGGTAGGCGGCGTACTCGACCGGCGCGGCCTCCGTGCCCGAGTCCTCGGATCTGAGCTCGAAGGTAGCGCCCAGCTCGTACACGCCGTCCCTCGTCAGCACGCGCACTCCGCCGACCGGCAGGCCACCCCAGGCCCGCAGCCGCCTCAGCGCGTCGCGAGCGCCCTCGAGGCTGGCAAAAGGCGCGTCCACGGTGCCCGGCCCGGCGTCGTCACCACCCGGCTTCACGCAGAACTCCACTGCTGGTGGCTGCGCGACAGCCGCGGCAAGGGCTGTCGCGGACAGGACGAGGTGCGCGAGCATCATGGCGACTCCTTCGATCAACCCGCGCGGGTCGCTGCTCAGCCCATAGCAGACAAGGGCCCGGCGTAGCCGAGCCCTTGTCTGCTGGTAGCCTCGGTTGTAGCGCGGTTCCTAGAACGGGGGCGCGGGCGGGCCTCCGCCGCCACCATTGGTGCCGCCGTCAGTCGTGCCGGGCAGGTAGTCACCCGCGAGCGTGCCGCGGTAGGTCCTCAGCGCCGGGGGCACCTGCGGATCGTTGCAAGTGAAGGTGAAGGAGCCGGTCAGCTTCTTGGCGCCCTCGTCGGTGTCATAGAACCTAACGAAGAGTGATCCGGTTCTCGCCAGCACCGCACCGCTCTCGTCATACCCGACGAGACCCTTGAACTGAGCGACGGAAGCGTAGTCGCTGGAGGTCACGGTCACCGCGACTGTGGTGCCATCCACAACGGGGGTCGACGCGGGCGCCCGCGCGGTTACGACCTCAACAGCGCCACTGACATCCAGGCTTGAAGCCGGCTGAAGGGCGAGCTCGAACGGATGCCCGGTGTTGGCGGCAGGCGCCGTGATCGACAAGCGGTGCACCGTGGCAAGTGGTTCGTCCTGGCCGTCCGGAGTCACCAGAACGGTGTACACCGAGGGGAACTCGACGCCCGGGATCACATCGCCCGTTAGATTGGCTGCGGGCGGACAACCGCCGATCAAGGACAGCATCGCGGCTGCCGCGGCCAACACTGCCAGGGCCAGGATTAGCCTTCTCATGCCTCTCACCTTTCCCACGTGCTCAGACGCACAACGACTGCATGTTCTGTAGCGCCCGGCGCAGCCCTTCCCCGCGCATCGGATTGTACTAGCAAAGACGCACCATCTTCAACCACAGTCTCATATTCCACCCGCGATCCATCGTCCCTGCGTCCACAAGTCGCCCGACGGAGAAAGGAAACTGCGCCCCCGAACGTCAAATACTAAGTGCGGCGTAGCCGCCAGGACTCAGCGTCCCGGTGATGATACCCTTGAGACACGTGCGCGTAACCTACGCGGTCCTCTCCGGCCTCCTGGGCCTGCTCGTCGCCTCCTTTGGCTGCGGCCAGAACCTAAGCTCAGGCTCAGCGCCCTACAACAGCGGCACTCGGCAAGGCGGAGCCGACCAGTTCGGCCGAACCGCCGGGCCGAACGAGGCCCGCTCTTCCTCCGGCGCCGTCATCGGCGGCTCGTCGCTCGTCCTCGGCATCAAGGTGACGATGAGCGACATCACCGGGCCCAACAGCGAGTTCTCCGGGGACTATCAGAAGTTCGCGAAATGGGCTCGCGACAAAGGCTTCGGGGCCATCGGGGTCTACGGCGTAGACCCGACGACCGATCAGGACCAGGTCGCGCGCTTCTACTTCCCGGATGTCGAGTTCCCTGATGGAACGAAGCTGAGCGAGTACGGGTTCGAGCCGGGGGGTGATGGAGTCAAGCAGCTTGTGGCCCAGGCCAAGCAGCTCAACATGGGCACCCAGGTCGATCTGACACGCCTCGCCTGCTCGCTCGAGTCCTCGCCGCTCGTGGACCGGCCCCTCGCCGGCAAGCCGCTCACGGCCGAGCAGGTCGGCCGTCTGTGCTCCAACCTGGTGCAGGATGTGGGCGTCGACTCGGTCACAGGGCGGGGCTTCCCCGGTGACTGGGTAAAGGAGGCGGCGGACGCCTGCCGTCAGGCCGGCAAGGTCTTCTTCTCCGGCGACTACGCGACGCTCCGCCGCGCTGAGAGCGGCGCGGCCGCCCTGCTGGATACCGGGCTCGACGTGGTGGCGAAGAACGAACTTGCGCTCGGCCAGGCCAGATCCACGGAGTATATGCTCTGGGCCGGCGTGACGGGCGACCGCGACTATGGCCGCGACTCCCCGTTCACCGCCGCGTGGTCCTCGCTGCAGGAGGTGGAGGGGGCGCTCGTGTACCGCACGGTGCTTTCCTCCCCACAGGGGCTGTTCCTCGACGTTCCGCCGAGCACCATCGAGAAGCTGAGCGCCGACCTCATCGATCGCCTGAAGAGGGTGGCCGCGGCGCGCCGACCCCGCCCCGTCTGCAACGTGATGCTCCTCGGCGACAGCACGCCCAAGAACATGGCGGCCGTCGTGAACGGAATCACGGCGGCAGGATTCGACGTCGTCGTGGGCCCGGCCCACAGCAGTGCGCGACCGGCTGACGCCTACTACATCCTCGCCACCAAGAAGGCCGACGGAACGATGCCTGAGCCGCTCGAGGGGCTGCCCGCGGACGTCCTCAACCTCGGCAAGCCCTGCGTGCTCCAGGTGTGTGGCCCCATACCCGACGTCGGCACGTCGGACGAGTGGGACGCGGTAAGGCGGTCCTTCGGCCTCGGCACCGACCACATCGAAGCCCTGGACGCTGGACCCGCCAAAGCGACCTACAAGGACACCGAGCTGCCATGCGCCGTCTCGGGCTCCGGCGCATGGGGCATCTCGCTGTCGCCGGGCCGGCTGACCGACGCTACGCCGCTCGTCGTCGCTCACACGGCCGGGTCAGAGGCGACGCTCACCGAAGGCTCCCAGGCGAGCCGCGGCGACGTGGTCGTGGTGACCGAGTTCCGCTATGGAACGACCGGGCGGAACGTCCTGATCGCCGGCTCCGAGCTCGCGCCGGAGATGGCCTGGCCGATCTCCAACGAGCTCTCCGACGGGCGGGGGCTGCAGGCCGCGACTCGGGTGCTATGCTCGGTTGGGAGTCCGATCGGGCTCTTTTCGCCAGGTGAGGCCGGGCACGTCTCGCTCGTCTACCGCGACGGCGGGCAGAACAAGACGATCAACCAAGATGTCCCCAAGGGCGAGTGCGTAGTGGTCGACGTGGCCGAGCAGAGCGCGATGGCTCCGACGGCGCGCACGACACCGCCCGCGGCCGGGCCAAGCGGGCGGTAGACGCACTACTGATCGTGGCAAGGGTGGTGGCGGCGTTGGGCCGTGTGGCGAGGCTGTTGAGTCTGTTCGCGCTTGTGACACAGGCGGCCGCGGCCGACGGGGTCCCATTTGGCAAGGTTCATGACGGCAGGCTGACCCCTGGCAAGATGGGCGACCAGCGCGGCCTCGTGATCTACGACGAAGGGCGAGAGACGCTGATCGTCCAGACTGTAGTCGAGGGCGCTGCCGGGGAGTTGGCATGGGTGGTGCCCACGCCGTCGCTCGTCAAGGCCCGAGACGCCTGCGAGGTCGACGGCGAGCTCTTCGAGCGGCTCGATCACATGACCGCGCCCGTGTTCGAGCCCGTGCCCACGTTGGACCTAGGGTTCTTTGCCCACAAGGGAGTCGAGACGCAGGCGGCCCCTGGTGGAGTCACGGTGCACGAGGTGGCGACCGTAGGGGTCCACGAGATCACCACCCTCACATCCGACGTCCCCAGCGCGCTTGTGGATTGGCTCACCGAGCACGGTTACGTGGTGCCCAACAACGCGAGGCCCGTCTTGGCGGGCTACGTGTCGCGCGGCTGGGCCTTCACCGCTGTCCGGGTTACGAGCCCGGAGGCCGCGGAGCCCCGGTTCCGGCTCCCTCCCTTGGCTCTGGCGTTCGACGCCGACGAGCCCGTCTTCCCCCTCGCCATCTCGGGCATCAGCCCTGTCGACGGGGAGGCGGAGGTCATCGTGTACGCGATCGCGTCACAGCGCGTTGAGGTCGCCAACTACCCGACTTCACTGATGAACATCGCGGACCTGGGTTGGTTCGCCGACCCGAGGCAAGCCTACGACGACAGACTGGGAGCCATTGAAGGCAGCGGTACGAGGCCCACATTCGTCGTCGAGTACTGCAAGACCGCGCCCTCCCCTCCCGAGCTGTTCCCGTACGCGGAGGCGGCGCCACGGCTGTCGCCCGTGTTGGACTATCCCAAGGGTCTGGTCCTAACGCGACTGCGCACTAGGTTTGGGCCGGGGCAGTACGATGAGGACGCCGTTCTGAGTCCATCGGAGGAGCAGTGGCGGTTCAGCACCGAGGTGCAGCAGGTAGGGGTCTCCACCGAGGCGGTCCTTTTGCTGCTGCTCGGTGTGGGCGCTTGGGCGACAGGGACGAGGCTCGCGCGGCGGGGCAACCAGAGGTCCGTGGCCGCGCTGGGCTGTGGCCTCGTGTTCGCGGCGTTCGTCGTGGTCGGCGGATGCTTGCCCGTTGCCGTACTGGCCGCGCTGCTCGGACAGGGCGGCCAGCGCGCCGTATCCGGTTTCAGCCTGGTTGGGATAGGGGCGGCCGCCGCGCTGGGGTGTGTCGCCTATCTCGTGGCTCGCCGGTACGGCGAGCGCCCGCTCGCCCGCTGGCTGGGCGCCACGGTGGCCGTCGTCGGATCAGTGATCGCGTTGGTGATCGGGCAGATGGCGTAGGCGAGCATCTGCCCTCACCCCGCCTTCGCGGGCGCGATGAATCGCGCCCCTACGGCACCCCTCTCCCCGGGGAGAGGGGCCAGGGCTGAGGCCCTACCCAGCCGCCCCTACATCACCCCGCCGAGCCACGGAGTGAGCGCCTCGACCATCTCATCGAACATCGCCCGCGCCTCGTCGAGCGAGCACACGGCCGCTGTCAGTGGGTCGAGCGCGACCGCCATGAAGGCCTTCTCGAGGTCGTGCTCGAGGACGGCCTCGGCCGTGAGCTGCTGCACCACGACATTCGCGTTGTTGAGCGCCGCAAGCTGCGCCGGCAGCTCCCCGACCACGCAGGGCCTAACCCCAGTCGCGTCGGTCATGCACGGCACCTCGACGCAGCACCCGTAAGGCAGGTTGAGGATGAGCCCCTCGTTCCGCACGTTGCCGTTGAAGCGGTAGAGCGTGTTGGTCTCAATCGAGTGGATGATCCGCGAGGCGTACTCGCCAGAGGGCCCCTGCTTGGCGGCTTCCTGCGCGGCCTCCTTGCTGAAGGCCTTGTCGTTGCGCCAGTGGCCGTAGGGGCGCGACGGCTCCTTCTCCGGGTTCGACTGGTGCAGGTCGAAACGCTCCATCAGCTCCGGCCGCTTCCGGAAATAGGGCACGTACTCCGACATGTGCGGCGTGGACTCGGTCACGAAGTAGCCGAAGTGACGCATCACCTCAAAGCGCACGAGGTCCTTCTTGAACGTCTCCGGGTCGTTCATCGCCTCGCGGAGTGCGGGGTAGGCATCCTGACCGGCGCGCTCGAGCTCGAGGAACCACGACATGTGGTTGATGCCGCCGACCCAGTAGGTCATCTCCTCGAACGGAGCGCCGATGTAGTTGGAGAGCTGCCACGCGGTGCCCTGGACGCTGTGGCATAGGCCGACCTTCCTCACTGGCGACGCCTCGTCCATCGCCCAGGTGAGCATGGCCATCGGGTTCGTGTAGTTGATGAGCCAGGCATCGGGGCAGAGTTCGTCCATATCCGCACAGATGGCCAGCATCTCCGGCGCGCTTCGAAGCGTGCGGAAGACGCCGCCGGGGCCGAGCGTGTCGCCGATCTGCTGGCTCACGCCGTACTTGCGCGGGATGTCGATCTCGTGGAAGTAGGGCACACCGTTGTACGCGGGCCCCCCGACGCTGATCGCGACGACGACGTAGTCCGCCCCGTCGAGGGCCTCGCGCCGGTCGGTCGTGGCCTCGATCTTGGTGGGCGCCCCATGGGCCTTGACGACCTGGCGGACAAAGCCGGCGACGGTGTCGACGGCTTCCTGGTTGATGTCGACGAGGGCGATCGTGCCGTCGCGAAGCTCGGGGAAGGACAGGATGTCAACCGACAGCCGCCCGCCGAACCCGCTCCCCGCTCCGATGAGTGCGATGCGCGCCATTCGCGTGTCCTCTCAGACCTGCCGCCCGCCCCCGTCCATCCTGAGTAGGCCCGAAGGGCCGTACCGAAGGACCCGACGCGCGGGGTTCCGCCCGGCGAGCGGGGGCTCCTGCGTCCCAGCGGCCTCAGAGACGCGACGGGGCCGCGGGAGAGCATTCCCACGGCCCCGAGCGGCCACGTGCTCTGGACGGCGGTCTCGCACTCAACTCCGCTGCCGTGCTCCTCCTTCGTCACTCCTCTACCTGCCGGTTGAAGTAGAGCGGGAACTCCTGGATCAGGTCCCGGCGAGCCGGAATGAGGTTGGAGTTGGTCGCGAGGATGTCGACTTCGTCCACCCAGCCCGGTATCCCCGGCTCAGGCGGCTCGGGCATTGGGCGGGGGCCGTGTATGTAGCAAAGACGCTTGATCCCTCAGTGGGGTCGAACCCCACGGTGCCGGACGTGCCTGGCGGGAGCGACTCGTAGATGGCGCTCCACGACCAAGCGGTATCCTCGTCCTCGCCGGGCACTCCATAGACCCAATAGGTGTCCATATCGAACACCGTTAGCCCGACGATAACCACCTGCCCAGGCGTCAGTTCATGATCGTACTCTAGCCCCTCGTAGTTCGTCTCAGGCGCAGGGGTATAGGACCACACCACGCCTGGCGGCCACATGGCCCACGAGGCGGGACATGACACGAGGAGCAACGACATAACGGCGACGGCAAGATATGGCCAATTGCGCATGCTCAACTCCTCCTCAACATGAAACGTCGGACAACCGTCACGAGGCGACCCGCCCGGGCCGACTAGTACACTGTCAGCCGCGCGCAACGCCCACTCAGCATGGGGAGGTCGGTGTGGGCACCGAGTTTGGTGTAGTATGACTCGGGCGGTGGCTTTGCCCCGGTGACATCCAGCGCGCCCGGGCCGGGTGTGGACCACGGCACGCAGTAGCCGATCAGCAGTACGTAATGGTACATGACGCTCACGCTGAGGCCCTCCGGGTGCTCTGCCCACTCACCGACAGCCTTCTTAAGGGGCGACGATCTTGTGCCGAAGGTCGCGTAGGCCGTCAACTGGTCCGCTAGCCACTTCGCCTCTTCGGGCCGCAGATCCGTCCACCCCCCTGTCCACCGCTCCGCGAAGCGGCTTGGATCGATCCCCAAGGCGCGCAGCATCGGCCGATCGCACGCGGCTCCGAACACCTCGTCCACCTGGGAGGTGATGTCGGGATCGAGCGCACGCCGGGCCTCAGATCGGCGTGCGAATGTCATGGCCCACGGCCCTGCGGGGTCACTGAAGAGCGTCCGCGTCCCGTCTGCGCCCGGCCCGGTCAGGCCGACCCAAGCCGAGCAGAAGATGGCGTCCACCACGGTCCTCCGCGAGACCTGCCCCCCGGTGGCAAAAACCCGCCGCACGGAGAGCGCGTCGTCGATCGCAAGCCCCCCCGGAGGCGCAGGTAACGCTTCGCCTAGCACCTCACCCACGGTGCGGCCTGACAGCCCGGCCAGCTCCACGGCAGCTCCCTCGGCGTCCATAGCAAACGCCCGGATGTCCGCCCCCTCTGCGACGCGTTCGCCCCACCCCGAGCCCATACGCCACTGAGGGTCCGGTGACGCACGCTTCGCGATCGTGGCGTCCTTCCACTCCCAGGCCAGCGACCCATCTGGACTGAGCTGGACCCCGTGGAAGTTATAGTGCTGAGCGTCACAGATGAACCTCATGCCAAAGCGCCCGGTCGTCGGGGCGCCGGACCCCGGGCCTGACACGACCTCCACAGAGGGCGAGACCGTGAGCCCGGCGACGATGCCAACAGCGGCCGCCCGCACATCGGGCGGGAGCTCATTGGACCCGGCGAACCCCACTGCCGCCAGTTGGCGTTCGAGCGCCTCTCGGTACGGTGTGAGAACGACCACATCCCCACGGCAGAGCGGGCCCAGACTCTCCTTCGGCAGGCTCTGCAGCACCGGCAGCAACGGTTCGACGCTCTGCCGGTGGGTGGCGTACCAGTCGTCCTCCTTGGGCTCGGAGGCAGGTTGCTGCGGGTAACGGGCGACACGGATGCCCAGAGGAGCCGTCACGATGGCGAGCTCTTCGCCCGGGTTCGGAGCCGTCAGCGCACGCCGGATGTACGCCTCAGGGTCGAGGCCCCCCGTGCCGCCCGATGGCAGCACGCAGAGGAACGGCGGTGCAAGGGGGTCTTCGGGTTCGGCTTGAAGACCGACACCACCGGGCTCGGCGGCGCACGCCGCCAGCACCTCACCGAGGAGGCCTAGAACCACAAGCGCAACCGCGAGGAACCTACACATCGTCAGCCTCCCAACCAGAGTAGTACCGGGTCAGTGTGGCAGATTCCCAACTGTACGTCAACGCTTGTTTTCCATTATCGGGGGGGGGGGGGGGCGAAACGCTAATGTTTACGCACACTAGTGGCGACTCCACGTGGCCGGTGACGTTGACACAGGCCCGTTGGTCGTCACGGTGGAATCGGCAGTCAGCAATCCGCTCCTCGTGCGACGTGACCCAACGTGTCTTGCCGCTGGCTCCCACCCGTTCCGTGCGACATGGTGCACCGGACTCGCGCACCCGCACAAAGCACGTCTGCGGAAGTGCCCCCCCGCGGCCCCGGGCGGCGGCTGGCGCTGGACTGGCGCTATCTGGTGGTCTGCGGCGCTGGGTCGGCCGGCTTCTCCGGAGCCGCTCCCTCGGTCGCCAGGCCCGGCAAGCCCGATGGGAACAGGTTCTGTATGCCCTTGAGCTGCTCGCAGAGCATGCCCATGATCTCTTCCAGCATCTTCGGCAGCTCCGCGAGCATCGCGAACGGGTTGTCCCCATCGGCGGGTCCGAACAGGGGAATCGTGCCCAGGTTCGGCAGCTCGGGCCCCTCGGCAGCGCCGCCTTGGCCCGGTTGTCCGAACGGCGTCAGCCCCTCCATCTGGGCCTCAAGCTGCTTACCCCAAGCCTCCATCCTGGCCTCGAACTGCTTGCCCCAGGCTTCCATCCTCGCCTCGAACTGCTCGGACCAGGCGTCCATGGCCTTCTCGAAGCCGGCCATTTGGGCCTCGATCGCCTCTCCGATGCCCGCTGCGGCCTCCTCCATCTGCGCGGCGGCCTCGTCAGGCGGGGGTGTGTCGGGCGGCGCCTGAGCCAGGACAGGGGCGGTCAGAACAAGGCAGCACATCACAAGCGCGATCGCCGGTACCAACGCCGTTCGCATGATCTTCATGGCTGTGACTCCTCGGAGATGTGTTCGTCCTCGGGAGGGGATACGCGACGGGTGGGCCGGAGGTTACAGCTTGGCGAAGGCGGTCGGCGGGAGGTCACGGAATCCTCGTGCTCGCCGTGGAGGCCACTGACGATCCACGGATGCTTCTGATCGACGTGTGACGCAGACCGTCACCGGCGCGCTTGCGGAACGGAGGCTCTGGCGATGCCCTCGCGACTGCTCCCAGCTCTTGTCTGCCTGTGCCTGTTGCCCATCGCGGCCCACGGTGCCGGGCCGCGTTCCGAGGAGATGGTCCTCATGTCTGGCGCGTCCATCGACCTGCAGGGCGCGGGCCTGCCGGAGAAGCTCGTCCTCGAGGGCGTCCCGTACATGGGCGACGACTGGGAGCGGAGGCTCGACGGGCCCCAGGACTTCCACTTCGCGTCAGCGATGCGCGCGCTCATGGAGTGGGTCCACGAGGATCCCGCGCTCGACTACCGGTTCTTTATGGCGGTGTGCGGGATCGCGTACAGGCAGACCTGGCACCCGACCGAGTGGCAGCTCAGTTTCGACGAGGTGCTCAGGATCACAGACGACCCGCTCGAGCCCATTCGTCGCAGCTTCGAGGCCGCGGGGTACGCGTACCGCATCGTGGCCAATCGTGCACTATGCGAGAAGAACGGCCTTCCGCTCACCGGCTTCGACGAGTACACCGACGCGGAGGGGGTGCGGCGCGCCTTGTGCGAGTCCATCGCGGAGGGCAAGCCTCCCATCATCCTGCGCGCCGAGGGCGGAGGCGCCAGCATCATCGCCGGCTACGAGGATGGCGGCGCGACGGTGCTCGGGTGGGCCCTTGTCATGGACGAAGCATCGGCTCCCCAGGACCCGCAAGGCTACACGCGTCTCACCGGGTGGCTCGACACGACCGCCGCCGTGATCGTGCTCGGCGAGAAGAACCAGCGCCTACCCCTTGACGAGGCGTACATCAAGGCGCTCCTGTGGGCCGTGAATGGCGCCCGCCAGGCCAAGCTCGGTGAGCTTCACAGCGGCCTCGCTTCGTTCGACGCGTGGGCGGCTGCGCTTGGGCGCGATGCGGAGTTCGGTCTGGGTGACATGGAGGGTGCCCGGCACCGGCACATTGTTCACTACCTGCAGACCCTGGGCGTGGCCGAGGGGCGCGCGTTCGGCGGCGAAATCGCGGAGCGCGCGGCCGAGCGCTTCCCCCAAGCCGCCGACGAGCTAATGCACGCACGTGGCGACTACGGCTTGATGCATGACCTGATGTGGCGCATCTGGCAGGTCGAGGGCGGCATGGGCACAGGTGACGGCACGGTGCTGCGGTTTGTGGAGCCCGAGGTGCGACGCCAGCAGAGCGAGATCGTGCTCCTCGCTCGCGACCTGGAGCGAAGCGCAGTGGGCCACATCGAGAAGGCTCTGCTGCAGTTGGGGGTCACGCCCGAGGAGATAACTCCAGCAGGCCCGGCTGCTGAGCCGAGCGCCCTCTGGATCCCCGGAACAGGCGCCGACCCCGAGCGACATGCGCACGACGGCGTCACGCTCTACCTTGACCGCGTCCCCGAGCTTGCCTTCGGCAAGGGGAAGGACTGCACGTTCGTGGGCGCGCTCGAGGCCGCCCTGTCGACAACGCTTCATCGTTACTCCTACGAGGACCTGATGGGCTACTCCGGGCTCGCGTTCCGCACCCGGTGGTTCTCGAATCCCAAGGGTGAGGCGACCACGTGGGGGGATATGCGCTGGCATCCGGTGAGCCCCCACGGGGAGCAGCCGGACGTGCTGCAGGCGCTCAGCCGTGCCACCGGCTGGCAGCTACGCCCGGAGCATCTCCCGCAGGCGAACCCGATGGCTCGCGAGCGCATCACGACACAGATCGTAGTGGCCATTGGCAAGGGTCTGCCCGTCGTAGCCATGCACAACACGGACCTGGGGGTCGTGTACGGCTACCACATCCACAGCATGAACCTGCTGCTTCGCGATTACCAGCACTCCGCGCGGCAGGAGGTGCGACTGCCCAGCAACGACCGCGGCTTCGGGCCTGCGTACGTGTTCATCGACGGGCACGATGAGCCGCCAGCGGAGGGGGAGGCGCTGGCACAGGCGCTGAAGCTCGCCGTCGCGAACGGACGGCGGGCCAAGGACGATGGCTTCCTCTTCGGCCTCGACGCGCTCGCCACATGGGCGGAGGACCTGGCTGGCTACGACGCGTACACCGACGGCGAGCGCGGTCTGCTTTCCCTGTGCAACTGGTGGACGCTCATCAACTTGCTCGACGCCAGGCGGGCGGCTGTCAGCTTCCTGGAGGCCCACGCAGGAGCGCTCTCCGGCGCCCGCAGGGAGGCGCTTGATCGGGCCCTGTCGCTGTACAAGGTCGAAGCGAACCTGGTCGAAGCCTACTGCGCCAACAACCGCGATTTCATCGGCTGGTGGGGCGGCACAAAGGGGACGGCGGACTGGACCGAGGCCGTTCGGAAGTCCCAGTGCGAGCTCCTGGCAACCGCGCGTGAACTGGAGCAGCAAGCGCTCGAAGCGCTGGGGGAGGCTGGCGGGCCTTAGGGGGGCGACCGAGTGGCCGTCAACCGCGTGGACGATGACCACGGTGCGGCGCGCCGACGACGAGTGAAGGTGGGGGCCGTCGTCCTCATGGCCCTTGTCGCGGCCGGCGCGATCCACTACC
>Ga0315280_10001034_pt1 | contig 49677 bp, 47 predicted proteins | sample YL17G06_40_MG_FD_203697 | JGI IMG/M metagenome (GOLD analysis project Ga0315280, IMG submission 203697) | Sediment microbial communities from Yellowstone Lake, YNP, Wyoming, USA - YL17G06_40 | ecosystem: Environmental > Aquatic > Freshwater > Lake > Sediment | place: USA: Wyoming | collected... | reverse complement strand
CTAAATCCGAGTTCTGCAGCAATGATTCCAGGGTCTCGTATTCTTCCAATGGGTTTATCATCAGTAGAAGAGTACGAGGCCCTGACAAGATAATGTTAATCCAGGGAATTTAGGGACAAGCTCTTAATTCAGGTAAACCCGACATGGTTGTATAAGATAGTATATTTACGCTACCTCTGCTCACTAGCGGGACCTTCTGGGGCATATTATATCTTTAAGGTCTCGCCGAGATATTCACGCTAATAAAATTTCTGTAAATAACTTGGGGAAATCAGCCGGTCAACGGAGCTTCCCCATCGCGGTTTGGATTGGTGGCCACTGGGCAAGTTGACCCAGCTTAACAGCGCCCCACGTCGTACATAAGTGACCGAGCATACGCTCAGTCTTGTATTGCTTTGAGATATCTATTAACGCCTTGGTTGCCTCAACTTCTTTCCATCCGCTGGGCCAAACACGGAATCCCTTTTCCAACAATAGCGGTATCGAAGGATAAACTTCGCGAAGTGTATAGTGCCAATCGCATATTACTGTATCTTTCGGGATCATGTCGATTGCCTTGTGAGTCTGGTTTTCCGCAGCCTCCCACTTGCCATAACCTGTTGAATCGCTATCGAGTAAGCGGTCCCCCCACATGAGCATCTCAATCCCACGCTCACCGCATAAGTGCGAATGATAGTCGTTTGTCGCTTTTGCGAAGAGTTGACCTGGGTCGTGGCCCTTGCAGCGGGGGCAATGCTCGGAACCGATGAGGAACACCTCATCCATCCCCACGTGCAGTGCATCAGCTTCGAATGCATCTATCAATTCGTCGAATAGTTTGAATATGATGGGATTTACCTCGGGGTGTTGAGGGCACCAGCTCCGACAGTAAATGCCTTCGTTACCTGGGAATTGACCGAGCGTCTCATCGAACTGAGGGTACTGAACTAAGAGTGGGTGAGTGATTTTAGACCATGACTGGTGACCAAGACACTGAAACTGTGGAATGGGGCGGATGCCATGCGCGCGACATGTTTCCGCTAAGGCGTGGGCACGATCCCGAGTAATCGGGTTGGAACCTCGCAGTTCGGGGTGTGACGCATAAGCGTAGTTGTAATCTACCTCAACGACAAGGACGTTCACACCCATATTTGCCAGCTTTGGAACCTCTTGGGCAAGGGTGTTGGTTTCATCGTTATTGTTGACCAACACATGAATGCCCCGCCATAGTCCATCATACCTAGGGACAGCACGCACTTCGGGGTGAGTACCAATCATACAAACGTTAAGTAGAATGTACTAAATAAGTTTGATTACTTGGCAACCGTTCTATTAGCCCATTGGGGATTGGAGGACCACGTTCACGATCTATGGGACATAGTGCACGATACAGCCACTTCTATGTCTGGGCCATTGGGGTATTATTTATATCTCGTAGAAAACGCAAGGGTCGATCATGAAATATGGTGTCATTCTTCCCATTGGAGATGCCCGTACCGCCACTAACTTCGCTCATGAGGCGGAGGCAGCGGGATGGAACGGCTTTTTCGTCTGGGAGCCAGTGTGGGGCATCGATGCGTGGGTTTGCCTTACGGCAGCAGCTATGACTACGGAACACATCCGCTTGGGTACGATGCTCACTCCCCTGTCACGGATGAGGCCCTGGAAGCTCGCCAGCGAAACCGCCACTCTCGACAATCTCTCCAAAGGGCGGGTGATTCTCGCGGTTGGGTTGGGGGCGATCGACACTGGTTTCGCCGAGTTCGGGGAAGCAATCGACCGTAAAATGCGTGCTGAATTGCTCGATGAATGATTGGATATCCTAACTGGCCTGTGGCGCGGACAGCCTTTCAACTATAACGGCAATCACTACAAGATCAAAGAGACCAAGTTCTACCCGCCGCCACCACCTGTGCAGAAGCCGCGCATCCCCATCTGGGTTGTGGGCGCATGGCCTCGCAGGAAATCCATGAAACGGGTCTTGCGTTATGATGGCTTGCTGCCAGCCATGATGGGTGACAATGGGAAAATACGCATGGCCCCCCCAAACCACGACGAGATCCGCCAAATGAAGGCCTACATTGATGCCAATCGCGTGGAGACGACATCATTCGACATCATCATTGAGGGCCGAACGCCGGGCGATGACCGCGAAAAGGGCATGTCAATTGTCCGATCATGGGCTGAAGTGGGTATGACATGGTGGCTGGAAGCTATGTGGAATGATCCTAACCTCGATCACATCCTCATCCGAATCAAGCAAGGGCCACCACGCATTAGCACATAATTATAGAAAAGTAACATCAAAGCCTAAGTAGATATGATGGGAAGATTTCTCTTGTGGATTGGACAATGTCATATTGGCTCATTATTATGCGTGAACTCTCATGGAAGTAAAACAGATGTTCTGTAACCTATGCCGCCTGTTGTGTGTAGCGTTATAGTCAATATGACGCCGGAGCTCAGCCTGTTTCCACTCGGGTCTTGTATGTCCTGAGCGAATATAATTGTACCTGTTTTTATCACGCCTATTTCGCAAAGTGAAGGAAGGAGGTTGAAGTTACCACCTAGCATAATGTTACCTCCCCAACCAGCATAGTTGTATGGCACATCGTTCAGGAAAATGGAATCTATACTAGTGGCAACCGTCCCCGTGTTGACAAGATTAATAGTAACTACATAGTCAGTTCCATTCTTAACCACGTATGAGCTCCTGATCTCGACCTTTTCTACCTTCGGGTAGCTGTTGTGAATTGGCTCATATTCGAATCGGACATTAAATGGATAATTTGTTTTGTAGAATAAGGCCTGGACAGTCACATTGCCTTCGATGATAAGACCCAAATGGTCAAAGGGTTCTTTAGTCCCTAAGAAATAGTCTTGAATCACACCAGCTGCGTTAGGATCTATGAGAGCGTCCCACATAATAGACGCATTACGTGAGACGGGCTTTGTCGCTCCAGACGACAAATGGATGGGTTCTATCGCAATTGAGCATGCTTTCACGATGCCACGGCCATCAGAGATCCTTTCACCGGTCATAATGTAAACGGAAACAGTATAGGACCCATCTAGGGCGTCCATGTCGAGACTTCCGCTATTACCAATGTCCATGTTTAAAAGCATGTGCATCCCAGATGCCCTAGTTGGATCTGAATTATCAAAGGATATCGTCGGTTTTCCAAACGAAACCGACAGGTGATTATTGATGTCAACTTGTAGCCATAGTATCCATCCCATGAGCAGGGCCGTTACCAGTGCTATCAATATTGCGGCTGAGCGCACGTTCAAAGGTTCCCAGCCATCTTTATCGCTTCAGTCGATAATAGACTTTTAGCCATTTCTCTACATCGGTAACTTGGGAACCAAGAAGAGCCTTGTGTATGCCTTTTGCTCGTTACCCTAATATAATAGGACAACGGCGGATGGCCTAATGCCGTTTCGGAACGTTCTACTGGTGAAGGCCGCTGGGAAGAGGGGCTTGAGCTTTGCCTTTGACCTGATTCCCATCGGATTGGAGTATATAGCGGCCTACATCGAGCCATTTGTTGATTCGGTTCGCATAGTCGACCTCGACAAAGAGAGCGAACTTTTCCCATTCTTCATTGAGTTGTACCATCCCGACTTAGTGGGTATAACGATGTCAGCCACTGACCATCGTAAAGGGCTGCAACTCGCAGGGATGGCCAAAGAGAAAGGCATAGCCACCATCGTTGGTGGGTACCACCCAACCTCCGTACCGGACTTGATGCTCTCGTATCCCCAGATCGATATGGTCGCCCGTGGCGAGGGAGAGGTGACGATGAAGGACTTAGTTGAGAATGGCTCTCCTGAGGGCATCCCCGGCATCTCTTACAAGAATGGCGATGAGGTAATACATAACGAACAGAGGACCCTAATTGAGGACTTGGATCTCCTCCCCTTTCCCGCCCGACACCTGAGGCGCCACAAATACTTTGCCATGAACCGCTCAAAGGAGTACGACGTGGTCATGATGTCCCGGGGATGCCGCGGCCTATGCACCTTCTGTTGCGAGCCATGCATGAGCAAAGGGCATGTTAGGTTCCGTTCCCCCGAAAATGTCTTTGCCGAGATAACTGAAATGAAACGGTATCACGGCGGTGAACCCTTTGAATGTATCTTCGCGGATCCAGATTTCATGGGGGACGCTAGGAGGGTCGATCGGCTCTGTGACCTGATGAAAGGCATCGACCTGAATATATCGTTCTGCGCCATGGTCAGGGCAGATGCCATGGCCAGGTATCCTGACGTAGTAAAGAAGATGTGTGAGGTCGGCATTATGCGATTTGAGATGGGCATCGAGAGTTCGAACTTGAACGACTTGAGGTCCACGAAGAAGGGCATCACAACAAGGGTACACAGAGAGGCCGTCAAGAACATACGTGAAAGTGGCGGCATTCCCGGTGGAACCTTCGTGATAGGTCTTCCGGATCAGACCGCGGAGGAGATCAGGAGCTTTCCCGCATATGCTAGGGACATCGGGCTGATGGCCTCTGCCTTCGGTATAGCCACGCCCTTCCCAGGCACTGAGTTCTACAAGGAGGTCGACGAAAAGGGCCTGATCTTCGAGACAGACTGGGAGAAGTTCGATGAGATGCACTCAGTCTATCGGACGAAGCATCTTTCCAAAGATGAGGTCGAAGAATTGGCGACTTACTGTATGTCGAAGTTCTGGAACTTGGACACCTTACTCGAGCAAGCGAACGTATTCCGAGTTAGGAATGGAAATGGGCGGCTCCCCCTCTTCGCCTTCTCACTCAATTTAATTCGTAACATTAACTTCCTTACGAATGCAGGGATCGAACTTCAGGGGGAGAATATTAGGAGTCATGCCCGAACGTTTCTAGAGGCACTACCTAATCCATGCGTGGAGTCCTACACGAGGAGTATCGGAATTCACAATGTCCTTGACCTCTCAAGGTTCCTGCACATCCTCGGACCTCAGAAGATGCAGATCACCCTATCAATGGACGAACGGACCCGCACAAGCTTCGTCTTTAAGACAACGGGTGACGAAGTCGAGTACGTGAGGACGATCCGAGGGAAAGAGGACGACTCGACTATAGACATCGAACTCCGCCTTGGAAATCCTGGTAGACGAGGTTCCATTTCAAAGGTAAGTGTCGTGAAGAACTTCCTAATGCTATACGCTCGACAGAAGAGCCTAAAGGCACGATGGAACCTTTCAAAATTATTATTCGCGATTGCGACAGAAGTCTTAACTATGAAACGCTAAAGGGAACTATATCGCGTTACACCTTTTCCCTAAAGTTAAACGCATGTTTACATTTAGGGCTTTCAAGGGATCGCTAGGCAAAAAGATATGGGAAAATAGTAATGATCGATCGACTGACATATTATAGGATATGAATTATGTCTGGCAATGGGGACAGAAATACGATACACCACTAAGGTATTGTGTCTTTTTGATCCGGGTTCCGCATACAAGGCAGGGCTTACCAACATTTCTGCTGTCAAGGGTTCTCTGGTAACTACCGGGATGGTTGTAACCACATAAAAAAATATAAACGTTCTATAAATCACGCACACATAATGGCGAGGCAAGGGATGCCAAAAATAGGGGATTCAAGCGTCGAAAAGTTGAGTAAAAGCCTCGATTCGACGATGGAAAGGCTTGAAACCCTAGAGGCTTTCGTGGATAAAAACCCTGAATATGCTGAACTGGCCCCATATCTCCGCATAGCCATAGCATCCCTTCGCACGGCGGTAGGCCTCTACGGCGGGCCTCTAAAGATCGCAGCAGATGCAAAGGGACTCGCCTCCGAGCAAAAAGGTGACAATAGACCGTTGGGGTATGAAAGTTGAGCAACATAGAGAAGATCGAGTTCCACCTAGGTAGCTTCGGACAGGTTCTTGAGGTTCCACCATTCTATGTGGACTTCCAGAAAAGGAGCTTCAAGTCTGCGATGGAGAGGAGGGACCTCCCACAGGAGGGTATAGCCATCTACGTATACGTCACCCGGCACAAGCATGTCGAGAAGCTATTGGCCCTGAAGAGAATGCACCCAGACCTATACGTGCCAAAGGAACAGAGGGAACTCGTCTCGACAATTGACAAACTGAGCCAAAGGGAATTTGAGGGGTTCATAAGATTCCTTGAGATCGAGGAGTTTATACAATCCGTTAGAAAATTGGAGGGGGAATGGAAATATGGTGGAGGAGGCACATGGCTTGAAACCCTTGGTCCATTCACGATCCACATGATCCTCATAATAGGGAACGCCAGATGGACCGTCAGGCCAGCCATCTCAAGGAAGGACGTAAAGGGCTATGGGTTTGAAATACCAGTGGATACGGGGCAGCGTGAGGCCTTCATGAATGAGCTCAAAGAAGGTGAACTCGAGGAGATTCATGACCACATCGAGAACCAACACTTCCACCTAACTGTCGACAGCCTAGAAAGGTGCATAAGCTTGGCGAGGAGATGGGATTACTACTTCTCAACCAATGCCCGGTGGAAGCAAACTGTCAGCCTCATCACCGACATTACATAAGATGGGCTTCCCATGGATAAGATGGGTCATATTTAATACGTCATAGTATGGCAATCTAGGTGCATGGGTTGTACTGTAGTCTGCGGTGCCTAACTTGAGTTATTTGGCAAGCGGACAATAACTTTCGGTACGTATACGACTAAATTAGGTAGATGCTATCAATCGGTCTTGAATTTCGTGACCGATATTAACATTTCCTTATGCCTCTTGTGGATACTATATACAATCCATTGCATGCGTCCTGATGGTAGTGAAATAATGGGCGGGAAAGTAAAGCACACGTTCTCCATAGAGATGAAATCTAAGGATCACTTGAGAAACATATCCATTTCAAACGAATCCCATGAAAGAGTTTTGTTCGAAGGGAACTTGGGAGAACTAGAGGAACTGTCGATTGTCGAAGGCGCAATGCTGGAGATTAGGGGATCCAATGGAGTGCTCAGGGTAGAGATTAGCGAGGTCGAGTTAATGAAAGTTCTACCTCAGAAGGACAGTAGATGAAGACCTTGATCCATTAAAGGGCGAACATTTCTACGTTTATACAATAGACGTTTCGTGTCAATAATTAGCGTAATCGAGTTACTTATTAGCTATTATTCCTCGATGTTCCAGTCTTAACGTAATTATATTGGTCGGAACATGGACAACGCCAAGATGCCAGCTATTAAGGCATTCAACACATCTCCGAGTATGAAGCCCCCGACGAATGGGACGACCTTATCGGAATAAAGCTTACTGCCCCCGATCTTGAGCACCAACCATTTAAGGACAGCACAGATGAATGCGGCCATCCAAGTACCCATCAACGAGCCCACCCAGTCCCAAGCCACTATACTCATAATCGGATCCGGAATCCAGAGGAACCTGGCCTGTAGTAATTTCATAACGACCACGAAAATAAAGCCAATTGTTATCCATGGCGCGATATCGGTCATCGCGTGTGGCGAAGGCTTGGTCCACACGGTATCGACTCTGCCCATGAGGTCGTATGATCCTCGCATCCAAGTTATTCCCATTCCATATATGCCCGGAATTATCATGTTCAAAATGCTGGCCATGAACGCCCCCACAATCAAGGCTACGAACGCTACCTTGATCAAATTCCTAGGATGCACCCCCATAAGGTTGGACATCTTGTACGTCCCTAACATTGTGTAGAAGGTGGTCGCATGGGGCATGTATGGTCCACAGTCCATCTCGTAATTGAGTGATGGAGCTAGGATCAGGTCCGTAGAGGTGACCGGTAGGCGGAACTGAGTGGGCCAGATGAGCATCTTCATGAAACCCGGTGCAAAGTTATACCCTGGTTCATCCGAGAAACCAACTCTTCCCCACAGCTGGCTCGCAGCGAACCAAGTCACGACGCTTGTGAGCACAACCACGAACGAAACCCAGACGCTCATGCCCGCTACCATGTATAGTGCCATCAACAGCACGTAGGATGCGATTAATATCGTCCATGCGGACCTGTAAGACATTGCCTCCCCAGCCTCGTACGCCTTGTCCTTCACACCTCCAAAGGCCATCCTCACCGTTTTTACGATGTGGCGCCTCTCCAGGTAAATCGTCATCACGAAGACGCCTAAAAAGACACCGGTGATGAGTGAGCCGAAGTTGAGCGGCGGGTCCGCATACGGCGTGCCAGTTGAACACCAACTCCTTCCGCAGGCACCCATATCGATATAGCCCGTATAGGATCCCGTATAATAGGCGGCAGTACTCAACATCTCGTATACCAAGCCATAGAATATCATGCTCCACAGGGAGTGCAGTGGCACCAGCATCAGAAGAGCATAGAGTGGAGTGTGCTTGGCGAGATTCATGTGCCAGGGTATGGTCCCCCACGCTATCTGTTGGGCACCTGGACCACAGGTATTGGCGCGGAAGGCGAAGATGTCGGGAAACCAAGGGAATAAGATGCCGAGCATCCTTAGCATCTCAATGGCTAATCCGGCTATGAACCCTATTATGAACGGTATCCTTCCGGCCCACTTACGATCTCCCACGTCCCTTGCACCCACCATCGCGCTGTGGGCCAGCATGACCTGTGGGTAGGGCAGCATCTCGACGTCCATCCACTGGCGGCGGAAGATGCTTGAAACCCCCACGCTTATGCCTATGAATATCGCGAACGAGAGGAACCTCCAGATCATGGCAGGCAGCAATAAGGCCCAAGGTATGGCCGCGATGCTACCGGTACCGCTCACGAGGAGGGTTGCCGCCTCTAATGGCGGGGACACGAAATTTGGCACGTACGCCATGACATCCACCGAGGTACCCACTCTGGCCGTTAATGGTTCGAATGTCTCCCTCCAACCAGCATACGCATCTGAGAAGCCAGACGAAGCCAGAGCCACAACATAAATGAAAACCAGGTTCTCGGTTGTCAGGTATTTCCTCACAGATGGCACGCGCATGAGCATAGCAATCACAACGGTCAACAAGAAAGGAATCCCGAGCAGATCGACCCCTGCTGTCGGTATCAGATCGCCAACCTGCAGGTTACAGGCAGCCATTGAGGGCAGGAAATAGAGAAATAAATTCATCGAGGTAGTTAAGGCAATGGTCAGTCCAACGATCCATAACAGTGATGTTAATGAAAACTTGAACTCTTTATATTCTCCTAATTCCCCCATCAGCCGTTCGCGATAGACGGACTGAAATTCTATTTAACTTTTATCGTAGTTATAAAAACAACTGCCCATCCTTTGTAGTGGCTCAAATCTCTTAACTGTTGGAGTGGTTAGACGACCTCCACTTGGCATCACCAAGCTACATCGTGAAATCGATGCTCACGCGACGCTCGATTCATCGTATGGGATAGTTGCACACCTTGCGCCAGGCTTCTACCATGTTTTCGACGTTTTCCCAGGGTATAAAGCCACAGATCTTCGGGTCATGTCCAAGGATTATCGATTCCAATGCAGAGAGGATAAATCCGCCTCCCGGCGCCAGTATTCGTACAGCTTCCCGAGCCCCTTTAACTATCTCCTCCGGCGTTCCGATCCCTAGCGTGACTGGGGCGTTCATACCCCCCCAGAGACAAATATCCTCGCCAACCCTGTCTTTAGTCTCCTGCAGGTCAACCTCGATCGTGCTCTCAACAGGATCGGGACCGTAGAGTATATCCACACCTATGTCCCTGAATACCTCTAAAGCGGGCATTATGCCAGTCGTGTTATGATAGCAGAACTTCGCCCCCCCTCTGTGAACCAATTCGCTCAGCTTCTGTAGCCTGGGTGCAAAGAAGGTCTTATACAATCGCGGAGACCACAGGTTCATATTCTCATAATAACCGCGGCAAGTGACCGCATCGACCACTCCGCTCTCAAGGATCTGTTGAACATACTTTAGGTTCCATTCCAAGGTGACATCTAGCAATTTGTGTAGGAGTTCTGGTCTTCTGAAACTAAATAGAATGGCGTTATCGATCCCGCAACTCCAAGCTACGATGTCTCCTATGCTTATCGTCATACTGCTATTTATTAGAACGCCACGGTCCTCAGCGAAACGTTTGTAGCGTTCCGCCTTCTCCTTGAAGTCCTCAAAATCCCTCTCGGTTGGTTCGCTGAAGAGACGCGAGAAGCATTTCACATCATCCATGTTCTCAATCAGATACTTGACTGAACGGGACTTCGGGACCATGAAATCGCTCCACAATGGGACGTCGTCTCCATCAGGCCAGTCTGGCGTCTGTCGGACTACTTGTCTCAAAACGCCTTCAGGCGTATGATACTCTTTCGTTAAGATAGGATATTCTTCTCTGGCCGATCTCTCCTTGCTGATTTTCACATTCACTTCGGGATCAAGTCGCCACACGTTATCAGGATGTATGTACAGCATTGGATCTATACCTAGCTTGAGGAAGATGTCGACGGCCTCGAATTGGTCGTTACACGTTTTTCCATAAGTCTCAGGGAGCTGTGTGTCCCTGAATGTAAGTGGGACGTGATCCGCTTCCTCGTGGTTTATGGCGGCCAAGAGCCTGTCCTTAGAGGATAAATTTTTTTTAATCATCATCGTTCAGCAATATACGCTGAAGACCTTGTTTATAGCGTCCGCGACCTTCCTGCAGTCGTCTGCGGTCCACCACTGGTCTATCCATATGTAAAGCGCGCGATCGACGAAGTCTATCGTGTTCGGGCACATATCGGACGAGTAAGCTGGGAGACTGCCTTTGTAGTATGGGCACGTGAAGGGGCAGCCCTCGGTGGTCGGCGTCTTCTGCTCAAGGACATGCTCCCAGTAGGAATAGATGTGCCAATCTCGAGAGGCCTTGGTCCCGCGAGCTCCCGCTCCAACGCCTTCGGCCGTTAGCGCCTCCGCCAGTTTTCCGGAGAGTTCCTTGTCTTTTGCGAAGAAGATCAACGAGTAGCCAACATCGCCATATATGTCGTTGCTCCTCCGGGGCACAACCTTATCGTACTTCTTGACTGATTCCAGAACCCTCCTCATGTTGGTGTTGAAGCGCCTGGCTTGCGCCTTTGTCTTCTTCAGCTGCACTTGGATCACGGAGCCCTCTAGCTCGGACATCCGGTAGTTTTGCCCGCAGAAGAGCTCTCCAGGCCTCCTCTCCTTGGCATACCTGTCCGGCCTCCAGCACGCCGCCGTATCGTGCTGGCTCTGGGCCCTCGTGTAAAGCCATTCGTCGTTCGTCAGGACCATTCCCCCCTCTCCGCCACCGGTGATCTTATACGAGCTGAGGCTGAAGCACCCGAGGTCTCCAATGGTGCCGAGGAACTTGCCCTTGTATTTGCCACCGCAGGATTGTGCGTTGTCCTCTATCACTATCAATTTGTGCTTCCTCGCGATCTCCATTATCGCGTCCATGTTGCAGCAGTTGCCAACCATGTGGACGGGGACTATGGCTTTAGTCTGAGGGGTTATCTTACCTTCTACGTCCTTTGGGTCCATGGTGAGCGAATCATCAACTTCCGCTATGACAGGAATGGCCCTGGCAGCGACGACCTCAGCTGCCGTCGCGAAGAATGTGTATCCCGGGACTATCACCTCGTCTCCGGGACCTATCCCGCATGCGACATAAGCGGCGTTTAGGGCAGAGGTTCCCGAGTTGACTGCCAGCGCGTAATGAACTCCGAAGAGCTTCGTCGCATATTCCTCAAGTTCCTGTACTTTCGATTTCCTGGGGTTGTAGTAACGAGCGAGTTGTGGGGACGCGATGTCCTCCTTCTCGATGATCCGCTTAATTTTACCTCTTACCGAAGCGCTGTATCCCCAGGCATCGGCGAGTTTTAGAAACTCCTCAACCCCGATCTTGGGTCGACCTTTTCCCTTTAACCCCTTTATCGACTTCTCCCCACCATTCACCGCCAAATTTTTTTCAGTATAGGTTTTCGACTTCAAGGACTTGTTCTCATTAGGCTCATAGGATATAAATTTTATGGCAAGTTACATACAAAAGCCACACGAATATCCCTTTGACCAAGCAAACGTTTACGCTAACGGCCTTGTCCCACGCTTATGTCCATGGTCAGCACTGACCAGTTGAGAGAACTGTTCACCATTGGCCACAAGCACCTCTAGCTTCCTGAGGAAGAGCATGACTAACCAATGCTTCACTGGATTTGCCTCTCCTAGGCGTTTGTTCACCTCGTCAGCAATGCCTCCGCTTTCGGGACATCCCAAGCTCCAGCCCTTCAGTGCTGAGCTGAATGACCTCCACCATACAAAGGCCTCATCTTGGTTTGGATATGTGTCCTCGCAGCTCAGGAATCCGGGTATCTCCTCGCCCTTCTCGGCAAGCCTGAGTTTGCCGACCTCCCAGAGCTTGCGCTCCAAGAACCTGAACGACTTCGGAGCGCAGAGCCACCACTCGACCCAAGGCTTCCAATTGGAATTCCACGTAGAACCCTTCGCACAGATTTCCGCTATTCTCTCTTCAATCCTTTTTATGCGGGAGGACGCACCTTCATCGAAACCACGAATTGGAAAGGTGGGGTTGCCGTATCCTCCGAAACCATCTTTTTCGGTATAATCGCCCAGGTATTCATCTCTGCAGAACCTTGACGCTATGTCGTCGTCCCAGACGGTGGCCTTGATCGAATGGCGTATGCGGTGGAGTATCCGCTCGACTAGGAGACCCTTCAATTCCGAATGTTCCCCGAGGACTTTCCATAAGTCGCTACACACGGAGTACCAATCGATCTTCCTGCAACCGAGGGCCATCAGCTCTCTGGCGACATTTTTTGGTTGAGCGCCTGCAAGCCACGCATCGAGGCATAGGGCGTAGTCCATCGCCTGCCCCTTGCGTTCATCTTCTACCGTGAAGCAGCTGTGTACGATCGATGGGGGGCTCTGGGAACCTATGGTACTTAAAGTCTCCAGAAATCCACATGGAAAGAGATAATGGCCACAGGACTGTGCGGCATCGATGCATCTATAGACGATCTGCCTCGCCCAATCGGGAACCGCACCGAGCTCATGCTCCATCCTCACTATCTCCTTCAATCCCTCATCGGCAGCCATTGATGGGCTCCAACCATCGTCATAAGGTGTAAAATTCCAACAATGGCTTGAGATGCTCTTCTCGTAAGTTTCCCTCGACCAACGAAATGCTTCCGACATGGAAGATCCTTCCCTCAGTTACCCCCATGAACTTTATAACCTGAGCGTATGACTGTTCAGGTGGTAGTTAGAATAACATGGTACAAGTCTTGGTATTATATTATAGCAGGACGGGTAACACCGAAGCCTTGGCGAATGCCATCGCAGATGGCTCAAGGCAAGTTGAAGGCGTTTTGGTCACAATTAAAAGGATAGATTATGCAACGGTGCAGGACTTCATATCTTGTGACGCCGTCGCCTTTGGATCGCCGAACTACTTCGGCTATATGGCGGGGATTATGAAAGATTTCTTTGATAAGGCTTGGAGCGTAAGAATTAACGTCGCAGGTAAAGTCGCAGCCGCCTTCACATCGGGCGGTGGTAATAGCAATTCCGCGTTAGTCAGCCTTGAAAACGTGATCGGTTACTTCAAACTTGAGAAGGTTGCCGAAGGCATAGTCAGTGTCAGGAAGCCAAATGAACAAGACTTGAAGAAATGCAAGGACCTTGGGAGGAAATTGGCTGAATCAGCAATCGATAATGTAAAAGCAGCGCCTAAAGCATAGTGACAGTTCGATCTACCACTGGTTCTATCCTGTTCTAGCCTGCTCAGAAGTCTTGGTTAGCTGTTTTCTGTTGTGTAACCAAAGCATGAATAGGGGTAGAGAGCCGATGACATTAACCGCAGCAGAAGCGTAGAAAACTGCCTCAGGTGTGAATTCGGTCCAAATCCATCCTCCAATCACGGGTGAGATCAGTGCTATGACCCCTGAGATCAGGCTTATTACACCGTATGCGGTGGCAACCCCCGCACTTGACCTATACTTGGCGATGAGGCTCTGTCTGCTTACGTTGTCCAATCCGAAGGTCAATCCCCAGAAGAATAGGATTATGCTTGCCAGAACGGGGTTTCCTGCGATCGTGAATAGAATCATTGATGGCGAGGTCGCGATGATGTGGAAAGCAAAAGCGATTTCACCGCCATACTTATCAACGATTCTTCCGCTTGGCAAATGCCCGATGAAGATGCCCAGCTGCTCTGCGCTAAGCATTAGGCTTATGCTAGGTAGAGAGAACGTCAACACATCACTCGCGTAGATAGCCAAGTAAGGGCCTTGGATGCCTAACCCCAACATGTGAAACACTATACCGAACAATACCGCCAATAAAAGAGGGTTCCTTAATATGGCCAACCCATTTCGCAACTTCCCATAGGGGGATTCGCGTAGCCCTCTCTCCTCGATCTTTTCTCTCCCATGATGTAAAGATTCCTTTAAGTAGAGTGTTGTGCTACATAAGGCAATCGATTCGAAGATCAGGGCTATGCCAAAAAGCCAGTTGAAACCGAAAACGACTGCAACTACTCCTGCCATAGACGTTGCGATGATGCTGCTAAGGCTTTGTAAAAAGGCGAGAGTTGCGTAGGCCTTCCCCCTTCGCTCTTTTGTAATTACGTCTATGACGTACGCGCTACTGGAAGGTCCCATGAAAGCCGAGCTTAGGCCTTGGCAGATCAAGGCCAGGAATAGCAATGGAATATCTTGAAAAAATAAAAACAATACCAAGTTCGAGATGGAGAAGGCGATGGCTATTATCGTCATATTCTTTCTACCAAAGTCATCGGAAAGGATGCCAGACGGGAAGCTAGCCAAGCTTGAGATCAAATCTCGAACAGTATTCATCAAACCGAAAATGAGGATGGAAACACCCAGGTTATTCGTTATGTAAAGTCCAAGTAAAGAACCGTAAAGGCTTCCGGCAAAACTCATTACTACGCTAGTCGATAGGAGAACTCGAAGTTGTCTTTCTAACCCCAAGAATTCCGAAGATCTATCCCGTATCCTTCTGAATAAGCCCATGAGGTCACGACTGGAGGCAATGATCTTCGAGTATAGAATTTAAATTTTCACCTTGCAGTGGGAGAGAATATAACATGTACTCATTATTGGGGGTCGCTCTGGCTAGATCTCGATTATCATTATTATCCCTCACGTCCATTAATTAGTCCCGCAACCGTTATGGTGTTAAAGGCAAGGTTTATTAACGGAATAACGATTGCGAAGTTCATGAATCATAGAATCAACCATGTAGGTTTGCAGGTAATCAATGTGATTGCAGTCATCGGGACTGTGTCATTTAACGCTCTTGTGAACATACTGCCTTTGAATAACGTAAACACGGGGACAGTTTCAGACTCCTATTCAAACCTATTCACTCCTCCAGGATACGTGTTTGCGATATGGGGTGTGATATATTTTTTAATCGGTACGTTCATGGTTTATCAGGTTCGAGCGAGCCAGAAAGGTGAGAATTATCTAAGTGAAATCGGTTTATTATACTTGCTGGGCGCTTTGTTCAACATCGCGTGGCTGTTCGTCTTCCAATATTCATATGGTAATCCCTCTCTCTTCATCTTTACACCTTTTCCCATCATCGCACTTCTCCTAATCCTCATACTGACGTATCTCAGACTGGGAATCGGAGTGAAGGAGGTGCCCACAGGGCAGAAGCTAGCAATTCACTTGCCTGTGAGTGTTTACCTTGGATGGATATCGCTCGCCACAATAGCGAACATCGCCTCTTTCCTCAATGTCCTCGTTCCAGGCATACCACTCAACACCCAAGCTGTCTGGACCGCTACGACGGTCCTTATTGCGCTTGTAATAACACTGCTCATGCTTATCAGAAGAAGGGATGTCGCCTACAGCCTAGTCGTAGTATGGGCATCTGTGGGGATTATAAATAAACAGGCCGCATTTCCCGTAGTCTACGGAACTACATTGCTAGTCGTGGGCGTGATAATTGCAGCCATCATATTATTGCCAATACTGAAGAAGAAAAGCTTCAAGAGTTACTATTTGGCGTAGGACGATTAAGGGGGGCAGCTAGACCTATGATTTTCGGTGTACCTTGCCAATTGTTATTAGGGAGTTAGTGAGCCTTTTACCTTGGATTATCGCCGACCACTTTCCCCCTCAAGAAGCCTGGGGTGAGCAAAGAATAAATAATTATAATTATTGATTTGGGAAGTTATTTCAATGGCTGTCAAGAATGACAATTCGATTAAACACCGTGCTGCGAAGTACATTTGGGCATTTGAGGTCGTATTTGCTTTTATTTTTACTCTTCTGATTTGGGTGCTTGGACCTAATTTGGAGCATTTTATTGGCACTTCAATAAGATGCTCATCCTTTTAAATGAATTTGTAGATTCAGGGGTATGCCTTTCGCTCGGAAGTTTGAAAATGGAATGGGATTCCCAAAAGTGGGTCAAGTCATTAAAGGGTTCACCATTGAGTCCGTTTCAGTTAGCCACGTTAACATAAAAGGCGGATACTACGAGTACCCAACGGAAATCATCGTCAAAGGAGAAGGGGGTGCCAATCAAGTTAAAAGAGCTTTTAAGGAATTCCATGACGATAGAAGAACCCTATTCTCGGGGTATGGAAACCCTTACCAGTGTGTGCATGGAAAAATCGATGTGCAAAGCTTAGGCGGAGGAATGTTCCTTATAGCTTCCCGCGGAGCCTGCGTATGTATATACTTAGTACCTGAACTCAAGATATTCATGGGGTATCTTTTAAAAAATAGGATCCTTGCCAATGGCTCAGACGAGGACGAATGGAAGAAAGTCATCGTGGAATACATGATGGAATACGAAAGTCCGTGTTGCGGGTAAAGCCATTCTTTAGATAGCATCCGTGAGAGCTCAAGAACGTTTGTTATTAAGGCATCCACCACCCATTTCTCCTTTTTCTAATGAGCGAATAACTGCCTTTACCTTTGCAGAAAAAGCTTCAACTTCCTTTCGAGGAGGTTTCTCGTCCGCCTCGAACAGGTCAACTTGAAGGAATGGGCCGGGCAACTTATGCTCTTTCTGCAGGTGGTTCCATGATGGCTGAACCACGAAATGCAGGTGGCCAGGCTTCCAATCCCCATGAGACCATTGGCAAATGTAAATTTGGTCCGGTTTTAGAATGGCCTGGATGGCATTCTCCACCAATCGAAGGAGGGGCCCTAGCTCTCTGACTTCTTCGTCGGCCAGTTCCCAATATTGAACACAGTGGCGAAAAGGCTTGACAATAAGCGTGCCAACTCCAAGTGGACCGACGGTGTGCTCTACAACCCAATGTGCCGTCGCATATATTCTCCCGCCAGGTAGGTCCATTTTCCCATTAGTCAGGCCACATGCAATACAATCTTCCATCTAACCCAGACCTCTTTTCAAGTGATGTTTCATGTCTCAGGTAAAAAACCTTCCTACCTTAAGGATATACTGCCTATGATCCAACTACCGGCCGATAATGCTTAACTTCCAGCCGAATTCACATGGCGCATGAATAATCTGCTTGACGCGCTGCTGTCTCTGCCAGTGGTGCACAACTTCAGGGTATCGCCTGATAAAAGGCATGTAGCATTCACGTGGGCGAACGTTCATGAGAACCTGGATGTTTTTGTGGCGCCCACAGACGCCTCATCGCCTCCCGCCTTTTTGACAAAAACTCCCGAAGCGACCGTCCTCGTTGATTGGGCAAGCGACTCGCGTTCCATTGTCGTAGGGGAGGACAAAGGGCGGAACGAGCGGATCCGATTATTCCGCGTAGCAATTGGGGAACCCGTGAAGATGTATCCACTCACCGAAGACGATCCCCCCTATTATCTGAGGGGTGGATTCTTGCACCCCAATAACAGGTGGCTCATATATGGGGCCAATTATGACTTCGGGTCGAGAAGCGTCCAGGAAGCAACGTGGGTGTACAGGCACGACCTTGAGACAGGGGAGCGCGTCGCCCTCGCGCGCCCTCAGAAACCGACTTACATCGTTCCATCGCTGAGCCATGATGGGTCAAAGGTGCTCTATAATCGTAAGGATCTGCATCCCTCGGGGGAGCAGTTGTGGGTCGCGAACATCGATGGAACAGACGATCGAGAGGTTCTGAATTTCGGCACTAGGGCAAAGGTCGAAGGCGCCTGGGCCGCTGATGGCAGACGCATAGTGTTCACGACTGATACGATGCGGGGCGAGAGGTTGAGCCAGAAGTCCGTCGGGCTCCATGACGTGGAGGCAGGTGAGACCGAGTGGCTCATCGAGGACGTGAAGAGGAACGTAGAGTATGTACACTGCCCCAGGCAACGGAACGTGGCGGTTGTGGTTGAGGTGCGTGAGGCAAGGCAGAAATCCTCCGTCATCGATCTTGACACGTTAGAAGAGCATCGCCTTCCCGATTTGAGGGGGACGCTCTGGCCTGGGTATCCCGTAAACGGGAACGAGTGGATTGGGCTCTACTCGTCGTCAACCCAGCCGGATGAGCTCATCAGGTTCGACATGACCAGAGTGGATCCAGCCTCCTTCATACCCATCACCAATGTCTGGGACAGAATCGGTCTCAAGCCCCAGGACTTCACCCCTGCTGAGGAATTCGCGTGGACGAGCGTCGATGGATTGGGGATCAAGGGATGGCTTTACCGGGCGAAACCACACACACAACGCGCCGTCATCTACGTTCACGGAGGTCCTACGGCCCACAGCGAGGATGCAATCAATCCCTTAATACAATTCTTGGTCGCGAATGGATATAATGTCTTGGACCCCAACTACCGTGGGAGTACCGGCTACGGGATCGCGTTCCGCGAGCTCATCAAGGAGGATGGCTGGGGTGGACGTGAACAAGATGACATCGCGTATGGCGCAAAGGCGTTAATTCAAAAGGGCCTTGCCGCACGCTGTCGAGTTGGAATCACCGGTACATCCTATGGAGGGTATAGTTCATGGGTCGCGATAACCCGCTATCCACGAGACGTTATTGCGGCGGCCGTGCCAGTCTGCGGGATGACGAACCTTGTTGTAGACTATGAAACGACGAGACCAGATCTGCGTCCCTACAGCGAGGAGATGATGGGTGGTTCACCCCGTCAGATTCCAGAGAAGTACCGCGAGCGTTCTCCTGCCAACTTCGTCAAGAACATCGAGGGAAGGCTCCTAGTCGTCCAGGGAGCTCGAGATCCAAACGTGACGCCTTCGAATGTTGAGGAGGTGGAGAAACGCCTGAAGGAAGCTGGGATCCGTTATGACAAGTTAGTGTTTGAGGATGAGGGTCACGGCATCTTAAAACCAAAAAATCGGAGAATCCTATACAGAGCCATTCTCAGCTTCTTCGACGAATCCCTTGTAACTACTGAATGAGTGGGTGATAGGATGAATGAGAAATCCGTGATTAGGGTCGGGCTTGCACCTAAGTATCCAGAGGTCGCAGAGCACTTTAAAGTCGCTGCATCTCAGTTCACCACGGAGGCTGACATTCTGGACCAATGCGTTCCGCTCTTGGGATGGGCATCTCCCGAGGGCCCCGACCCCGGACGTAATGCCCGCGTGACGAAATTGTTGGATCAAGCACGGGAGAGTTATGCGCGTGGCATAAGTGAGATTGAAAAGGCGTTGGATGTCATAGTAAAATAGGAGTTTTATAATGTTTAGTTTTATCGTTTGTTATGTAGTTGCTAAGATAATCGAGCGATCCTTGGCATAGCCTATATTGTCTCTGTGCTTAAGCTTCCGGTTTTCTCACCTAAGAAGAAGATCTCGTTTTTAAAGCTTGAGAAACATCCTTTATCGAAGCCCCTCAACAGCCTTTTCCATTCTCCTTCCGAGAAGTAGCTTTTTAAGGGACACCTGTAAAGGATGAACTCAAAGCAGTCTGCTATGATATTGAGGTAATATTCCACCCTTAGACACTTTTTAACGTCCTTCACAAATAGGTGCCCATGTTCCTTCAAGACCCTCTTAGCTTCCCTTACGGCTTCTTCAGGTTCTACGTGATGATGGAGGAGGTCGTACATACAAATTAAGTCAAAAGTTCCCCCGTTGAAGGGTAGGCGCGATGCATCCCCCAGTATGAAGGCGCCAGCCTTTGATGCCTTTGCTGCCCTCAGAAACCTGATTTCCTTGTCAATCCCGATCGCGTCCCCAATCCTTGCCAACTCCTTTGTGGCAAAACCAGTCCCACATCCAACGTCGAGGATTACCTTGGCCTCACTCGGAAGGCTTGGGACAAACGCCCTATCCCTCCCATACAAGAATTTATAAATGGGACCCCTGATGATGCGGTCATACAGCATGACACAGAATAGGTATGGATCTATATGAATACTCCCATAGTCGCTGGTCGAACTTTCATCAACCTCACGGCCGAGTTTCTAGTCTTCTTTTTTGGGATAGGCGTGTTCATCGTGCCCACTTCCTTGCCATTCAATTGGTGGATTCTCCCCTCAATATCGTGCCTGCTTTTCCTCATGGAATATAGGAATGGATTCAAAGAAAACCTCCGGCCAGCCCTCCTAGTGGGCACCTTCCTATTAGTTTTTGACTTCGTCTTTGAGAACGTAGGCACATGGCTCGGGTTTTGGGGCTGTTACAATAGCTCATTCTTCGTCCTGGCCGTTCCAATCGAGGTGATGCTGACATGTTTCTTGGGCGGTACCGCATGGTGCATGTACACGTTGACGATGAGCGCAGACGTCGCAAATAAATTTAAAAGCAAATTCAACAGGTCCCTTGTCTACCCCTTGATCCTCCTGGACCTGTTCTTCTTTGGGATCGGTGGGAGCGTAGCAGAATGGTGCCTTATACAAAGGGGTTTAATGTACTACGCAAATGGATGGAATATGTTATATGCTTTCATATCCTATTTCGCTGTCTGGTTGTTATTACACGTCATAACTTACTTCTTAAAGCCACCCACCTAACATATCCCCCCCACATGCCCAATTTAGTAGGTTCCGTAAGGTCTTAGCGACAAAAAGTTAATTGGGACACTCAATCCGCTGGGGATTCATGGTTAGCGCATTCCCGTTGGAGATCTTACAGGTTTCAGGTTCGAACTACGAGATTGGATCGGAGATCGGTAGCCATTTCAAGGCGAAGATAAGCAACTTCATCAAATCAAGCGAGTCATTCAATGAGGCCAGGGAGGTAATTGACGACAGTAAATACAAGAAGGTACTGGAAATTGCGAACAGGCACTTCCCCCCGTACATGGACGAGATCAGGGGAATCTCTGATGGCTCCGGAGTCGACTACGAGGATTTGGTCCTCCTCAACTTCAAATACGAGATTCCACGGATTTTTTGCTCAACCATCACCTCCAAGGTCGGGGACAAGATTGTTTTGGGACACAACGAAGATGGGGAAAGGGTGAATGAGGAGAACGCCTTCCTTCTGATCGCGAAACCTCTAGCTGGAACCACCTTTTTCGCCTACTGCTATCCGGGGATGATCCCCGGTAACGCCTTCTCCTTCAACTCCCACGGCTTAGTCATGACCGGCAACTACATGCCCACTCCAGATCCGAGGATAGGCGTGCCCAGACACCTAATCGACAGGTCCATGTTGGAAGCAGCTTCGATAGATGGTGCTTTGGAGAGGGCTTTACAGCCTGAGAGAGCCTCTGGATTCAGCTATAATCTCATATCTCTCAAGGAAAGGAGGGCCGTTAACTTGGAGACCACAAGCCAAAGGTACCACGTGTCTGAAATTAGTGACAGGTTCTTTCACACAAACCACTACGTCTCCACGGGCCTTGGCGGTATCGGGCAGAGGATTGGGGCATCAAGCAACATTAGGTACGGGCAAGGCGTTAAGATGATGTCCGAGCTCGTTGAGGCGTCTGAGAAGAACATCCTCGAGATCCTATTCTCAACGGCAAACGAGCCGTACAGCATTTATGCCTCCGGTGGTCCTGGCTGTTCTTGGACGCTCTGCACGGCCATATTTCGGGTGAAAGATGACGTGCTTCTTACGATATATGCGCGCAAGGAACGGAACTGTGAACCCGTGACCTTTTCATCAAGCATCTTTGAGAGATAGCAGTCATGTGCGGCCTGTTTGATGCACTAGGGGCCTTGGCACCGAGGAGCTCAGGATAGCATAGAGCTTGAGCCTTCCCGATTCTAAACACTAGTCTACGCGATCCTAGCTGCTGCAGCATGTTATGCTACTGAGCACGACCTTCTGTGGAAGACATGGAAGCTCGTTGGGGGATCGGGAGAGATGAGGCGAAGGCCAGGAAACTGGCTGAGGCTGGCGTTCGCTAGCAGATCGTTTCCGTCATTTGCCAAGCTAAGGATAAGGACGCGGAAGCCACTAACCGCCTTGAACGGGCTTTAGCTAAAGCTGTTGGCGAGTATAGATAAGATCTTTAGGCTATCTCATACGTTTCCTGATTTGGGCTATTTTATTTTGTAAAATAGCTACACGCTTCCTATCCCTAGTTATCCATGCATCCAAAGTGGCGATTGACCTTCTATTCCTAAGTATCTGTTTCCTGAGTTCAACGATGAGCTTTTTATTATTCTTTATCTGCGTAACCACTTCATCAATCTGTTTTTTACGAATGGTTATCCATGTATTGTATGTAGCTTTCTGCTTTTTGCTAATTCTCCTAACACTGGGCATTTAATTTCTAAATTGACCCGTAAAATGAATGGATAAATCTTATCATATGATAATAAAATACTATAATAAATAGTATTATTTTAAAAAAGGAGATCCGAATTCATCTGGATAAAAAATAAAACTTGATCTAGCATCTAGTAGTATTATATGAGCTGTTCTTAGTAGAGGAGTGTAACCAAATGATGAGTTGAAGCTACTCGATGAAGCTTAAACTTGTAAATATGGGCTCAGAAAGGCGCATTATCCTCGAGAGACTTCTACAATTGATGTTATACGAGGGAGGCATGGAGCCTGGTGCCAACGGCTTAATCGACTGGGGGGAATCACTCGACAGTTACTTCGTAGAATCGATGAACATCCCTTTGTTCTTTACAACTGAGGACAAGTTCGTGGGCTTTGCTCTAATTAAGCTCACCTAAACTCTGCAAGGTCCGGATGGACATAGTGATATTACGATGAACATGATCGAGGAATTATATGTTGCACGTCCGTGGAGGCGGAAGGGAATCGGAACCACCGCAGCCCACATGATCATCAACAGATATCCGGGTCAATGGGTCATTACAACCTGGCCCAATGATATCCGTGTGAGGTTTTGGCATCATGTTGTCACTTAGTATAAACAAGGCAAATATCACGAGTTTTCTCCAGGAGAGCACAAGGGATTTCCAGCGCAGTTTGTATGGGTCGTGGGGAAATAAAAACAAGTTGTCCCAGTGAAAATGATCTAAGAATATATATTTCCTCGTTAGGCCAGGCGGGCATAATGATGGCCCACGACAGCGGTAACCAAAAACAGCGCATCAAGGAGCGGCCTTTCGAGAGTGACGATGATTATTGGCGGGTGCACAACCTGTTGATCGAAATGTATCCCATCACGCCAACGGGTTTCAACTGGGAGATCCGGCGGTGGGATGGCTGGCGTTATTATAAAAAGGATCCATCGTGGAACCCCCTCTGGGAGGAACTCGTTCACCTGTGGTTTGCCGACGATGATAAGCTTGTCGGCGCAGTCCACCCCGAGAGAAGCGGCGAGGCGCACCTGGAGCTGCATCCCTACTACAGGGACATCGAGGAAGACATGGTCGCCTGGGCTGAAGTCCACCTGACCAAGCAAACCGACGAGGGCCCCAAGCTTAGCATCTTCGCATTCGAGTACGATACGCCACGCTGCCGTTTGCTGGAGGAACGCGGTTACGTTAAAACCTCTGGGTGGGGCGTCACGCGCAGACTGCGGCTCAGTAATATGCATCTTCCTCGGCCAGTCTTGACAGAGGGTTACGCTTTACGTTCGACCCGTCCCGACGAGGGTGATTACCAAAGGATAGCCGACGTACTCAACGCTAGTTTTGGGCGCGACTGGCACACCACGAAGGAATTCGCCAATTTCACAAGATTGTCGCCGTCTTATCGCCATGATCTGAATTTGGTCGCCGAAGCGCCTGATGGGTCATTCGCGGCGCTAGTTGGCGTCACCTACGATGAGACCAACCGACGTGGCATCTTTGAACCCGTCTGCACTCACCCGAGTCACCGCCGTAAAGGGCTGGCGCGAACGCTGATGTGTGAGGGGTTGAGATGGCTGAAGTCGTTGGGTGCAAACGACGCCTACGTCGAGACTGGCGATGATATTCCACCCAATAGGCTGTACGAGGCTGTTGGCTTTACCGAGACCTATAGGGGGTACACATGGCAAAAGGTGCTTTGATTGATGAATGCGATGTCTCTGGCGATATCCGTTGTTGTGGTTTTATATGGGGAACCTGCCTTACCTCAAGCTGATGTCAGATGTAGTCTTATTGAAAATATCAGTAAAGGTTTATGTGGCCGAAAAAGGCTCCTGAAGACGAGATCGCAGAAAATTTCATCATCCCAGAGGAGATCGGCGGGGAAACCGCGGATGTCGAAGCCGTAAGTTTGATTGAGGCTTTCCTATTCACTAGGAAATATAGGCCGGCCCTTGGAGGGGTATCTGTAGGGCACATTAAAATAACTGCCGGACCTTTAGGGTGCTTCTGCTCTTGCATGGAACCTAAGGAACCCATCCTCATTCTAAGCAACAACCATGTGTTGGCCAACTCCAATAGAGGTAAAATCGGAGATCCTATTCTCCAACCTGGACCCTACGATGGAGGAATAAACCCGAGAGATAGAATAGCTACCCTATTAGATTTCGTCCCCATCGATTTCACTGGAAAACCGAACCTTGTAGGCTTTTTTCCTGTTGAGTCTACTTGAATCAAAGTGTCAGAAATCCTTATGGATTTAAAGCTATAAATTCGCCACTTTCCTCTATGCGCACTTCGAATCCCTCTATTATCTTGGGAATTCTCTGCACCAGCTTTGGGCTCATCTTCTTCATATATACTACCAAGCTAGGCTTCCTGTCCTTCTCCCCTATTCCCACGCCAACGACACCCTCCAGGCATCAATTGGATTTCATGGCGCTCCTTAACATCCTCGATCTTGGATCTCTGTTTTATTTTACGTGGCATTTCCTACCTTTCCCCATCTAAATATGGCATCTCGGAATAATTTAGTTCAGCTAGTAAAAATTACACAAAAGGATCGATCATCATAGAACCCCCCTATTTTATGACTTATTCTACGGGCCCATATCCCTTGTTCATGTGGACCAAGTTGACTTATCCTTTTTCACTTGACGTTTGCGAACACTGAGAGATCACAAGTGTCTTATCGTTGATTTCCACGAGCACCTTCCCACACTCAAGGGGGAATGCGCTGTCTTGGACCAACAGAGCAGGCAGATATACGCTGGCTGCATTCTTTCTCATTTTATTAATTCGTATTATTACCTTTTTCATATTCGCTCCTCCCGTGTAACAGGTCTACATTTTTGATTATACCGCTTATAAACCTTTTTTCTCCGCCAGTCTTGGAAGCCCAACTCTGGCTAGCTTGCAAGTCACTTTGGTCACTGGCGTCCGTTCAGGTGGCACGATGTAGTCCTTTCATTGCTTGTTACACGTGGAAATTCGAGGGACTAGATGGATCCGTGGTCATTTTGAAACTAGGGCAAGCGTCATACTGTAGTTTATGATAAGTATAAATAATTCATAATCATCGGGGGGGTTATAGTTGAGAAGATTGTAGGCTGGTTGGGCGAATTGAACAAGGAATACAGCATTATAAAAAGGAATTTTCAACACGTGGTTTTGGAAGGCTCTTATTATGAAGTTGGGCGCCAGCAGGGTGAAATCTTGATAAGACAAAACCATGGAACGGTAAAATGGTTTACCTTCGCGGAGACCAATCATGGGTCATAGGCGGCCATTCGCTAGGTGGAACTATGGCGGCCCAGTTCGCTAAAGACCACCCTTCGCTGGTGCAAGGCCTCGTCCTTTGGGCATCCTACCCTGATTCTGGGAGTGATCTCTCGAAGAGCGACTTAAAGGTCGTCTCCATATCGGCCACCAGAGACGGGCTTGTCACGCCCGACAAGATCGCCTCATCAAGGGCGCTCTTGCCTTCCACGACCAGGTGGTTGGTTATTGTCGGCGGCAACCACGCCCAGTTCGGGTGGTACGGTCCGCAACCAGGTGACAATCCCGCTGAGATAAGTCGTGAGGAGCAGCAACAGCAGGTGGTCGAAGCCACCCTCGAGTTGCTCGAAAACCTCAGCGCTTGAGCCGGTGGTCATCCCTATTACCAAAAGTTTTTGATATAGCTCTGCAAAGGCATGATATAATGGATTGACCTGTGGCTCCATATCCTCGCTCTAATAACAACCTTAAGGGTTTAACATAGATTAGCTTTTATCTTACACAATTGCATGTAGCCTATATCTTGAGACGGAAACTCCTGTTGGTCGAGGTCTTGGCGCTCGTGTCAGTGGCAGTTGGAAGCGTCCTCATCGCTATGAGCTTTCCACAAGTTGAGCTCGAGGCGGAATATCTATACGTCCATGAATTCATGCTTGAGAATAGGGGACTTGAATCCTATGTATTGCGTGACTTGAGCCTCGGAATTCCACTCAACACTTCCACACAGACGAGCTACGTTATGAACTGCACCCCGGTTGGCAACATGCAGAACGACGCGCAGGGGAATTCCTATGTAGTTTTTCCAGAAACTATCCTCGAGCCTGGCGGCTCTTTAACAATCAGGACGACCATCAGGGTCCTGACCACGACGCCAACTATAGTGGGTAGCGAAGAGTCCGAGTGTCTCTCAAGCATTCCGCTGGAACTGATAAACCAGTTCTGCAAGAGGGAAGGTCCTTTCCTTGCGGATGATCCTGGCATCGTGTCGCTTGCCAGGAATATAATGAGGGGGTCGAACTGCACCCAGGGTAACGTGCTCACGATAGTGGAGGACATGACCAACTGGATAGACCAGAACGTGCGGAATGAGACCCACATGCCCCCACTCTATTCGAATGAGACACTGCTCGCCAAGAGTGGAGGCTCAGACGAAATGGCTAACCTCCTGATTGCGATGTGCCGAGCCATAAGGATACCCGCTTACCTACAGACTGGGTTTATCGTCAGCAGCAACGAGACGACAACTTATCTAGACGGCCATTTCAGGAGCGAGGGGCTCGTTGGCCACGCTTGGGCGGTCGTCTACATTCCACCCTTGGGATGGGTCCCCGTAGACATGACCCACTACGACAGTTCGCAAGGGCCCGTATCGCACATCACGATGTCGGCTTGGGCTTCGGGACTCGTCATCCAGGGATCGAACGTCATCAGCCAGGACTATGTAGCCGAGTTGAAAAATTGGACAAAGGTCCTCAACGATAAAAACATCTACGAACTTGACAGCAACAAGCTAACTACGCTCAAATATGAGACGCGCCTCGTATATCAGGCCCAGTTCTATGCTGGTGTCGTGCTATTATCGTTTGGCACGGGGGCGACAGTTGCCACTAGGATCTACAAGCGCAGGAGATCACCCCGGGGCAAGGCTGAGTCTGCAGGAGGGGTCGGGGAGACCCCATCTGGTACGTCCAGATCCATGCTGTAGAAAAAGTGCATCAATCACGTAATGTAGTATAACAACCACATTTAAACGCGACCAATGCACCGCACATCCGTTTCAAACACGCTTATAAGCTCCCATGAATATTTTCCAAAAACGTGTAAAAGGAAATGCCTAAGAAAAATGTCACCGAATACCGGTTCTCTTTTGGCCCTTGGAACGTACATGAGGGAGCAGATCCCTTCGGTCCTCCGGTCAGGGCTTCGTACAGTTTCGAAGAAAAAATAGGATTCTATAAAGAACTCGGGTTCCAGGGAGTGCAATTCCACGATGACGACGCCGTGCCGAACCTCGAAGGCCAAACGCGGGACCAAATACTGAGAAAAGCCAGAGAAGTCAGACGGCTCTTGGACGAACGTGGATTGGTGGCAGAATTTGTCGCGCCAAGATTGTGGGAGGATCCGAGGACCGTTGATGGTGCCTACACCTCGAACAATCCAAGGGAAAGGGAGCACGCGTTACAAAGGTCACTTACGGCCATAGACATCGCCAGGGAGCTGGGAACGACCAGGATCGTTCTGTGGCTGGCTCGCGAGGGCACGTACATGAGGGAAGCGAAAAATTCCAGCACCGCGACTGGCCGCATAGTGGATGCGATCGACAAGATGCTCAACTATGACAAAAAAATCAAGATACTGATCGAACCGAAGCCAAACGAGCCCATGGACCAAGCCTACATACCTACCGTAGGACACGCGATAGGCCTCTCCTACAAGTCCGTCGATCCCTCGAGAGTTGGCGTACTTATCGAAACCGCGCATTGCATATTGGCAGGATTGGATCCGTCTGATGAGATGGGATACGCGCTTTACCACGGTAAGCTATGGGGCGTCCACTTGAACGATCAGAACGGCCTAAAGTTCGATGAGGATAGATCTTTCGGAGCGATAAACCTCAGGAGAGCTTTCGACCAAGTCAGGGTGCTCGAGGAAGGGGGTTACGGCAGAAACGGCGAGTTCGTCGGGTTGGACGTGAAGGCCGTAAGGACCCAACGCAGGGAACGATCAACCAAGCACCTATCGAACAGCCGGCAGTTCTTCCTTTACTTAGTAGATAAGGTGAGAACCCTCGACAGGGAAAAGGAACGCGAATTCATCGAGGCGAGGGATTACGAAGGCCTCGACCTTTTCATATTGGAGCACTTGATGGGCACTAAAAGGAGTAACTAGGCAGATTATACCTTAGTGAATAGGGCAAGCAAAAGCTGAGGCTACAATTATGAGTTACACGATAAATCCGCTTAAAAATGGAAGGTGTGTCATAGCTGACAACCATGTCGAAAGGTACCGATATTGGGCGCATGGCGCTTTGCGGGGACGTCGCTTATACCTTTAAGAACATTGAGGGGAAAATCCCGATAGGTGGCGTTGACCCGCAGGAGTGGCATGCAACGATGTCGAAGTTGAAGGAGTCGGATGTGCTACTGCCGGGTCATGATCCGGACATCGTGAAGCGATGGACGATGGACCCTGGGTTCCCGATCGGCAGTAAACTGACATCGAGTTAATGGTATATGTCAGTAGGGAACCATGGCGGGGAGTTCGGATTATGAGTTATTATGTCATAATAAGGGGGCCATTGGGAGTTGGGAAATCCACAATAGCGAGGAAATTAGCGGAGATCCTTAAGGCGGGGTATGTATCCATTGATGACCTGTTATGCGAATATGGCCTGGACAGGGTTTCGGAGGAGGAATGCATCCCAGCCGATAATTTCATAAGAGCCACAGAAATAATATTGCCCAGCGTCGTTAAGAAATTAGGTGAAGGTGAGATCGTAATCCTCGATGGCTGTTTTTATCACGAGGAACAGATCGACCACCTCGTAAGGAATTTACCCGAGCCACACTACGCATTTAATCTCAGGGCAACGTTAAGGACGTGCATAGAAAGGGACAGCGGTAGGAAGAAGGCTTATGGTGTATACGCTGCGGCCGCCGTATATAATCTCGTTTCGAAATTCGATTACGGTATCAATATCGATACAAACGATAAAACGGAGGAGCAGGTCGTAGGGGAGATATTGGCGCATTTGCGCGCGAGATCCATATAGCGAGTCGCCTTACATAGGAGTAGTAGGGACGAAAGCCTTGTGGCGTAATCGTAATATATAAAAAAGGGAATAGATTACCATTTGGAACCTGGAATCGGATGTTTAACTTTATTAACGTCGCGGCCGTGATATCTGTATGCCGAGGGAACCATCCATCGGCGTCATTGGCGATTTCAATCCCCGTTCCGAAACACACGCAGCCACCAACCTTGCTTTTAGTCACGCGGCCACTCGCTTAGGAATCTCAGTTGGCATGGAATGGCTATCCACGCTGGACTTGGAGGAACATGTAGGGAACAGATTGGACCGATTCGACGCATTCCTCTGCGCCCCAGGTAGCCCCTACAGGAGCATGAGGGGGGCACTAAATGGCATTCGATTCGCAAGAGAAGGCGATCGGCCCCTCCTGGGAACCTGCGGTGGGTTCCAGCACATGGTCCTCGAGTACGCTCGCAACGTAATGGGTATCGAAGACGCAGGACATGCGGAGGAGCATCCCCTAGCGCCCAATCTTTTCATCACTCACCTGGCGTGCTCTCTCGTCGGAAAGGTCGAGGAGGTAAGGATCAGCCTTGGCTAACGAGCATTCGGGATCTACAAGAGCTCGCAAACGCTGGAACGGTTCTACTGCAACTATGGCCTGAACCCTACTCGCAGGACGGAAATGGAGCGAGCAGGCTTGCGCCCCTCGGGCTTTGACAGTAGCGGGGAGGTGAGAATCCTCGAGCTGCCGAAGGCCCGTTTCTTTCTAGCAACGCTCTTCGTGCCCCAAGCGAGTTCTTCGGAAGACCGACCCCACCCCATGATTTGTGCGCTCCTAGAGGCCACAGTAGGGATTAAAGCTCCAACGGATCCGGAGAAACCTCAAGATTGACCAAGATTATAGTATATCGTGCCCGTAAGACACCAACCGAAAATTGCTGATGGGCACTCCATAATAAATGACGATGTAAGATTTTCAGACCCACTGTCAAGCCAATGTTTATATGCGCTTGCTTAGGATTGGATAGTTCTGGTCAAGAAGGCGACGCCTTTCCTACCGGCGTATGATAGGTTGTGTAGACATAGTCACCCTCAGTTGTGGTTTCGACTCTCACATTCGGCATCGAAGTCTTGTACAAGGCACAGCCACCGACGATACCAAGTCCCATATCTCTCATCTTACGTTCGAAGTTGCCCTTCGTGAGGAGCATCGAGTAGATCGTCCAGGGGACCTTGTTGGGTTGACCGCCAGATAGGATCGCTTTAATCCTCTCACCGACTTCCATAAGCCTCTCAACTAAAAGATCGTGGTTCATATAATCGTTACCCTGTATCGAATGCCCTTTCGGAATAGGGATCACAAAGTAGGCGTGAGGTCATAGCACACTTGCCCAACTGATATACTCTTGCTTCACTTCTTCCGTGTTCTCGCTAAGTTAAATATGCCTGTGGAGGAGGAACTCTTATAGGTATTCCACTCACTTCTAGTATTACTAGGGCTGAGCCAATGAAGATTTTAAGAGAAGTGGATCAGAGTCAAGTAGTAGTTGAAAGCCTTCCAGAGGTATCATTATGAGAAAATTATATGTTATGATTCTTTTGTCGATTTTGATGCCAACACCGACACCAACACCAGCACAGGGTACAAAAGAGCCGATGCCTCAAGGCATCAGTCCATTCGCCATAGCAATTACGAAGGATGGGAAGTATGCATACGTCAGTTTCGATCTCGCGGAAGTCGTCTTCAAGGTATGCTTAGCAAATTTCACTGTTAAGGCGATGGCCGATTTAGCCAATTATTTCCCAATGGAGAGTGAGCACATTGCCCTGGACGCTAACGAGAAGAAGCTCTTTGTTCACAGCCGCACATGGCGGAAACTGCTTGTCCTCGATACGCAAACAATGGGTGTCATTCATGCTATTGACAACATCAGCGCCACGGGCATGCTCCGGTCACAAAATGGACCGTTCCTGATCATCTGGGACGGCGGGAATACGGTGAAATTCGTCAGCACTGAGACATATGAGGTGAGAGAGTTCAGGGATGAGCGTATAGGGTTTTTGGAGATTCAAGAAAGCAAGCATGATCAAGGCAAATGGTATGTCGTCACCCAAGAGGGGCCAGAGGGTCATTGGGTCGTCGGCACCTATGACTACAAAGCGAAGGCTTGGACCAATAAGGTTTCTTTTCCCCCACAGGCTAAGGGGGAGTGCGCATTTGATTTTAAAGTCTTACCCAACGAGCAGAAGGCCTATATGGCCATCATGGGCGGTTGGTATCTAGATTACCACGCCTATGGATGGCTCTATTCAGTTGACCTGACGGGAGGCGAGGTCAAGGTCATTCCGGTAGACGGCGGCGCACTTTGTCTGGAGGCGAGCTCCGACAGCCAGCGGCTGTACGTTGGTACTAACTTGCCCAAGCCAAACGTGAACAACCTTCTGGTAGTGGACACTCAGTCCGATACCATATTGGGTCCAATCAGCTTAGGCCAAAATAAATACGGTTGGCATTATACGGCGATGAACGATCTGCAAATCGACTCTGCAAATCCCAATCTTCTCTATGCTACTAGTTGCGACGGCAACGCCTTCATCAAGGTAAACCTTGATAGTCTCACCCTTGCAGACGTGCTGGTCTTCAATGAGGAAAGCTTCCAGCCAAGTTTCTTCGTCAAGCAACCAGCGCAATCAACCGGTTACATCCTCATTCACCAAAGTGCGAAGGCATTTGAGCTTGATCTTGACAAGGCGATTATACGAAATGTGGTCACATTTTCCTCGATTTGCGCGGATGTCTACTCGTATGACGCAGCGATCGATAACGATGGAAGACTGCTTATCGCCCATGTGGATTCAATACTAGAGGTCGACCCACAAGACATGCGCCTCCTCGGAACCCACCCGCTTCCTCCAGAAATTCCAGCAGTGTTGCATTTTGTCCTTTCCAATGATAAGACGAAGCTATACGCAATCTCGGAAGAACACGGTACAAAAGAAGAATGGCACCCAGAAGTTTTCCTGGCGATCAACATCACAACCTTCCAAGTGGAGGCATGCTTCAGGCTTGATGGGGGAGGCTTCAATGAGAGACCTTACGAATTGCCTGACGGCTCAAAGTTGTATGTCCTCGGCGGATGGGATAATGGCCCTGTAGTCATTCACGTAATCAGAACGGACAACTATACCGTTCAAAAGACGATCACCTTTCAAGAGCCTGGATTGACAGAAGGCATATCTGCTGGGCCTTACTATCCGTTTGCCTACGATTCTGGCTCGCGCACGCTTTTTATGGGAGCTGCTCACGTGGTCTTGGCCATAGATACAGATAGAGACGTGATCGAAAAGGTCATCCATTTGAGGGCCGTGACAAAGGCTATCGGTCTTAAACCACTTTACATCAACTTTACATTCGTTAACGCGATCGGTATGGTCTACCACCCCGAGGAGGACTATCTCTACATCGCCCATCTCGATCGGAGTTTCGTGAGTATCTATGACTTGAAGAACGACCGGTTTCTACCGCAGGTCATACCCCTCAATGGGTATTTCCCCATTTACGTATTCGCGAACGATGACCTTAGTAAGATCTATACTCTGAATGTCCGTTCAGATACCGTCTCCGTCATAGACGTAAAGTCAAAAGCACTAGAAAAGGTCATCGACCTGCATGGGGGGTGGGTATCCATCCGGACGATGCCCGAGGAAGCATCCATCGTGGTAGATAACGTGCAATACAAGGGAGGCGATGCGTTTGAGTGGACCAGGGGTTCAGTGCATACGATCTCCGCTCCAGAATTTGTTCCATTAGGAGAGGGCGAAAGGCTCTTGTTCTCGGAATGGAATGATGGAAACAAGTCTCTATCCAGGTCTGTAAGAGTAGCGGGTCCAGCAAGTTACGTTGCGGCATTCAAGAAACAGTATTATCTAACTGTAATCTCTGATTATGGCTCTCCAACGGGCTCGGGTTGGTATGCCGATGGCGCTAACGCCACGGTCAGCCTTGTATCAGGAGAGGTGCCAGCGGAATTCCCATATGCAAACATCTTCGTCGGGTGGAGTGGAGATGCCCAGGACAATTATCCGTCATCCTCAATCCTGATAGACGGACCCAAGACAGCCATTGCCAGATGGGAGAGACGGCTTAGTTCATCGTTCTATGTTCTATGCCTTGGAGGGATTTCGTTCGGCATGGCCTTAATGGCAGTGCTCCTTCTGAAAAGAAAGAGCTTCCGCCACCTCAACTCCTAACTTCCTAAGAAATGACCGACATCTGGACCTCGATTTTATTCACTTCCATGGAAAAGGAGTATAGACGAGATAGTATTAAATCTATTGTGCTCTAGTTAGGATTCAGGAAAGGCTCGCAAATCGCAAAGGAGAAGATTCGATGGAAGGCAATATAACATATCATTTATGACATTGGATTCATCGCCGAGAGCTCAGATAGGGCAAAATATTGGTGATCGAGAAGCAATGCGGTGAAGTATAGTTGATACCAAAGCGGGGTTGCAACGATCATGCTTAAGACAGCGTTAAACTCCATGTCCGTATGGAGGAGGCAGAGCAGGAACTGGAAGGTAATATCGGTGCGCTCCATGGCAAACAGGTTCTTTGAGCGCCTCACCATGGATTACAACAGCATCTACATCAGTGCGTTGGGCGCCGACCCGCTTCAGCTTGGGCTTTTGAATAGTATTTCCAATGTGGCTGGCACGATGATCTCTGCACCATTCGGCTGGATCCAAGATAGGTTCAGCCTTAGGAAGATCTTCCTCATGGGCGTGGGGCTTTCTCTGCTTGTAACTTTGGCGTTTGCCTTGGCCAACAACTGGGTCATGGTCATTCCAGCGATGGTCCTATCGAGCATTGCAACTACAGTAGGAAGCTGCCTGACCATCTGCGACGTCTCTTTGAGGGATGAAGACAGGTCGGCCTGCAAGGGTATCTGCGATGGTGCCTTCGTCGCTCCCTCACTGCTTGCGCCAGCCTTAACGGCCCTGACGATCACATACTTCGGAGGGATATCGGTTGAGGGAATACGGCCTTTGTATTGGATTAGATTCGTCGCTGGGGTCATCCTTGCCCTTTTTCTAGTTATAAATTTGACAGAAGTCGTCAGACCAAATTCACCTAAAAGTTCGGGATTTGTCAGGGATTATCGTGAAGTATTCAGGAGAGGGTCGGCACTGAAAAGGTGGATGGCGTTCATCGCCGTTAGTTCATTCTCCACGGGCATGGTCGGTCCGTTCATGCAACTATTCGCCTACGAGATCAAGGGAGCGAATCAATTCATCATAGGAAGCATGACGACAGCAGGCCTCGTGATTCAAGTGCTATTCTCTGCTTCGATGGGCGGTTTCGCAAATGGCATCGGACGGAAAAATATAATTTACTTGGTAGAACCCTTGTACTGCATTTCCATTTTAATGCTCGTCTCCGCCCCTTCACCTGAATACCTCGTCATCTCGTCGATCCTGGGAGGGTTCAGGACGATAGCTGACTACATCGCCACAGATCCCTTGCAGGTTGAGTTGGTTCCGATCGACTGCAGGGGAAGGTGGAGAGGGATCGTCGGTTTATGCAGCGGGCTTGCCTCGATACCCGCGCCCATCATAGGCGGTATGATTTGGGAAATAATGGGCCCGAGTTACTTGATTTTAACCCCAATACTGCTCGGCCTATTGGTAAGGATACCTATACTTACAACAATACCTGAAAAAAGGAACTTCGTTAGGAAACGAGGGTAATCGGTCCGTGAGGAATGGAATTTAATCTCAAGCGGAAATTTATTATATGGAAAAATGTTAGATGCTGGGGTGAGTTGGAAATGAAAGTCTACGTCGTTTGCGATCTCGAAGGAACAGCTGGGGTGGTTGATTTCAAGCAACAATGCAACCCTAACGAGAAATACTATCAACAAGCGATGAGATTGGCGACGCTGGAATTGAACGCCTTAGTGGATGGCGCGATGGAAGGTGGCGCTACGGAAGTCTACGCCTGGCCTGGTCACTGGGTCTTCCCAGGGGGGATCGACTTCGAGCTCCTGCATCCCGAGTGCAAGCTTGTCATGCACGCAGGAGACATGGGTCCCGTAGGGTTTGACCGATCTTTTGACGCGATGTTCCAGTGCGGGTTACACGCGATGGCTGGGGCCGAAGGCGGCGTCCTCTCACACTCTTTCATGCCACACCTACAGAACGTCTGGTTGAACGACGTCAAGATCGGGGAGATCGGGATGAACATGCTGTGCTTTGGCGAACTAGACATTCCATGCGTCTTTGTAAGCGGGGATCTCGCCGCCGCAAACGAGGCGAAGGCTCTTGTGCCCGACATCGAGTGTGCAGTGGTGAAATGGGGGTTGGAGGAGAGGGAGAAGTTGGGCGCTCTTTCGGTAAGGAAAGCGACGACCCTTTCCCCGGCTAAGGCCCGAGATGTTATTCGGGAGAAAGCGGGGATTGCGATAAAAAAGGCCAATGGAGTTAAACCGTTCAGGCTAAACCCGCCATACATCCTTAAGGTCCAATACACGGAATTGAAGTACGCTGACCAACTTGTGCAACGCGAGGGCGTAAAAAGGGTCGACCGAACAACAGTCGTCCAAGTCAGGGATAAACTCGCTGACTTGGTTTTTTAAGTACGAGGAAGGTTATTATCTCCTACAAATCTATCTGATCCCCACAATACTGGGAAGCATGTGAGTAAGTGATTGTCCGAACTAGCCCGTTCTACTATTTAGAACGCATGGGCCTGATAATAACTTTATCACATAGGGCATAGCTGTTAGATGCGACATACAGATGGCGATAACTCAAATCTCTGCTGTTTTACTGACTGTTGGCTTAGTTGTAGGGTTGGTGATAGGTTATGGGGCCGGATTCGTCGTCTATCAATCGAAGGTCTCAGAAATCCAATCTGACCTATCTACAGCGCAATCCCGAGTAACATCGCTAGTAAACATGTTTCAAGAGCTTTCAATAAGTCTGGTTGAAGTGAAGGTAGGGCAGGAGTTCGATATCACTCTTGATTCAAATCCCAGTACAGGTTACCAGTGGCAACTAGCCAAACAGCTGAATGAGACTATCCTTGTTCTCATCGGTTCCGAGTATAAGCCCTCAGAAAGTGATCTTATTGCGGGCGCAGGGGGGATGGAAATCTGGACATTTAAAGCGGTGAACAGCGGGACAGCTGAGATATCCTTAAAATATGTCCGCCCCTGGGAGACCGATGTCCCTCCGATCAAAGAGCAAAACTTCGGCATCATCGTGAAATATTGAAGAGAAGCCAGGCACCCTTCAATCCAAAGCTTCACAGTATCTACCGAAATGAGCCGACGACCTCACTATGTTGATTTTTCTCACCCTAATAAGCTCTTGCGCCAATATGTAGCGCTTGGGCTTGTATTAAAGGTACGTCCACTTCTTATCTCTGATTCCACGTATTTTCTCACTATCCCAGAGGCGCTATATGGGCCTTCTTCGGGACAAGCGAACAATCTATTACAGGGAACACATTTCCAATGGTATTTCCTTCTTAATCCCTTGATTACGATGTCCAGTTCGTATTTGCAGGTTGGACAATATGGGCCTTCGATATAGACGTAGGAGTCGCCGACTATTGAGGCCGTCCCCCAGAACGCATCCCAATCAACTTCAAACGTTTTTACGTTATAACTTTTTAGAATACGATTCGGTTTCTCGGGGATAGTAACAGCAGGCAAAGTATCTCTTCTCTTCTTTTGTCTTTCTATTACATAAACGACTAGCCCAAAGGCCGAAATCACTATAATATCCCATTTGTACAGTTCAATAAGGTAGGATGATGCAAGAAAGATGGAGATGAGAAGGAATACAATCTCGAAAATAACTTTTATAGTTTCTAAATGCTCTTTTACTCCCATGATTATCTATCCTCAATGCGTCGCTTATTTAAAGCATTCAAATCCTTACATTCCCTTCTCTTTCTGCGGAACATTCTCTCGGGGGCCGTCTCCATCATGTAACTCCAGTCTTTTAAAGTGAACGCTTTTTATCAATTTGGATACCTCTGTGGCTCAAGCATCCTCCAATATCGGGTGACTTTTCGAATCAGTTTACTATTCCAGACTGGCGCAGGGCAAGCCTTAACCGTCTCGGTAAAAACTTGGAGGGGCGTGTCAAGGCGTGGAGAGAAAAACCATCAACGGACCCAACATTGGCGCGAATGAGGTGGGCATGTGATGGGCGATGATGCCTACGAGCGTTTAGCGGACGCATTAGACAAGCTTCCCAACGGATTCCCGAGGACTCCGTCAAGGTCCGAGATACGGCTCCTGAGGAGGATCTTCTCGCCAGAAGAGGCGTCGCTGGCCTGCCAACTGCATGGCGACTTCGAGACCATCGACGCGATTGCCAAACGGCTTGGGCTTTCCGTTGGGGACGCGAGCGCGAAGTTGTCAAAGGCCGCCGGGCGCGGTTTCCTGTGGTCGGACGAACTGGACGGGAAGCCGCGGTATAGGTTGGCGCCCTTCGTAGTCGGAATCTACGAAACGCAGCTGGGGAACATGGATGTTGAGTTTGCGCACCTCATCGAAAAGTACTTTGCGGATGGTGGTGCTGCAGGGATCATGAAGCCACAGCCTGCTCTACACCGCGTCATCCCCGCGCAAAGGGCTGTCAAGACGGAGTGGGTCCTACCATACGACGACGTCAAGCTGCTCCTTCTCACCTCCAAGACCTTCAACCTGAACGATTGCATCTGCAGGGCGCAGCAGGAGAAGATAGGTCGCCAGTGCAGCTTCCCGATCAGGATGTGCTTCTTCTTCTCCTCGGTCGAACTGCCACCTGGTCCGAATAGCATCTCCAAAGAAGAAGCGCTTTCCATCCTCGACAAGGCCGAGGAGATCGGCCTCGTTCACACCGTGAGCAACATCGCCAAAGGGCTCCAATACGTCTGCAATTGCTGTGGCTGCTGCTGCGGCATACTCAGGGGGATCAACGATTGGGGAATCGAAAATTCCGTGGCCCGTGCAAACTACTATTCGGTTATCGATCCCGAAGAATGCACTGGGTGCGGTAAATGTCTGAATCGGTGCCAGATTCACGCGATCTCCGAGCGAGACGGCATCTCCGTAGTGGATCGAAAACGCTGCATCGGCTGCGGGCTATGCGTCACAGGTTGCCCCAGCGGCGCTGCGAAGCTACAGCGGAAGCTAGACGCCGAGATAGCCAATCCACCATCTGACTTTGCGACTTGGGAGCGCGAGCGCCTCCGCAATAGGGGTTTTGTGAAGTAGACCCCCAACCGTCCAACCTCGATTCCGATGGATAGGATCATTACGCGATTGACCGAGCTAGGGAGTTGACCCTACATGGATGAGAGACTAAAGAGGCTCGTGGAAGAGGCGGAGTGCCTCAACCACATCCACAAGGCCAGGATCGAGGGGTCCAGGAGGCGTCTAGAGGCCGCGAATAGATTCGAGGAGATCGATAGGGTCCCGGTCCAAGTCTGGGTCGAGGGGATGTCAGGTTGGTACTTGCGGGGAAGATACGGGCTGAACATGGCGGAGTATTTCATGAACGTCGAACTCCAAGCCCTCTACCAGCTCAAGGAGAGGATGGACGCCTTCAAGGAGATCGGCGACGACAGACTGGAGATAAGTACTGCCGTCGGTGTCGAGGGCGGTGTCGTGTCCCACCCCTCCGTTCTCGGTTGCAGGATAGTCTTTCCCGAGGGCGATTGGCCTTGGGTGGATGTGAGGTATCACCCGCTTGATACCGCTGAAAAGATAGACGACTTCCAGGTTCCGGAGATAGCCGAAGCCGGGATCATGCCTGACATCGTAGAAAGGTACGAGGCGATGATGAAGTTCGTTGGGAAACTAGCCGAAGTGACGGTTAATCCGGGAAACGGCGTACCAGAAAGGCCACTCCAGATGGCCGTCTACGCCAGGGGGTATAGCAACCTCGTGAGGGACATGCGCACGGACCCAAAGCTCGCCCGCAAACTTTTGGGTAAGATGGTCGAAGTGGGCGAGGCCATCCACGATTTCTACGGTGAACTCTCGGGGAGTGGGCCGCCTCAAGTTGGCTCAGTCGATATGTACGACAACTTCCTCGGCCACTTCTCGCCTTCCCTCGTCAGGGAGTTCGTCCTCCCACACTACCGTGAATGGGCCCATAAGTACGGGTGGAAAAATTGGACGCTGAGTAGCCAGTGCGTCTTGGACCCCTACTTGGGGATCATGGCCGAGGTTCCAACCAAGTGCATAACCTATCTCACGAGCTCCTCGAATATCAAGCTATTCAAGGAGACCTTCGCGCCTATGCGTGTCTGGATGAAGGTGGCCTACGAATCTAGCCCGATGCTCAACAACGCACCCAAAAAGATCGAGGAGGAATGCAAACGCATAATTGGCATAATGTCTCCGGGCGGAGGATTCATAATGGGCACTGCCTGCTTGGACTGGAGAACGCCAGAGCGGAACATCCGCGCGTTTGTACGTGCGACTAAAAAGGTGAAGAGTGGGAAACGTTAGTGACGGAATCGGTGCTTAGATTAAGGATATTATCCTACCCCAGCCAATGTTAAGCTGGATCACGCCTAATGAGGATAGAAGTTTTTCGAGTCATCTCTATCCCTTCATATTCTGAGGGTCAGAACACGCGTATAGCTTAGACCTTATTATCTCTGTACCCTCAAGCTCTCCAATTATTCCTATCTTTTCTGTCTATACCACACTTCAATTCATGCGATATAGGAAGTTATTTTAAGAAATCATCGAATTTCCAGTAGTGATCTTCTTCTTGATTTATTATATCTTCGAACATGCGACGTGTCTTGCTGTCGCCACGCTTCAGTGCCTCATCGACGATTTTTCGGTACAGTACTAGAGCATAGTTTTCAGCATCGTGATCCAGTTTCAAGAAGTCATCCACGGTTTCGCCTATCTGTGGAAGCGGATTAGGGTCGGTTGTGGCTTCGCCCTCGAGCAGATATATTCTTTCGGAGATCTTTTCAAGATGTTCCATTTCTTCCTTGAAAATGGGTTTAAGCATTTCACTTACGACTTTGGTCTTGTTGGCTTCAGTCACTACTTCAAGCGCCGTATTCTTTTCTCGCAATGCAAATAGAGAGGCTTTCTCATGCTGGTTCGTATATTGTACTATAGCTGAAATTTCAGACGCAACAGCCTTGTTCAGCAAATCGAAATAGTCGCCTGTAAATATTTTACGCCACTCTGATAAAGGCACTTGTCCCGATCCTTCAGGCTCGTCTCGCATGTTAATGTATTCCTGGAATTTGAATAGGTGCTTCTCCTCATCAGAGTAAATTTTCTCGAACAATTCACGTGTTTCCCAATCCTCGATTTTCCCAGCCGCATCGATGATGTCGCGATACAGTACAAGCGCCTCCTCTTCAGCTTTCAAGCCATATTTTGCGAATTCACTAAGACTATTACCGATGTTTGGTTTGCTCGATTTTGTTGTCGCTGATCCGCCAAGGTAATAGATTCGTTCCATGACCGCGGCAGCGTGTTTCATCTCCATGATGGCGAATTCCCTCAGAAATTTCCCAACAGCCTCGTATGTGGTTTTATCTAATAGGATATTTTCGGGTATAACTTTACGAATTAGTTTTTCCATCTTCCCATGCTGCAACATGTATTGAATTGAAACTTGTATTTCCCTAGAAACCGCCTTGTTTAACATATCATAATAATCAGATGTAGCTTTTACAGCCATACTTGATCACGTATTTTTGTATATTTCACCTACTTATAAACTTCACTGAATTTATGATTATAGTAATTCGAAGCACGAACAGATGGGAATCCTAGACACAGAAGACGTTTCTCAGCTCTGCCTGAAATGCGACTTGGGAATAAATGCACGGAAAAGGAGAAACTCATGGTCTTTTGCCTGGAAGGCTTGTTTTAAGAAATGAGACTAATGTGACCGATATCCTTTACACAAGTGCGTTTTCATAAGGCAAATTAACTCCTCAGAAGCATGGGAGCAGCATAGGAAAACCGATAATGAAAGCTGAAAGGATAAACAAGAAAGCTTGGGATAGGATATTCAGGGACGAAGGATATGCCTTGGGGAGGGAACCACAGGAAGACATGTCCGATGTTGCGAAACTTTTCGAAAAAAATGGAGTGAAAAGTGTCCTGGATCTTGGTTGTGGCACTGGAAGGCATCTCGTTTATCTCGCGAAACGCCATTTTGATGTTTATGGCATCGACATCGCAGAGCATGGCGTGAAGCTTTCCGAGGAATGGCTTAGGGCCGAAGGTTTGAGGGCTGAACTGAAGGTTGGTGACATTTACAAGAGGCTTCCGTACGGAGACGATTTCTTCGATGCCATAATCAGCGTGCGCACTCTACATCATGGAAAGATAGAATGGATAAGAAGGCTTGTCAGGGAGATGGAAAGAGTGCTTAAACCAGGCGGATATATCTTCATCACAGTTCGTAAACACGTCCCAATGAAGGATGTGCCTAAGGAGAGAAGATATGATATAAGATATATCGCACCAAGGACCTTCATAATCCTTGGAGGTCCAGAAAAGGGGTTGCCTCACTATAGATTCAATCAAGATCTGGTAAGGAGAGTATTCAAGGATTTTAAAATTCAGAAATTGTGGGTGGACTCGAAGAATCACTACTGCCTGATTGGACGTTTGAGAATAAAGTCTGATTCGTAATTCTCCCCCCATTTGCAAGTAATTCCAAATGCAGTTTGTAGGACTTCATGGGCAATCCGATGTCCCTTTGCAGCAAGTTAGACATAAATCTTTAACACGCTATTAAAACTGGGTGCCATGACAAATGGGTAGAACTGTGGAAGATGTGTTAGTATCTGGAAGAACTATTCAGGAAATAAAAGCAGAGGTGTTCTGTTGGATGGCCGAATGGGGAATAAAAACAGAGGAGGAACGTGATGATTTTGTTAGAGGACGTATGGGGATCCCAGGCGGGTTAGGGTTAACTGCTCCAAAGTATTTTGAGGTGTCCTATAGGCAAAGTGAAAATGGCGTATTGGTTCATACGGAGGGTTGGATTGGCGTTTATGGTGTGAGCGAGTCAAGTTTTTCGAAAGACGCCCTTTTTGGTGGAATACCGAGGAGAAAGGGATGGAAAACTATAGAGCAATTATGGAACCGACTGAAATCGATGTCAAATCAGCCTTCACCAATTGTCAAGCAAATTAAAACCTGCCCGAAATGTGGAGGGCCGCTAACGTATATCGAACAATATCAACGGTGGTATTGCTATAGCTACCAAAAATATCTACCCGAGCTTTAATCGACTAAACTTGCAAGCCATTCAGGTGGTAGTATCTATCATTTGGAAGGCGGAGATGCTTTGGCTTCTGGCTTGGGTGGTCCTCCGCCCCTCCTCCTGCGAATGAAGACCGCCATGATCGCCAATGTCACCACGACAATGGCCGAAGTTGTAATGATCGCCACCGAGTAGTCCTCTGCGTATACGGCTCGCATGTTAAGCCTCGGCTCATAGTTAGAGAAGGTAATTCTAACAGAGCTTTCCGTGGAGTTTAGAGCACCGATCCACTGTTTGAACGCATACTTCGCGCCAAGCATGCCTAGTATATGTGGTATGCTCACGGAGGCGGGTGCGGTCAGAGTGACCTCATCCCCTTCCTTGTACATGCCCGAGCCAGGTATCACCACCTGCACGTTCGATGATACATTCAGCACATACATCATAACAACTCCGATGAACTTCCTTGACTCATTACTGGCTCCTTCATTATCGGTAACAACCAAGACCACCTCATGCTCACCAAGCTCGTGATAGGCGTGGGTTACGACCGCGCCAGAAGCTTTCCCACCATCCCCGAATTCCCACTCAAAGGAGGCTATGGTTCCGTCGGGGTCGCCCGAGCTCGACGCGTCGAAATATACCTCCTCGCCCAACCCGACCTTTGCTGGAGAGTAGCTGATATTCGCAACTGGGAAGTAATTGGTGCTTGTCATTATCGTAATTGGCGGAGTTGTCTCTCCCTCATAGGATACATACCCCAGGATATAGTAGGCTACGCCTTCCTCTACCAAGGTTGTATTCCAAACCGATGTGAACCTTATGGAACTGCCAAGGGCGAGCGATGAGAAATTGTGTCGGAATTCGTAAGCTGTGCCTTCAGCATCTAAGATCCGGAAGATGCAGCTGCCAGAAGGTTCCGTTGAACCTGCGTTTATGATTTCAAGTGATATATCTACCTGATCTCCAACCTTGAAGTGCTGCGGTTCGACTTCGAAGTCCGTCACGTTTATCATGGATCTTCCTAACTTGAAACCGCACGTCCTCCTGTCGAGCCAGTTTCCTGAGGTATCGTTCAAGGTCACTTCGACGTAATAGTCTCCGGCAGGGAAACCCCCACTGTCCCAGAGTTCCGAGAACGACGCCTGACCGGCGACGTCATGAAGCATTCTATAAGGTAGGTCGGCAACGATCTCGCCTGAGCCATACCGCCTCACGAGAGTGCTGGCAACCAAGTCTTTGGCTTCGCCGGAGTTATCCAATATGGCGTCAATCTTGACAGCCTCGCCCGGATCGTAAGCGATCTCCTCGGTTGTCAGGTCGATTATCGAGACCGTAGATAAGATGTAGACTATGTTGAACTTATACTGCGTGTAGTACTTGGCTTCCGTGGTCTCAGGATTATAATAGAAAGGGAAAGTGGTTATGACGAGTGTGGTGCTCCCGTCACTGTTCTCCAAGACCCCCCATCTATATTCCTCCTCAGGGTACCAGCCCTTTTTCATCTCTACCGTGGGGACTGGGTGCAGTATGACGACTGGCAGCTTCAGGCCCGTTGCGACCTTAAGCCCAGATCTCTCTTCCATGACGACGTCTTGTACCCTGTATCCTTTTGGATAGTAGAGGACTAAGGTATAGTATGGGACCTGAGGCCTCCCCTCTTCCTCTATGAGCGTGTCACCTCCCGAGATCTCCACGTAATCGAAATCGCCCACTTTGTTGACCTTGTAGTCAGGCATGCTCTGCTCAATAGACGAAGTCGGCTCGGAGCTACAGGCGGCTCCTTCCAGGGCGATTAAAAGGAAGATCAGGCCTATGACAAAAAACTTTCTCATACTCGCATCATCCTCCAAACTTGGGATCTCCGTAGAGGTTGAACTCATAAATGGTGTAACGCCAACCATCGTCGTGTGGGTTTCTCATAATCCTGGTCCTCTCGAATTCGGTGAAGATTTCACCGATGTTCATGTCGTTCTCCCAGTGCTCCCTGAAGAATGCCTTCCCATATTCCTCGCCATGATCGGAATCGGCTATCGACGACTCCGTCGAACCTATGTAAGCACCTGCGCCGTGCGCCAAGAAGGCCTCGGCGATGCCGCTCGGGAGGCTGCTCTCAGGTGCAACGGGCTCGTAATTGCCAGTTGAGCAGGACACGGCCAATATGATGGGTGCGGATCCACCAAAGGAAAGGCCGCTTATGTTGCTTGGGCACGGAGGGGCCCAGTTGGCAAATCCGCCGCACCAGCTTCCGGGATCGCCATGACCCGTAAAGAAGATCATATCTTTATAAGGCCTCGAACGCGTTAACGCCTTAAAATCAAGGCACCGCTCTATCTCCGCTTCTACATCTGTGAAATGATGTTCGTAGGTGCCGTAATTGCCCCCCGTCCGGGCTTCCTCTATCCGCTCAGCCTCCTGCATCGCCCTATTGAAATAAGTGGTGTAGATGGACGTGTGTGGGGGTATGGTCACTCCAGCCCTCGTAACGAGCTCCTCGACCAACCTGTCCATATCGAAATCCCACGGATTCGGTTGAGGTGACGAGGCGTCCTCATCGAAAGAGCCGGGATACCCTATCAACAGGGCTTCCACCAGTAATTTTTTCTCGGCCGTGTAATACTCCCAGTACTGACGCTCCACCCCGACTCCCTTGCCCCTTAGGATTTCCCCCACTTGAAACACGGTTCTCGTGAATTGTTCCCAGGTGTAATCATCTCCGCTAACAACTAGGGCGTTTGACCCATCATATTCTACCAAACCGATGGATTCCGCGATGCTCGTCTTGATGGGGATGATAAGGTCCCTGGCCGTGTCGCCTATGATCCTACCCACTATGAGGTCGGGCAGGCAGTCGTCGCCGCAAACGTCCGCGTAGGGATGGTCGCTGTGTTTGATCACGCCACCCGTGTCTCCCTCGAAAAAGCCCGGTGCGGATAGCGGAAATGAGGGAACCACCTCCTCCTCACCCACGATCAGGAGATAGGCGTGCCCGACGTCAAATCCCATGGCATGTAAACCCCATACGAGATCGGGGACTCCATAAACGGAACTTAGCCGTCCGGCCCAATCCCCTGACGGGGAAATCAAGCCCTTGAGCTGTTCATTTGTGGTCCTGCTACCAATGTATCCCAAAACTCCAGACTTCAACTTAGCCAGCTTTGCGGCCTCAACGAGCAGTGAATTGACGCCCTCCCTGTCGCCGGGATTGGCATCGAAAAGCCGGTATGGACACGTGACGATCAAATAGTCTGAGCTTCCGAAGGCCTGGTTGAGGTCTAGTGGCGTGTAGGCAAGCTCGAATGACTGGCTGTGGAAAACGCCCTCGCACGAGAAGCTCGTAGAAGTCGGAAGCCAGCCAAAAATATAGCATTCATCCGGCAAGGTGGGATTATATAGCACTGGAACAGCGTAGTATTGGAACGTCGCGGTACCTCCTGGATTCAAAGCGGCTCGTGGGTCAGGTTTGAAAAGGACGATGCTATCCCAGAAGCTTGGCGCGTAGCTGACGTTGCAGAACGGCTGAATGGGTATCGCTTGGAATCCGCTTACATCGTCCCTCAGGCAGAAATCATAGAGTGCCTCGGTCCCCGCGTTCCTCACGTACAAGAACACCTCGTAGTAGTTGTCATGCCTAACAACCTCTCTAGTGACATCTATGCGGATAATCCTCATTTCCAAAGGGGGAGGGACCCACTCCAAGCTGACAATCGTGACGTTTATCCTGGCGTAACCCCGATTTGCGGAGTCGTCCCAGGCCATGACCTCTATCTCGTGCTCCGATCCCTGCACTAGGCCGGAGGTGTTCCAGAGGTGGTCGAATTGCAAGTCACTCAAGGGGTGCTCCATTACGATCTCTCCCCTCATGAAATCGTATCGAAATGGGGAGTACTCCCAGCTTCTCACCAGGACGCCGTCCACGCGCATCTCGGCCCTCTCAATATATCCCGTAGTCTCGGGGATCGGGATTGCGTCTTGAATCATGGAATCGATCAGAACCATCCCATGGACGACATCACCCTCTTGGGGGGTCAGAAATGAGACCACGGGCGGGCTGACGTCGGGAACTGGATTGTCGATGGTGCCGTTCTGTGAGTCGCTCGCCCTTTTTCCCGTGGCGTCGTAGGCGGATGCTTGAAAAACATGGACACCGTTGGCAAAGAGGGTGGTGTTGCAAGCCCACACGTAGGGCGAGGAGAAGTCTATCAACTTCACCACGCCATCTATCGAAAACATCACACCTCCTACCCCTACGTCATCGCTCGCGTTTGCTAGGATGTTTACGACACCAGCAAGCCTTTCCGGCAGAAACAGCCTCACCGAGGGGTTCTCTTCATCGGGCGGAGATCCGGTCTCGAAGATCCTGCTCTTGCTGATGGCAGAGTTCCCGCACTGGTTCTTTGACTCAGCATTGAACCTGTAGGTCGTCCTGGGCTTGAGGTTCCTGAGGAGGACCCGATGATCCTTCACAAGGCTTGGATCATAAACCATATGCTCATCTTCGGTCGTCCGATCCGTATACCGCACCGTGCTATCGCTCTTCTTGTTGCTCACCCAAACGATTGTCACCGAATCCTGGGTCGCATTCATGGCACTAGGACCCGATGTGATCAGTATCGAGATCGGGTAGGAGACGCATTTTTTCTCTAGGAAGTTGTTGCCCTCATCGGATTCCTTCACCTGGTCATAGTTGTCGGCGCAAATTTTGACCGTGATGTTGTGGCACTCTGGCCACTCGTACTCCTTGAACCAAGATTCATACGTCTCCCCCGGGGATAGGTCGACGCTAACTAAGTCATGGGTCATCTCCTCCCCATCCACGTAGAGCGTGGTCGAATGGCCTCCGTTCACTATTTCATCGCCAATGTTCTCCAAGATATATCCCACGACGCTGTTGTTCCTGTCGCTCTTGATCTCAATGATTACTAAGTCGGGCAGATTTTCCCTCACCCACTTCTCCTCGAGGCAGTTGTTCTGCTCGTTCGACTCGTCGACGTCCTGCTCGCAATCGGCGCACACCCTCACGGCGTGCTCCCCCGGCGACGGCTGCCAAGCGTAGTCGAACGCACCCTCGACCTCCTGTCCGGCCTGTAGCACCTGGGCGACGTAGTGCTTAGCCGCCTGCTCCCCATCCACGGTGAGGGCATTGCAGAAACTCTGGGCGGAGGTGTCGGCACCCCCGATGTTCTTCACCTTGTAATGGATTTGGCCCTCGCCCTCCCATACGTCTGTGATTATGAGATCGGGCAGGGCCTTCGATTCAATCCTCGCTTCTGCCCAGACGGCCCAGTCCCGGCCTGATGATTGGCCGGCGTTGACGTACAGGATGAAGGTGCCTTCCTTTCCAGCCAAGTAACCAAGGTCCTTCGTTATCAGGTCGAGCTTGCCGTCTAGGGTCGCAACTTGGCTTAGGATGGTGTACCGCAAGGGCGCTACGTTCAGGCCCCTATATTGGTCGAAATAGACCTCAAACCTGACGCCATCCGTGCCGGTCGCGCCCGAGAGGAACCCGATCCTGACCGTGAGCTGAACGTTCGTAGGGACCGTTTGCTGGGGGTATGCCCCCATGATGAAGCCGCTGCCTACCCATTGGGGATGCGTCTCCAGGACCTTTTGCCACGTGGAGCCGTCCTCCAGTAGCGCGTTATTGACATGAAGGGCGAAACCCCTGTCGTCCGCGGGATTCCCCGGAAAAGGTAGAACCCCAGCTCCGCTGCTCCAAGATGCTGCTGGCGCCTGGGCCATAAAATCGTAGACCGTTATGCTAGCATACGCATTAAAGGAATTTTGACCGATGGCGACAATTGCAATGAGAATTATTAAAAACCAAGGAAGATAAGTTAGTTTCCTCATGTTCCTCTTCTCCGTATAATCTATATGTACCGCATGGGTTTTTAAATTTTCTTCCTCAGATATCTCATCACAGCACAGAATCGTCAGATTTCTACCTTGATTAGTATATACTTTATTAAAAAGTAATTAATTGTAGTATAAGTGAGTTATAATAAAGCTATGACTTATTCGGTAAATAAAAAACGAATCGGCACCTGATATCACCCTTGACGGCGCTCTCGAGAACCTCCCCTTTAAGTTCTTGATCCAGTCCTGCTAAATAGTGGCTGGCATGACCCAAACTACAGTTACATACATCTGGGGAGATAGGCTGATCTCTAAGGATCGCTTCTCTTACCAGAGGGCAGTGGCAGGCATAATATCGTTTCATCCTTGGATCGGTTTCATGAAGATAGCGGATGGCATTGTATGGGATTTTTGTGATATAGATCCTATCTCCTTCCCGTCTTCCCCCCTCCATTTCCGGATTACCTTTCATTAATTCAAGTACTTCATCATTGATCTCTATCGTGTTCCAGAGTTTGTTCTCATCTCGTAGCCAGGTAAGCAGGGTATTCCGTTCCCGCCGTTTGAGGTCTAGAAATTGATCTATATCCTCACACTGCCGATACTTCTCCTTATCCGCCTGGTCACTCTTACGCCAAACGTCGGCAGGAATCCCGTGCTGAACCTGAAACCAGGCATCACGTGCCTCCTCGGGAGTGATCCGTAGTGCCATTCGTTCCATAATCTTTCGCGTATAGGCACACCTCTCCTTTTCATCGGCTCCCAGGGGGGGCAACGCTTCGATAAATATTGGTTGCGCAACTCCCGACCGTGTCTCTTCTCTATCTCATCTGCCAAAACCTCTAAGGCGTTATGGCAATCCATTACTTCGATTATAGCCACATACAACTTGCGATAGCCGAGCCAGTCAGTATAGTCGCGCAGGAATGAGAAATTTTCAAGAGTATTGCGTCTTTCAGCGACGAGCTTCCGGGCAAACTTCTCCACCA